>Ga0115011_10000234_pt1 | contig 50810 bp, 44 predicted proteins | sample TroAtlMetagenome_2_FD_88705 | JGI IMG/M metagenome (GOLD analysis project Ga0115011, IMG submission 88705) | Marine eukaryotic phytoplankton communities from Atlantic Ocean - Tropical Atlantic ANT8 Metagenome | ecosystem: Environmental > Aquatic > Marine > Oceanic | place: Tropical Atlantic... | reverse complement strand
TAGTTGCCGGTGTCGCCAGTGTCGCCGGTGTCGCCAGTGTCTCCAGTGTCGCCAGTATTTTCTAACTCTGCGCATGCATCTGCGCAGCCGTACTCTTCACCCAACCCGTTGCCGTTCAAAGTCAGCCCTTGGCAGATGTCGAATGTCGCCGATGCGCATTCCATACCGTAATAGCCGTTCCCTGTAGATTGAAGGTTGGATAGCTCTCCATTTGTGCCAGAGAATAATACACCAGATAGGCCGTTGGCGTCGGTCATTACATCGCTCATGGTTAGACTTGACGCCTCTACTCCGTAAAGAGCTATACCGTAGGTTTCAGCGTTCATTACTCTGAAGTTGTCTATGGAGATGTCCCCTACGAGGTTGGATGAATAACCTTGAAGTAAGACGGCAGGCCCTGATTCAACATTGTCAATCTCTACGTTAGAGGCGGAAAAGCTAGGTGCTATTCCTGACCATGTAATGTAGATACCAGCGTAACCAGAGTATCCTGACTCAGATATGTTGGTAAATGAGCTATCATAGAGCTCTACCTCTGTGTCGTAGAAATAGAGGACGTGGTCTGGGCTTTCAGTGACTAACAAGTCAGAGATGTAGATGGTTGAGTAGTAAGATGTGAACAGATCGTTACTGTACTCAGACTCACTGGTGCTTGTCTCTACACCATCTTGGTAGTAAGTGGTCTTGCTTATTACATTGCGGGCGTCAGTTATTGAGAGGTTGTCAATCTCGATATCCGCACTGCTCGCATATAGAGTGCCTCCGCCGCTGAGTGTGATAGCGTTGTCCTCTACTAGAGTGGTAGTGGCTGATGAGTAGAAAGCGATCACGTCAGAATTGTAATTTTCCCAAGTGTTACCCTTTATAAGTACATTTGAGTCAGAGTAGGTCTGAATACTCCTAGAGCCATCCACGAATGTGTTGTTGGTCACCTCTAGTCTGCTTGCGCTCTGGCTGATAATGTCTGTGCTCCTGTAGTAGTACAGGTAGCCATATATGCTACCGTTACTCTCGTACTCCCAGTAGTCATCCGATAGGTTGTCGGTGAATGTACAGCCATCGATAGTAGTATCTGCAGATATTGCGTTAAAGCCACCGTCTGGCGATGAGTTGCTAACCGTGCACCCAGAGGCAACCAGAGTGGATTCATAGTTCCAAACACCTCTGGACGCATTGCCAGAGATAGTTGTGCCGTCCATCGATAGAGATGACCAAGCTACTAGTGAGCCTATGAATTCTGAGTCAGATATTCCTCCGCCTATCCATGTTGCGTTGGCGTACCAGAACGAGGTCGCAAACCCACTCTGGATCGAGGCTCCGTCATCAGTGTATGGGTTGTATGGTGTCCTATGATTGGTAACAGCCACGTTGTTGAAGGTGTAGTCACCTTGTGACGCCATTATGCCAAAAGTACCGGCATTATCAACGGTTACGTCGGTTAGTACTACTTCGATTGAACTATCGTACGGGGTTAGGTTGATACCCATGTAATTGTAGCCGTTAACGGTAGTGTCACTTATCTCGCCGCCCGAGGTCTGGAGTTGTAGTCCTATAGACGTTCCGTCCATACTCTCTCCTGAAGCAACAAATTCAGGGTCTCCAATAATAGTTGTGTTGCTGACAGAGTATTCGTCTCCTGAACCTGTCAGTAGGATTCCCCATATGTAGTTGTTATCTACTATGAGATTATCTAAGTACATCTCACCTTCGAGACCAAAGATTCCGTATAGTCCGTAGCCGATATAGTCTCCGTTGAGAACGATGTCGGCCTGGTCAGCCATTATCCCGAGGAAGTTGTATTGGAGGTTATTGCCATTGGTGGTCAGCGTTGAACCGCCTTCTGCCCAAAGCGCGAAACCATCAGACACGTTGCCCGATGAGTCTGCTTCACCATAAGTAACGTAGGATATATCATTCATAGTCGCGGTCACAGAGGCGTAGTCGGTCGCGTGTATAGCGAAGCCGATAACCTGTACAAACTCTGAGTTTGATACGGTGACCTCTCCAGCAGAGACCTCAACTCCACCGTACCCTATGGGTGAGTCAGATAGCCCTCCAGTCGTATCTTGGGTGGTACTAGTGTCACCCGTGTCGGACCAACCTCCAGCAGTGTCTGAAGTCCCCGAAGCAGTATCGCTGTTGCCCGTTGTTGTGCTTGAGTCTGTTGTGTAATCTGAGCCTGGTTGAACGAATGAGCAGTTATCAATAACAACCCCTGTCGAGTCAGCGACCTTTACACCCGTACCTTCGATATCGGCAAAGGTTATCGAATTAATCGATACACCTGTTGAATCAGCGACCTCGATACCGTGTCTTGTTGATGCGATCTCGAAACCAATAAGCGTTATGTCGGCACCACCTGATATAGATATTGCTGGGCGGTTTACATCGGCCGTCCATAGGAGTTCATCTGCACCTGGCCCTTCGATTGTTAGGGAGCCAGTTAGCTCAACCGAGCCTATTATTTCGCCCTCGCAAAGCGTTATTACTGAGCCCTCTTCTGTCAAAGAGAGAGCATCTTCGAGCCATTTGTAACCCCCAGCCCCATCAACTAAAATACATCCCTCGTCGAATTGTGGAGTAGTGCCAGTTGGTCCAGTATCTGTTCCTGTTGAGCCTGTGTCATCAGCCCCTTTACCGCACGCCATGGTGGTTGCAGCGATAAAGAGTGCGAGAGAAGTTTTCTTGTAAAATGGTAGCTTCATAGTTGCTCTATCTCCGTTTTAGTTATTCAACCGTAGCAGTATGAGACGACGTATGCCACCGCTTTGCTAATAATGTGATATTAGGTCTTCACAATGTCTAGTTCGCGCAGCTTTCTGCGCGATGTAACCATTGAGGTTCATAGGAGCGTTACATGTCCAGTCGTGAAGAGCTACTTCAGAAGCTAGATGAGATGAACAATCGTGCTTTTGAGGGTGGAGGATCGGCCCGAAAGGAGAAGAGAGCGGCTAAGGGTATGATGAGCGCAAGGGAGCGCATCGAGACACTACTAGATGCTGGCTCCTTTATTGAATTGGATAGGTTTGTCACCCACAGGTGTAGGTCTTTTGGGATGGAAGATAAGCTCATTCTAGGTGACGGAGTTGTCACCGGTTATGGGCGAATATCGGGGCGTTTAGTCTATATCTTTGCTCAGGATTTCTCTGTTTTTGGAGGCTCACTCTCTGAGACATATGCCTCCAAAATATGTAAGGTTATGGATCTAGCTATGAAAAATGGGGCGCCTGTGATTGGCCTCAATGATTCTGGTGGCGCTAGGATTCAGGAAGGTGTGGCCTCCCTAGGAGGATACGCGGATATCTTTCTGCGAAATACAGCAGCATCTGGTGTAGTCCCACAGCTCTCTGCGATTATGGGTCCTTGTGCTGGGGGGGCTGTTTACTCGCCAGCCATAACCGACTTTATAGCTATGGTTGATAAGACCTCGTACATGTTTGTTACGGGGCCTGATGTAATAAAAACAGTCACTCACGAGGAGGTTACTCAGGAGGACCTCGGTGGTGCAAAGACACATAACGAGACCAGTGGAGTCGCTCATTTTGTGACCCCAGACGAGGCAGCTTGTCTGGCTCTGCTTCGTGAACTACTCTCCTTTATCCCCCAAAATAATCTTGAAGAGGCCCCTAGAGTGGCCTCTTCAGATCCAGCAGATAGGCAGTGCCCAGAGCTAGATGAGATTGTTCCTGTAAACGCTAACAAACCCTACAACATTGTGGAGGTTATCGAATCATTAGCTGATGAGGGCTATTTCTTTGAGGTTCAAGGTACCTATGCTCAGAACATAGTCATCGGGTACATTAGGTTAGATGGTCGCTCTGTTGGAGTTATCGCTAATCAGCCTATGCACCTTGCCGGTGTCTTGGACATTGATGCTTCAATGAAGGCGGCTAGATTCGTACGTTTCTGTGATGCCTTTAACATTCCACTACTGGTACTTGAGGATGTGCCTGGCTTTTTACCTGGGACTGCTCAAGAGTACGGTGGGATCATTAAGCACGGTGCAAAATTGCTATACGCTTTCGCAGAGGCCACTGTTCCGAAGGTTACCCTTATCACTAGAAAGGCTTATGGTGGTGCATACTGCGTCATGAACTCCAAGCATATTGGTGCCGATATGAACTTTGCTTGGCCAACCGCTGAGGTCGCCGTGATGGGATCAGAGGGGGCGGTAAATATTATTTATCGCAGGGAACTAGCTGCAGCATCCGACCCAGAATCTCGCCGTACCGAGCTGACAAATGACTATAAGGAGGCCTTTGCTAACCCGTACCAAGCGGCTGCCCTTGGCTTTGTTGACGAGGTTCTCCTCCCGTCTCAGAGCAGGGTTAGACTAATAGGAGCCTTCAACTCTCTTGAGAACAAACGAGTCTCAACCCCACCAAAGAAACATGGCAACATACCTCTGTGACTTGACGCCTTGGCTATTTTCGGATAGTTGGCGGTGCTTCCGAGGGTCGCGTAGATTTTGGTCCTCAGAGATTCACTAATAGGATTTTTCAATGGTTCGTCTTCGTCTGACACGTCTTGGTGCAAAGGGTAAGCCCTTTTACCGTATCATCGCCGCCGATTCACGCTCACCTCGTGATGGTCGTTTTATCGAGCAGCTTGGCCACTTTAACCCAATGACTGAGCCTAATGATCTCAAAGTAGACCTAGAACGCGTTGATTACTGGCTTAGCGTAGGCGCTCAGCCATCTGAGACCGTATCAAACCTGATCTCTAAGGCTCGCAAAGCTACTGAGGCATAGTCAAGTGACGGAGTTAATCTCCTTCCTTGTCTCAGGTTTAGTTGAGAAACCAGAGGATCTCTGCGTCGATATAATCGAAGGGGATGTGACCTCGATGGTGACCATTACTGGTACGCCTGTTCAGATCGAACGCCTTAAGGGGGATGAAGGCGAAACTTTGGCTGCGATACGTTCAGTTCTTGTAGCTGTTAATGGTCGGCGAAAGGTTATATTGGAGTTGTGTGATGGCGGGGCCGCGTAAGAAAAGCCTTGCCTCAGATAATGAGGCCTCTCTAGGCTGGATAGTAGGTGTCTTTGGTTACCGAGGCGAGGTCAGAGTATACCTCCATAACCGTGACTCTATACTATTGGAGGGTAAGTGGGACGTTACGCTCGCTAACTCAGATGGAGACCGTAGGGTGGTAAGTCTCTCCACAAGGCCAGGGGCTGGTTCTAGAATTATAGGGCGGGTTAGTGGAGTGAAAACTGAGGCTAGTGCTAGAGAACTTATGGACTATGAGATTCTTATACCTATTGAATTATTGCCCCAGCCAGATGAGGGTGAGTTTTACCATCACGAGCTTATAGGTTTGAGAGTGCTTTCGGAGTCTGGTAGCGATCTAGGTTGTTTGACTGAGATACAGTCTAACGGGCCTATAGACATATGGGTTGTAGGCGAAGGAGATTCCTCCATTTTTGTACCAGCCACTGGGGAGTGTGTAGTCGAGGTGAACCTAGTAGACGGATTGGTCGTCGTGGAGGATGAATGGAATTCGATGTCCTAACACTCCATCCAGAGATGCTCATAGCTCCACTAGATCACTCAATTATTGGTAGAGCGAGGAGAGAGGGACTCGTTAAGGTTGGTGTTCATGACATCCGTGCTCACGGCATCGGTCGGCATCGGCAGGTTGATGATACCCCCTATGGTGGCGGTGCTGGTATGGTGATGAAGGTCGATGTTGTTGTAGCAGCTATAGAGGCTGTGCAGCGAGAGGGGAGTCATGTGATACTCACCTCGCCAGGCGGCGTCCCATTTAACCAGAGCAAGGCAATGGACCTCTCGAAAATGGAGCACGTGGTTATAGTATGCGGGCACTATGAGGGAATCGACGCACGGGTATCGGGCTGGATAGACGAAGAGGTTTCCATAGGAGATTTCGTTCTGACTGGTGGTGAACTACCTGCGTTGGTAATGATAGACGCAGCAGCTAGACTTATTAAAGGTGTGCTAGGCAATGAGGATAGTTCGGTTGAGGAGTCTTTCGCAGACGGGCTCTTAGAGCACCCTCAATACACCCGCCCTAGGGAGTTTAAGGGACTTATTGTCCCCTCTGTTTTGGTGTCGGGAAATCATGGAAAAATAGCGGAGTGGCGGAAATCTCGCTCTATCGAAAAGACCGAGCAGATAAGACCAGATCTCATCAATAAACCTCCAATTACCGAGGTGAGTTGAATTTGCCTTGCTCAGTAGGGAGCTAAGAGTTAGTAAGGGTCGCTATTCGGAAGACGACCCCTATGGTCGCCCGAGATGTGAGGAAAAAATGGCAACTACGCTCGCACAAATCGAAAAAGAACTCTCTTCAGCAGCTGAGATCCCAGAGATCAACCCTGGTGACACCGTAAAGGTTTATGTACGCATTGTAGAGGGTGCAAAGACAAGAACACAGATCTTTCAAGGTACTGTAATCGCAATGAAACACTCAGGTGTTCGTAGCACAATAACAGTTCGCAAGATCTCAAATGGTGTTGGTGTAGAGCGTATCTTCCCTGTGCACTCACCAGTAGTCGAAAAGGTAGAGATTAAGAGCCGTCACCGCGTACGCCGTGCGAAGCTATACTACCTTCGCTCTCTTCGTGGTAAGAAGGCTCGCCTCGTCGAGATTCGTAACTAAGGTCAATGTTTGGCTGAGCGCCGAACAACCCCTCACAGCTTAGGGCTAGACGGAGAAGAAGTCGTAGCTCAGAGGTTAGTTGCGTCTGGGTGGCAAATCGTTGATCGCCGCTGGCGAGGTGCTAGAGGTGAGCTAGATATAGTCGCATTTAAAGCTGGCCTGTTGAGGTTTGTTGAGGTCAAGCTCCGTGATCAGAAAGATGACATTGGTTTAGATGCTCTGACTGATAAAAAGGTTCGTTCCTTGCGCAGTGCAGGAGAGGCTTGGCTGCAGGCTAATGTTTTAGATTATCAAGAGGTGTGTTTTGCTATTGCCTGGGTGACACCGCTGGAGTCTGGTTGGAAGGTTCAGTTTATGGATAATCCGTTTTAGTGGGACTACACTGCCATAATAGGGTTACACGTTGTTGTATTTTAGAGTCTTTTAGGAGTTAGCTAGTAATGCTCTATGTGGTATCTACTCCAATTGGAAATTTGGGTGACGTATCTCCCCGCTGCCGTGAGGTGCTCTCCAGTGTAGGCGTCGTGGCGGCTGAGGATACACGAGTCACGCGGAAGCTATTCTCTGCGTTAGGGATATCTTGCCCCGAATTGGTAAGTTATAGGGGTCACAATGAGGCGAAGACAGCCTCTGCATTGGCGGACAGGATAGAGGCTGGTACGGTGATGGCCCTAGTTAGTGACGCTGGAGCCCCAGGCTTGTCAGACCCTGGCGCTGAATTGGTTAAGGAGTGCCACCTACGAGGTTTGAGCGTGAGCGCTGTCGCAGGGCCCTCCGCCGTAGCTGCGGCCATCTCTGTGTCTGGCTTAGAGACAGTGCCATTCCACTTCCTAGGTTTTTCTCCTCGCAAACAGGGCCCTCTCAGAGAGTGGCTAAGGCGTTTTGGTGCGTTTACTGGTGCACTGGTTGTATATGAATCTCCCAACCGAGCTATTTCCCTCCTTGATGCCCTCGCTGAAGTTCTACCTAATAGGTCAGTGACAATGTGCCGTGAGCTTACGAAGAAGTTTGAAGAGGTAGCTATGGGCACCCCCAGTTCACTCAGGGAATTGCTCTCCAGTCGGGAAAAGGTGAGGGGAGAGTTTGTGTTTGTAATAGGACCAGGTGACCCTCCTGTCCAGCTAAAGGATAAACCGATAGAGGGCAACCTCAAGGGTATTGCGGCCGCTCTAGCTTCCAGGTGGGAGGTCTCAAAGAAGGAGGCCTATGACGCGCTCCTGAACCTTGAAAGGGAGCGAGAAGGGTAGGGGCTTTTCTGACGCTATTGGTAGAAGAAGGAGGCCTGAATACCACCAGTTATCTTTGGGCTAATGGCGCTTGTGTATATAGGGTAGGCGCTCTCCAGCTGAATAGGACTGTTCGTGCCTAGCTCTAGGCTCAGATCTATCTGCATGGTAGGTAGAACCCTCCAGTGGCCTCCCAAACCAAGGCTGTATTCGATATATTCTCCACTCACCACTGTAGAGTCTTCCGTGCTTCCGAGTACATTTGGAAGGTAGGTGCCAGAGGGCACTTCTGACCAAGCATTGTACCTTGCACCACCCCAGATATCGGTCCTGAACCAGCTCTGGTTATTTGCTGAACTAGTGGTGATAAATTCTACACCTGACACAAATGAAGCTGAGTTACCGCTAGCCAGTTCTACGGATCCTGCCTCGCCTGTCTCGGTATCGATGCCATCTGCTGTGTGCAGACCTCTTCGATCCCAGCGTAACTCTATGTAAGGGTTGGAATTCCCGAAAGTTGTCGAGAAGGCGTTTGTTATAGATGTGGCGCCAGCTCCATACCCAGCCCCAGCCTCCTCACCGCTACCAGTGAAGATATTGGAATTATCCCTGAGTTGTTGGCTCAACCCTATGACCCATGAGGCTTTTGCTCCACGTGCCTCGGATACCGGTGAGACTCTTAGGCCAAATGATGCACCTCCAAGCCCAGCGCCCGAATGAGGCTCTACACCATCCTCTATTGGCGTGCCGTACAACATGCTTCCTGAGTCTTCTATTGGGTCCCACGCCATCGTCCTTGGGTTGGCCCAAGAGATACTGTGGTTTACCCACATCGGGAGTGCGAATGTCAGTGAGATGGAGTTGTAGACCGAAAACTCTCCCTCTAGGTTTATTATGCCTGAGGCCTCCGCGACCTCTCCGACAGTCTCAGAGGCCTCCATTAGTTTACTCCACTGCTGGGAGTATTCGTAAGAGAACGAGACATCTCCACGTAGGTTTGATGGCATGTCGGTGACATCAGCTGCGGAGGCTAGAGAGGTAAAGGCAATTAGAGTTAGCATGACTCGAATCGTAGTTAGAGTATGCCTCGGGGTCAAGCCCTAATATTTAGAGTGGGAAAAAGTTGACTCTCTAAGACTGATCTCTGAGGCCGTAATCTTTCATTTTGGTTTGAAGGCTCTTTCTTGAAATGCCCAGAGTTTTGGCAGCTCTAGTGACGTTGCCACCTTCGGATTCTAAGACTGACTGTATCCTAGCCCGCTCTAATTTTGTGGTGTGGGCGCGAACGTACTCTTTTAGGCCCATATCGTCTAGCTGCTCGGCGCTACCTTCTTCGTAGATAGATGTGGTTAGTCCGTGCAGATCTTCAGGGGTTATTGTACTGCCTTCGCACAACAATACACTCCTCTCTACAAGGTTTTCCAACTCTCTGATGTTGCCTGGCCAGTGCCAATTCACCATAGTTTCAATAGCTGGTGGCGATATCTTAATCTCGCGCCCCAAACGCTCGTTGAACTTATCTAGAAAGTGATTCGCTAAGAGAGGGATGTCTGATGATCTCTCCCTTAGAGGAGGGAGTTGAATCGGGATAACGTTTAGGCGATAGAACAGGTCTTGCCTAAAGGTTCCCTCTTCTACCTCAGATTGCAGATTTCTGTTGGTTGATGCGATAAGTCTTACATCGACCTCAATAGTCTTGATCCCACCTACCCTCTCAAACCTGCGCTCTTGTAATACTCTAAGGAGTTTAACCTGCATCTCTAATGGCAACTCTCCAATCTCATCTAAGAAGAGTGTCCCGCCGTTAGCTAATTCAAAGCGACCCTCTCTGTCGGCTATAGCTCCAGTGAACGCACCCTTTGAGTGTCCGAATAACTGAGACTCAAAAAGTGACTCTGGGATAGCTCCGCAGTTGACGCTGATAAATGGTTTGTTAGCTCGATTAGAGTTGTCGTGCAGGGCTTTTGCTATGAGCTCTTTTCCTGTCCCAGACTCACCCGTAATGAGTATTGTCGTTGGTGACTTAGCCACCTTTTCTATTAGGCCGTAGATCTTTTTCATACCTGGCGTCTTGCCAATTATCTCAAAGCGCCCCGACTCAATGGATAGGTCTTTCGCTTTTGCTGCCTCAGTCCTGACCGCCTTCTCTAGAATCGCCTGGAGTTCACTCTGATCAAATGGCTTAGTTATGTAGTCGTGTGCCCCAAGCTTCAACGCCTCTACAGCTGTGTCTACCGTACCATGCGCCGTTATAATTATTACAGGGAGGCCTGGGTGGTTCTTTTTCACCCAATTTAGTACCTCGAGTCCGCCGATGTTCGGCATTCTGAGGTCTGTAATGACAGCGTGGAACATTGCTGAGTCTATTTTAGAGATCCCCTCCCCACCATCTACGGCCACCTCTACTTCGTATCCATAAAGCGATAGGTGCGCGGAAAGAACCTTTCTTATGCTAGGCTCATCATCAATAATTAATATGCGTTTTTTCATTATGCGTGAATCTAACACATTGGCTGGGCGTTACAGCAATCAGTGACAAATCTATCTCAATTCACCTGTTACAATCGACATGGTCTATGAAAGTAGACTATCTTTTGTGTGTCGGAGTGTAAGCTTTGTATAGCTGTTCGTATTACTGTTTTTATATTGGAGTTATCGGATGAAAAAAATTCTATCGGTCCTGTTGGGGCTATTTCTGTTTGCGCCGGTCTGTTATTCTCAGAGTGCTCCCGACTTTACTCTTCAAGATATAAACCGCCAACAAGTCTCGCTAAGTGACTTTAGAGGTCAGGTTGTCATCGTAGATTTTTGGGCTACTTGGTGCGGGCCTTGCCAGGTAGAGATGCCGCATCTCCAGGCTATATATGATGACCTCCACGAAAGGGGTGTCGAGATCTTAGCTGTCAGCGTGGATGAGGCTCGGACGGCCTCAAGGGTCAAGCCTCACGTAATGTCCAGAGGTTTCACCTTCCCCGTTCTGTTGGACACCTCCACCGAGGTTGTCTCAAGGTACAACCCGCAAATGATCCTTCCTTATGTCGTTGTCGTGGATCAGGAGGGTAAGATCGTATATCGTCACTCGGGTTACAGCGCTGGCGACGAGGTTGAACTGCGCAATCAAGTTATGGAACTACTCTAATAGACGAGGCACCTTAGCGATGATGGTTGTTTTTCTTTCGTTCGTAAGTTTAGCGCTCGGAAATGAGTCTAATGATGAGTCCTCATGGAGCCTGATGTTCAGCGAGGACTTTGAGGCGCGATACATAGTATCTAACGATCTGCTAGAGGGTTTCGAGGAGCGTGAAAGCCTTCTAAACTATATTGAGCAGGTAAACAGGTTTGGGGTTTTAGCGAGCTCGGGGGCCTATGAGATCGGTGTGCAGGTTGACCAAGTGTCCCTTTTCGCAAACAGGTACTTCATGAATGAAGAGCTAGTTTATGAGAACGAGATCGTAGGAGACAACCTCACTTCATTTGCCCCAGACCACTATGTAAATATTGACAAGGTATGGGTTACTAGAAGATCTGGTGGTTCTACGCTGCAGTTTGGTGATCACTACGCCTCTTTTGGTAGAGGTTTGGCTCTCAATATGGTCAAACAGACAGGCATAGACATCGATACTTCGATCCTAGGAGTTAAGACAACAACTAGGCTTGGAGATTGGTCTGTAGAGAGCACTATAGGTGTCACTAACATTCAACAAATTTCTCAGGACAATCGAATCAACCTCCTTAGTCCAGATACCCGTCATTGGATCGTTGGGGGAAGAGTCGATGCGCCATCTATAGCAGGTGCTAATCTAGGGCTCCATGGTGTAGGCTATCAGTTTACCTCCTCTACCGCCGATATTGAGCCCTTTGGGACACCATCGGAAGGGTTAGATGCAGCTGTTCTAGGTGCCACATGTGAGGTCTATGGTTTAGGTGGCTGGGACATCTATATGGAGGGTGATCTTTTCTCCTATTTATCTGACGATCTAGTGGTGGATGAGGAATCACAGGGGCTCGGTCTTTATGCTTCAGCATCCAAGTATATTGGTAACCTCACGGTAACCCTTGAGGGAAAGCATTATCTCAACACTGAGCGACTAAACACTTACGCTGGCGTTGATAATTATGAATTCGCCTCTGGGCCGACCTTGGAGTACGAGCGTGTGATCACAGAGGATTCAGCAGCCGCAGTTAACTCTAATGACATCACAGGCGGCCGCCTAAGGCTAGATCTGATGGCGGGGGTGGCCACACCTCACCTAGAGGTTTCAGTGTCTCGAGACCGTGACCTTGAAGGGCTACACTTTAACGAGTCTTCAGAGACAATCATTCACCCAGTTGCAGGCGTGGACTTTTTCTCATCACATGTTCAGGCTATAGCTAATGCTGGCTATAGGGTAGACATTCGCGACTCTCATGGTTCTGATAGCCTAATTCATGGGGACATTTCGCTGGATGTTCCAGTCGGTCCATGGGAGGGTGAGTTTGCTCTTGATGTGAAGGCTTTCTCTTGGGGAGAGAACAGCTTACAGCAGACTGATTTTATTGAAGAGAGCTTTTCGCTAGGCCTAGGTGTTAGCGATGATATTACCTTAGTTGTGTATCAGGATTACACAGACAATGAGCTGATCTCTAGCACAGGCAATGTGACCGACAGAGTCTATGGAGCTGGTGAGATACAGTGGCACACAGGAACATCTTCAACACTTAAGGCGTTCTATGGCGCATATAAGGCTGGTATAAGGTGTGCGGGCGGTCAGTGCCGCTCACTGCCTGGCTTCGAAGGAGCTAGGGTTTCGTATTCGAGCGTGTTTTAGATTTTGAAAATAAATGACGCTAGAGTCACGTAGTAGTGACAATCCTCGTTAGGTTATCTAAGGCATAAAAATTTTGTGATAGCAGATAAGCGCAAAGTATGGAAAGGAGTGAGAATGAGTATTCGAGCAGTGATGTTAGTGCTTGGTTTGACCACGGTATCAGGGGTGGCAAGTGCCGCTCAGATTACACCAGTCTCTGTTGAGTCTAGCAGTACATTGGCAGGCAGCGGCGGAGTCACATATGGTGAGAACCACCTGACGGACGGTAAGCGCAGTAATGTTTGGGTTGAAGGTGACACAGATGGTAGCGGAGTAGGAACTACCCTGATGTTTGAGCTTGGGCCGAGCCAGCCTGTGTCTGGATTCAGAATCTGGAACGGCAACTGGTATTCTCATGACTTCTGGACGAGGCACAATAGGATTCGGGACCTCGAGATAGTCTTTTCGGACGGCTCTAGGGAGAATGTACAGTTGGCGGACGATATGACATCAGAATTCGTGCGTTTTGACTCTCCTAAACAGACTTCTAGCATTCGCTTGCGTATTTTGAGTGTCTACAATGGATCAACTTTTGACGACACCGTGATTTCTGAGATTAGATTTGAGAACAGCACTGCCACTGGTGAGGTTATGCCCCTCTCGGCGACCGACAGTAGTCACCTGCCAGAAGACGGTGACGGGACATACGTCGGCGAGAATATGTGGGACGGTCTCCTAGACACTATGTGGTGTGAAGGTGCTGAAGGTGATGGAACTGGCGAGTGGTTTGAGGTCGACTTTGGTAGGTCTCAGCAGGTTAGTTCCCTTAGGTTTGTGAATGGCAACGCTTATAGCCTCGTCTGGTGGATGAAGTCCAACCGTATGACAGAGTTGAACCTAGGTTTCTCCGACGGGTCCTCTCAAGTAGTGTCTGTGAGAAACTCTGTTAGGGAGCAGACGGTGTCATTTGAGCCAGTAACGACATCATCGGTAAGGGTAAGCCTGACCGCGGTGAGGCAGGGCAACATGGCTGCTGACAACGCCGACTATGACTGTGCTTGTGTTTCTGAGATAGGTTTCGTAAATTAGAAGCCAACTGCTGCACTTACATTCGTTCTGTTGTGGCGGTTGCCAAGAACTTTCGGTAAGGTCTGACCAGAAAGGAGATAGGCTGTGCAAAGTAATTATTTAATGGCAGTTGGGCTGAGTTCGCTTTTGGCCGCAGGCTGCAGCATCGATAACTCTGTTGAGAGGCGTACTTATACAGAGGTCTTCTTGCAGGAGCCTAACCAAGAGGTCGACATTCTGTGGATTGTAGATGACTCACCGTCTATGGCTGAGGAGCAGCTTCTTATCGCTCAGGGCTTTGGTGCATTTATATCTACGATTGAAGATACAAACATTGACTTTCATATAGGTGTTGTCTCAACCGATATGGACCTTGCGAACGCTAACCGCGGTGTGTTGGTGGGTGAGCCATCATACTTAACCTCAAGTGATGACTACATAGGCCTTTTCCAGGACAGGGTTCAGGTCGGAGTAGGCGGTTCTGATAAAGAAAAGGGTCTCTCTGCCGCGCTCCATGCTTTAACGGAGCCGATGGCTTCGGGTCCTAACCAGGGCTTTTTACGGCCATTCGCGACTCTTCTTTTGATCTTTGTTTCAGATGAAGATGACTGTTCAGATGGCGACGCACTTGACGGTATGTCTGGCAGTAGCTGTTACGATGAGCGTGATCAGCTAATTCCTGTGAAAGATTTTGTAACGAACTTCCAGAACATAAAGGGGCCAGGCTCTAGGGTCGTAACGTCATCCGTAGTAGGCCCTGACGTGGCTAACAACTGTGAGGATAGTTGGCCTGGGCATAGGTACTCAACCATCTCTGAGGTAACAGGCGGTGTGCAGGGTGATATCTGTGAGTCGGACTACTCGGATCTGATGGAGGAGATGGGACTAACCGTTTTAGAAGAGGTTAGGGTCTTCCAGCTTAGCTACACACCCTACGAGGGTAGCATTGTAGTATCAGTAGGTGATGATATTGTCGCAGAGGATCCAGTGAATGGCTGGACCTTTGACTCAGAGTTCAAGACTCTTAGGTTTGACGGTGATTATGTCCCGCCGAGGGGGTCTAGCGTTAGTGTGGAGTATGAGATTGGTGGGGTTTAAGCTCTAGGGCCACAGAGGAGAGGTGCTCAGAGACCTTGAACAGGGAGGATAGTTGATTTATCTCTATGTTCATCATCGGAACAGCCCACGTTTTTGATAGTTCCCTCATGCGCTCGACTATGCTGTTGTCCGCTCCCTCTTGTTGACTTCGATCCCTCTGGATCTTGAGCAACTGCTTCACTATCTGAGACCGCTCGCCATCTGTCAGGCTCGCTGAACTTTTTAATATAGTTTCATCAATATGCTTATCGCTGAGTTGGTCTAGTTTGGGCGTTACCCTGTTCACAATTACGCCCCCGAGAGGGAATCCCTGCTCGAGTAATTGGTGTCTAAAGGTGATAGTGTCATCGATGGCAGAAGGTGCTGGAGAGCTGATAAGGAGAAAGCTAGTGCATGGGCTCTTCATTAGTGACACCATCTCTCCTGACCTAGTCCTGAACCCCTCGGCTAACCCCGATATTAGGTCGAAGAATTCAGCTATTTCAGTGACGGTTGTCTCGCCTATCATCTTCTTCATTACGGTCATCACCGTTTTTGAACCTCTTTCGAAAAGCCACATGCGCCTAGGATTTCTAGGTGCGCTCATCCATTTGATGACCGAGTCCGACATCATGGCTGTTAGCCGCTCAGGTGCCGTTAGGAAGTCAACTGTATTTAGCGAAGGGGGCGTGTCTACAACGATTACATCATAATCGTGGTCAGTATAGAGCTTGTATAATTGTTCGATAGCCATGTACTCTGCGGAGCCAGCTAACTTTTCAGAGACAAGCTTGTAGTACCTTGAACTCAGCAGCCTTGAGCTTGTGGCCTCGTCAGGGGCGTGTCGCATAACAACCTCATCAAAGGTCGCCTTAACGTCCAACATCATCGCATCAAGGGAGCCTCCGTTGGGTGTTGAGGCTTCAGAGCTAGAATCAGGAAATAACCTACCTACTGGTACTGGGGTTGGTGTTCCGCTCAGACCCTTGATGGCTAGGGCGTCAGCTAGTCTTTTTGCTGGGTCAATAGTAATGGTGACGACCTTGGCGCCCTCAGTCGCCAGCCTTAGTGACAAAGCCGCAGATGTTGTCGTCTTTCCAACGCCACCTACCCCGCAACAAACAATGATTTTTGTCTCTTTGTTTTCCATCACACACCCTCTAGGTGAGATGATAAGGTCTTCAGCTCTTTAGGTGTTAGATCTCTGCTGTTTAGGAGCGGCAGTTCACTGCAAGGGGCTGGGATGGTTTCTTCTATGCGGATCTTAGCGCACTCCTTAGCTTTGAATTTGTCAACTGCTTGGTCCGCGGCAAATATTAGATCCGTCATGGGTCTGTCGCACTCTTCAAGGTTGACACCAGCGCGTGCGCTTTCCCAGATTGATAGTGGAGCAAAAGGCTTTTCAGGGCTCTCGTTAAGTATTACCCCAGCCACATGTTCTTTGTACTGGCCTAGCTTCTCGTAGAGCTCTAATGTCTCGTTTACGACCAGTTCATCACTCAGAGACGCTAGCACAATTGAGCTTATTGACTTGTCATAGAATGTATCGTGGACCAGCTTTGCCGCCTGATAGAATGGGCCAGCGATGGTCATCTTCATCATACTAATAGGTGAATCAAGCATCGTTAGCCCATGCCCCGTGGCAGGTGCGTCGAAGATAATGATGTCCCACCGTGGGGAGCCATCGCTCCTCTCTTCCAGTGAAAGGTGGTGGATCTTACCTAGGTGAACTAGATCGTGTAGTCCAGGCACGGCAGAAAGAAACGGCTCCATGACACGGTTCTGGAAGACCAGTTTGTAGAGAGCTCTCACCTTTATTTTGAGTAATATGTAGTCCTCAATGGCCTCTTTAGCTGTAATTGAGAGCGTCTGTATGTTTGGAGCTACGGTTATAGGTGTGTACGAACTTTTCTTTTTTCCAAATAGTTTAGGTACTCGTGCCGCCCCATTGGACTCGACTATCAGGACTCGTTTACCGTCTTCAGCCGCCTTGACGGCTAGGCTGGCTGAGACCGTGGTTTTACCCACGCCTCCTTTCCCAGTCACAAATACAATTTTGGAATCTAATATTCGCAAGTCCGTTCCGTTACGGTAAAATTAGGTCAACCGTTACGGTTGAGTGAGATAATCTTCTGGGCCTATAATGGCTTTCCAGATACCTTGAAACTCTGTTAATGGTCAAATTCAGAGAGTTTTTAGAGTCGCTTTTGGCTAGGCCCGTAATGAACGATCACCATTAGCTTGTTATTGGCGTCATTAATGCCAATATAACAATCCTCGGAGCGACCTTAAATGCCTATTTATGACTATTCATGTGATGCCTGCGAACATAGCTTCGATGAGCTTCAAAAAGTCTCCGATACTCCTGTGTCGAAATGCCCTAAGTGCGGTGAAGATAAGGCTCGCAGGGTGGTCTCTTCGTCATCATTCCACCTCAAGGGAGATGGATGGTACAAGGACCACTACGGGCTCAAGGGGCCTGGGGGTGGCGCTGACTCATCAGGAGGAGAAAAGTAATGGCTAACGTAATGAACGGTAGGCAACTCTCGAGAGAACTAAACCAGGGTATAGTAAAGGGAGAGGCGGCTAAGCTAGGTAGAAAGCCAGGCCTCGCAGCCGTCCTGGTGGGCGCTGATCCAGCATCAATGGTCTATGTAAAGCGCAAAGGACTTGTGGCTAGTAGGGTAGGGTTCTATCACAAGCAGGTTGACCTACCCGCTGACACAACACAGGAAGATCTCTTAAGCGTGGTTCATGATCTAAATAATGATCCTAAAATAGACGGTATTTTAGTACAGCTACCGCTACCGAGTCACCTAGACACTCAAGAGGTCTTGGACGCCATCTCCCCATCAAAGGATGTAGACGGTTTTCACGCGGTAAATGCTGGGTTGTTGGCTCAAGGTCGAGCTCGGTTTGTTCCGTGCACTCCTCTTGGGGTGATGAGGATGTTGGAAGCTACTGGTGTCAACTTATCGGGTATGAATGCTGTTGTTGTTGGGCGATCTGACATTGTTGGAAAACCAATGGCTATGCTACTATTGGCGGCCAACTGCACTGTGACTATCTGCCACTCGCGCACCAAAAATTTAGAAGACGCGGTGTCGAGGGCTGATCTTGTTGTCGCCGCAGTAGGGCGAGCCGAGATGGTAAAGGGTGAGTGGATCAAAGAGGGCGCTGTTGTTGTTGATGTTGGGATAAACCGAGTAGAAGATGGCTCATTGGTCGGCGATGTTGAGTACGAATCAGCTGCTCAAAAGGCATCCTTCATCACTCCTGTTCCTGGTGGTGTCGGCCCTATGACGATAGCAATGTTGATGGCTAACACTCTTCTGAGCGCTCAGATCAGCCAAGGTGTTGCCCCATAGCTTTACTCGGCGAAGCAGCCCAGCCACAGGTCTAAAAGCACGGCATCATCATCTAAGACCCCTCCAGCAGGTGGCATAGAGGCTGAGTCTAGTACTGTTCTTATGATGGCGTCAGCCTGTGTCATAGCCTGATACTCCGTGTCAAAAGTTACGCTCTCTGGAGCCCCATTACGGTCTCGAGTCTCCGACGCATGGCACCCATCGCAATTGGTCGCCATGAACTCCTCGCCAAAGTTGTCCCAAGTTACTGGAAATGTGGGATCACATACCGAGTAGTTACCCGTATCATCCGCGTTACCGCCTTGGCAGGCAAGCAATAAAAGCAACCACATTCAGGCCTCCATGGGGATTTAGTACCCTATGGTTTATCCCCTTATGTGATTATAGATCATTTCCTTAAAGATAGGGTGTGGGAACGACTGCCTTTTTTCACTCTACCGTGATAGGTAGTTGCCCTGAAATATTGGAGTTGCTAGCGATGACACTTAAAAGAACCCCTTTCTTCACTTGCCACCAATCCCACGGTGCTAAATTAATTGACTTTGGTGGCTGGGAGATGCCAGTACAATACGAAGGCATAATGGCAGAACATCAAGCCGTTCGAGAGAGTGTTGGGCTGTTTGATGTTTCGCATATGGGTGAGGTGATGGTTCGCGGGTCAGGCGCATGTGCTGCTTTGAATTCAATGTTGTCAAACGATCTTAGAACAGTCGATATTGGGGCTTCGCAGTATACTGCTATCTTGAACGAGTCTGGTGGTATCGTCGATGATGTTTTCGTATATAGGCTAGGTGATGAGGAGTATTTAGTCTGCGTCAACGCATCCAATAGGGAAAAGGACGCAGCTTGGATTATTGCCCATAATCCCGATCCAAATGGTGCTGAGGTCGTTGATGAGTCAGATGGTTGGGCACAGATAGCTATACAGGGCAGAAACGGTGAGGCGGTCACCCAAAGGTTAACGGCGATAGACGTCTCTTTGATGGGGAGAGGAGCTATATTAAAGGGTAGTTTCGCAGGTGTAGAAGGCTGTTTGATAGCTAGGACTGGCTACACAGGTGAGGATGGTTTTGAAGTGTTTGTCCCAAGTAGTGGAGCAACGCCTGTATGGAATAAGGTTCTGGATGCTGGAGCAGAATTCTCCATAAAACCAATCGGGCTTGGGGCTAGGGATACCCTTAGGCTCGAGGTGAAGAACGTGCTCTATGGCAATGATATTTCTGACGATACTACGCCTCTAGAGGCCTGCCTTCGTTGGATAACCAAGCTTGATAAAGGCGATTTTAGGGGGCGTGGGCCTCTTTTGGCTCAGCGAGAAGAGGGCATTAATAGACGTTTGGTAGGTATGGTTGTTGAGAAACGAATAGCTAGGCAACACTGCGCCATCCTCTCATTAGACGGAGATGTTATAGGAGAGGTAACCTCTGGTACAAGATCTCCGACATTGGGCACCAACATTGCGATGGGCTACGTTGCTAAAGGCTTTGGTCGTCCAGGTACTGAATTGGTAATTGATATCAGAGGACGTCAGGCCAAGGCGGTGGTTGTTAAGGGAGCATTCTATAAGCGTGATTACTAAGGGTAAAAATCATGATGCAATAGGCCCTATTTGAATTATTAGTAAGTATAATTTCTAAAGTTGATCAATGGAGTAGCTGTGAACTGTCCCGAAGAATTAAAATACACTAGTGAGCACGAATGGTTACGGATCGATGGAGATGTAGCTACCGTAGGCATAACAGACCACGCCCAAGACGCCTTGGGCGACATAGTTTTTGCTGATCTGCCAGAGGTTGGCGATAGCTTTGAGTCTGGTGAAACAGGTGGAGAGTTAGAGTCGGTAAAGGCTGTATCTGATGTATACATGCCTGTTAGTGGCGAGGTAACGGAGATTAACGAAGCGCTTGATGGAGAGGAGGGGAATATCAACACAGATCCCTATGGAGCGGGTTGGCTTTTCAAGATTAAGCTATCGGACCCCTCTGAGATAGATTCTCTTATGAGTGCTGATGAGTACGCAGCAACCCTTTAGGGAGCTAAAGCTCTCGCCCTAGGGAGCGCAAGAACAAACATACAATATCCGCCAACAAAAGGCGCATTTGAGGTAGAATGTCTATACAGATAACTGGAACTACTGAGAGGAATTTCGCTTACAGGCACAACGGGCCTCGGAGAGTTGAGATCCAGGAGATGCTTGAGTGCCTTAGTGTGGATAGCCTTGACCAACTAGCTGAGGTTGTTGTCCCAGAGCAGATAATGGTTAGTGGCAGTTTAGACCTGCCGGCGGCTCTTAGTGAAGTTGAACTACTTGAGGATATGAGAAATATTGCCTCAGGTAATCAGTTGTTTAAGTCTTATATCGGCCTTGGTTATTACGACTGTATTACCCCACCGGTTATTCTTAGGAATATTATTGAGAATCCAGGTTGGTATACTCAATATACACCGTATCAAGCTGAAATATCACAAGGTCGCCTTGAGGCGATGTTGAACTTTCAGACGATGATTTGCGATTTGACTAAAATGGAGTGCGCAAATTCGTCTATGCTCGACGAGGCGACAGCCGCCGCTGAGGCGATGACAATGTGTCGCAGGGTTTTGGGTAGAAAAAACAAATCAAACACATTTTTTGTCTCCGAAAGATGCCTGCCTCAGACAATAGCTGTTGTTGAGACACGCGCTCGAGCATTGGGAATTAATGTAGTAGTTGGAGACCACACCAAGTGGGACTTCTCTACCGCGACATTTGGTGTGTTAGTTCAGTACCCAGACGCAGACGGTGTTATTGAAGACTATTCAGGCTTCTTTAGGTTGGCTCATGAAAATGGTGCGATGACTGTAGCGGCCGCAGACCTAATGTCACTTGTGCTGTTGACCCCACCAGGAGAGTTTGGTGCGGATGTCGCGGTGGGTAGCAGTCAAAGGTTTGGTGTCCCTCTCGGCTACGGCGGGCCACACGCTGGTTACATGGCCACTAGCGAGTCCTACAAAAGACAGCTCCCTGGTAGGTTGGTTGGAGTCTCTGTAGACTCCAATGGGAAGCCTGGTTTGCGTTTGGCACTACAGACACGTGAGCAACATATCAGGCGTGACCGGGCGACATCCAACATATGCACTGCTCAGGTCCTATTGGCTGTAGTAGCATCCATGTATGCCGTTTACCACGGCCCAGATGGGTTAGTCGAGATAGCGACCTCAATTCACAAGCGAGCAGTGGGCCTTGCTGGTGCGGTTAAGTCTCTTGGTTATACTGTCTCTAGCTCTAGTTTCTTTGATACAGTTCATGTAATAGACGGCCCCATTGGGCCAGATGAACTTATGAGTAGGGCTCTGGCTGATGGGATTAACCTACGAAGGAGCGAGGATGGGGTCTCAATATCAATAGATGAGACTACTAAGGATATTGACCTTTCTGGTCTGATTAAGATTTTTGGTGGCGATGAGCTTTCTGTAAATACAGATGAGTCGAGCCTTGGAAGTTTCGTAAGAAAGTCCAGATTTCTTGAGCACCCCACTTTTCATAGATATCGCTCAGAGACAGAACTTCTTAGATATATGAATAAGCTTCAGTCTAGGGACTTGTCGCTAACTACCTCAATGATCCCGCTAGGATCATGTACCATGAAGCTGAACGCTACGGCTGAGATGATCCCAGTAACCTGGCGTGAGTTCGGTGGTGTTCACCCCTTCGTACCTGTCGAGCAGATGGAGGGCTATACAACTCTGTTTTCGAGGCTAGAGGTGATGCTGGCCGAGATAACTGGTTTCGATGCCGTCTCTCTACAGCCAAATGCAGGCTCTCAAGGAGAGTACGCAGGGTTAGGTGTAATTAGGGCGTGGCATGACGCCAGGGGAGACCAAGATAGAATAATCTGTATTATTCCGATGTCCGCCCACGGAACAAACCCAGCGTCAGCTGTAATGGCTGGAATGAAGGTGGTCCCAGTTAAGTGTGATGATGCTGGAAATATCGATCTTGAGCACCTCAAAGAGATGGCTGAGAAGTACTCCGAAACCCTCGCCGCAATAATGGTGACATACCCATCCACACACGGGGTGTTTGAGTCAACAATAGTGGAGATATGTGACATAATTCACAATAATGGCGGGCAGGTCTACCTGGACGGTGCAAACATGAACGCTATGCTTGGTCTGTGTAAGCCCGGTAAGTTTGGTGCAGACGTATGCCATCTAAATCTACACAAGACTTTCGCTATCCCCCATGGTGGGGGTGGGCCAGGTGTCGGACCTATTTGCGTCTTGGAGCACCTGGCGCCGCATCTGCCTGACCACCCTCTAATCGAGATGGGTGGCGAAGACTCTATGGGGGCCGTATCGGCAGCTCCTTGGGGAAGCTCCTCGGTGTTACCGATATCTTACTCATTTATATCTATGATGGGGCCAGATGGTCTCAAGGCAGCTAGTCAGTTAGCGATCCTTAACGCCAACTATATTGCAAAGCGCCTGGCTGGCGACTATCCTATCCTCTACAAGGGTGCTGGGGGTTGGGTCGCGCATGAATGTATTCTTGACTTGAGGCCTATAACGGCCGCTAGTGGTGTCTCCGTTGAAGACGTAGCAAAGCGTCTTATGGATTATGGCTTTCATGCTCCCACGATGTCTTGGCCGGTCGCTGGTACCTTAATGGTTGAGCCCACAGAGAGTGAGGGCAAAGAAGAATTGGACCGGTTCTGCGACGCAATGATCTCCATAAGACAGGAGATTAGAGAGGTGGAAGAGGGTAGCGCCGACAGAGAGGTCAACCTCCTTACTGGCTCACCTCATACAGCAGAAGCGCTCCTGTCAGATGCGTGGGATAGGCCCTACAGCCGAGAGAGGGCCGGTTTCCCTTACGCGGCTAGCCGTGAACACAAGTTTTGGCCAGTTGTAGGTCGGGTTGATAACGCTTGGGGGGACAGAAACTTTGCCTGTCTATGTCCCTCAATGGAGTCTTTTTCAGAAGATGGTGAGGGTGTATGAGAAGAATAAGTATGTTAGTAGCGGTATCCCTGTCCTTAATATTTGTGACGCTTGGCGGAGTATCGGCAGAGCCACTCATTGGAGATACAGAAATTAATGTAGAAGCATCTCAATTAGACTTTGAGAGGATCGCAGCCGAACAAGAGGTGCCATCTGCTATTTTGTTGAGTTTGGCCTGGGAGGCGTCGCGCTTCAATAATGAGGTGGTTTCAGACTGGGGCTCTGTCGGTATGTTTGGCTTTAGGCTTGAAGGCCAAGGTGGCCTAGAGCTAGTAGAAGCAGCCAGACTTGTTGGCTTATCTACCGCCGAATTGTTGGCGAATCCTATTAAGCAGGTGGAGGCCGTGGCTATATGGTTGGCTGGGCACGCAGAGAATGCTTCCATCACTATGGACACGCCCTTATCAGAGTGGGGGCCAGCCCTAATCCCGTTTTCAGCGAGCCCCTCTCCCGTTGTTCAAGACAGGTTCTCTCAATTTATTCTGGAGTCTCTATATTTCGGGTTTGAGTCTGGCTCATATGTGGTCGAGCAGTCCATAGACAGCTGGCCATCAGGCGACATTTCCGCCCCACCGATGCCTACAGGTGACTACGTTGGCAATGCAGCCTACGCACAAGCCTCTTCAACTAACTATACGGCCTCCAGTAGAGGTGGCTCTGATATTGATGTTATCGTTGTTCATACTGTTCAAGGTAGCTATTCGGGAGCCATTAGCTGGTTTCAGAACAGTAGTGCGGATGTTTCAGCACACTACGTTGTTCGCTCTGTAGATGGTGAGGTTACCCAGTGTTTGTTGGAAAAGGACATAGGCTGGCATGCTGGTAATTGGTCTTATAATGAGCGGTCCGTAGGTATCGAGCATGAAGGATATGTTGAGGATCCAGGTCAGTGGTACACTGAGGCTATGTACAGGAGTTCGGCGATACTTGTGGCCGATATAATTTCTAGAACTAACGTTTCTTTGGACCGTGACCACATTGTAGGTCATGTGGAGATACCAGGAGCCACCCACACAGACCCAGGTACGGGCTGGGATTGGGACCGGTATATGAGATATATTGACGAGTATGTCAACGGAACTCCAGGTGAGGAGGCCGTTATCAGAGGCGTCGTTTCAGACTCAGACATATACAACGGCCCTATTATTCAAGGAGCGACTGTGACCATTAACGGTGGTTCAACAAGCTCAGTGACAGATTCTCACGGTGAATTTAGGTTTGATGACTTGGGTGTTGGAGAGTGGACAGTCTCTGCTTCTGCCAGCGGTTACCAGGATGGTGAATGCACTGTTGAAATTCTAGCCGGGTCTGGTGAGTGGTGGTGCTCCATAGCGCTGTACCCAGACGGTATTGATACCTCTGTTGTTGATACGGAATCACAGGGACCAAATGTCCCAGATAGTGAGCTTGATGCTTCGCCTGATGGATGGGGGCACCTCCCTCTCAGTGATTTTCAAGGAGGCTGTGGTTGCGGCGTGACTCATGGAATGTCCGTCGTTTGGTGGTGTCTATTGGCTCCACTAGCTGTAGTCGCTCGGAGGAGAAGGTGACCCCGTTCTTGTTGTTACTATTGGGTTGTCCCAAGCCAATAGGGGCTTCTGAGAGTCAGATTGAGGGTAGTGTCACTCACGTAGTGGTGGAGACAGGGGTGGCTTCAGGCGACCTACAGGCCTCTGGGCGCCCGATGAGTGAAAGAGACCGAATCCTAGGCGTATTTCAGGAGTCAAGACCAGTGGTGACCGAGTGTTTTGTTACTGCACTGGCTGATGATCCAGCGCTCTGGGGAGAGCTAGTTGTAGGGGCTCATATCTCACCTGAAGGCGGCGTTTTAGATGTACAAACAATTAGTACATCTATTAGGGACAGGGAGATGATAGCCTGCGTTGAGTCTGTAGTACAGCAGTTAACATTCCCAACGCCAGCTCGTGGAGAGTTACGAGTCTCGTACCCATACCTGTTTACAACAGAGCACACTCCAGCAGCTGAAGTTCGCGCAATGGAGATCCGCTACGGACTTAGAGACACCGACGCCGAGCTGAGGGGGATGGAAGACCCTTCTCGTGAGCTTGAGAGCGGTGAAAATGGCTGGTGGGAGCGCTGGTAAGCTTACTCTACTAAGCTATGTAGCTTGCCAACCCTCGCTGCTTCTGAGCCCTGCGTAGCTTCTGGAGGGCCTTTATCTCTATTTGCCTTATACGCTCACGCGTTAGTTTAAAGTGGCTCCCGATCTCCTCTAGTGAAAACTGGGTGGGCTCACCTATACCAAATCGCATTCTGAGAACTTTTTCCTCTCTTGGAGATAGGGTGCACAGAGCCTCTTCTATCTCTTCACGCAGTGTCGCATTTTCGATTGCGTCTGAGGGAGCATCTGCGTTTAGGTTCTCTATAAAGTCACCTATAGTCGAATCAGACTCGTTACTTACGGGAGCATCAAGGCTCATAGGCTCACGAGTGAGCTTCATTAGGGCTTGCAACTTGTCAATGTCTAGCTCTAGCCTCTTCGCGACCTCTACCAGCGTAGGCTCACGCCCGAGCTCTTGGAACATGATCTTCTGAACCTGATGCACCTTGTTTACAATCTCTAATTTATAAATCGGGATGCGAATTGTTCTTATTTGGGACTCGATGGCTCGTATGATTGATTGACGTATCCACCATGATGCATAGGTTGAGAATTTGAAGCCGCGAGTGTAGTCGAACTTCTCGACTGCTTTCATAAGTCCAATATTCCCCTCTTGTATAAGATCGGAGAGGGGGAGACCTCTGTAGCTGTACTGCTTAGCTATAGATACAACAAGCCTCAAGTTTGCATTAATAAGAGCTACTTTAGCAAGTTCAGAGTCATGCCCGCCTTCCTGAGCACGCCGGGCGACTTCTACTTCGTCGGCTCTCGATAGGAGAGGAATACCACCCATCTTCTTTAGGTAGCGATTAAGAAGGATGTTGCCAGTCTCTTTGGCGGCTTTGGCGGTTTTCTTGCTTTGTGCTTGACCCATCTGACTCTCCGTTGCGTTGTTGCCCGAGGCAGGAGTTTTTTTCTTCTGCTTGGTGCCATTAACGAATGCAAGGGATGTGCCATCGATCTGTTTTCGCGCTGTTGCTGAGGAGCCCATGGTGACCAGTCCTGTGTTTATTGCCTTGTTTTGATAGATAATTGCGGATATTTCGACGGATCTCGTCTACTTCTGAAACGGAATAAGCGTTCATTGACTTGACGATGTTCAAATATTTTGTACATTGAGCTCCTCTATAATCGCCTGAAAGGGGTCCTCGGAGTCTGCCGTTATCTCCCGGACATGTTCAATAAATTGACTAACATCAGAGTCATTTAGTAAAAACAACGAATCAAATTCGGTTTTATTCGAATTGTATGTCCTGAATTGAGCGAGTCTCGCGTTGTTCCAGGTTCCCTGTGATGCCGCCTCCAAATAAGGTGCTGAGTTTATAAAGTTAGCGGCTACTACACGCTCTGGTAGAGAGCTAATTAACTGCTGCTTTAATTCTAATTTTTCGGCGTCGGTTAGGGTAGGTGAGGAGTATATATTGTCTAGGTCTCCGTATAGAGTTGATAATAGTCGCCGCCAGCGAAGCGAATCTTGACGCCTAGTATTCACTGACTGAGTCATTTCACTGTCTGGGCCATGCCTGTCTAGAAGCCACAGCTGCATAGCTTTCTCACCTACGAAAGTTGCGAAGGATTCATTAAAATCCACTGAACCTGCGACCCACAGTGTGGCGTGTGCCATTTCGTGTAGGACTGTCTCTACCAGTTGGTCATCACTCCACTGAAGCATGCCAGGCAGTATCGGGTCCTTGAACCAGCCCAATGTGGAGTATGCACCAACAGTTCTCACATAGACATCTAGGCCACGTCCTCTCAATATACCGGCCTGCCTCTGTGCGTCTTGGCTTCGGAAGTAGCCAAGGTACGGCACTGTTCCTACTATGGGGAACCACCAGGTGGTGTTGCTAAACCTCAGAGGATCCGATGCGCTTACATTCCACATCGTTCGCCCCCAATCCCAAGCGATAGTATCGTAATTTTCAGTGGCGAGTAGCCCGATCGCGCCACCAAACTCTTTTGCGTCAGCTATTATGGCGATTTTTTCAGCCTGGTCATCTGTAAAAACTCCTTGTCTTAATAGTCGGTCTGTTGGTTCTCTTGAGAGAAGCAACTCCCCCTGAAACCAAGCTGATTTGGCTACATAGCATCCCCCACATGCTTGGAGCACAACCCAGCTCATAGCGGTAAACGCTACCGCTCCGTATAGAGATCTTTTTCTCCTCTTTTTCGTCGGAGCATCAGACTTTTGAATCATAGGGTGGCTGATCTGCTTGATGATGTGTAACCTCTGGGGGTTAGATAAATTAATGAGCAGTTTCAGTTTACGCGCAAGTTAGCGTAAGGAGTTCTAATTGATCGAGTTTTTGGTTCGCGGTGGCCCGATAATGGTCCCTATTGGTCTATGTTCGGTGGTTGCGTTGGCCCTTTTTATGCAGCGATTAATTTCCCTTAGATTGTCGAAAGTAGCACCTAGGCAGGTCTGTGTGGAGATGTTGGAGTTGGCGCGCCAAGGGCGGTGGCCCGATGCGCTGACCTTATGCAAAAAGTATGATCTGCCAATATGTCGTGTCTTGGAGGTGGCTTTCGAGAGGGTTGGCTCTAGTAGGCGGGAGCTTAAAGAGGTCACTGTAGAGGTGGGCAGGCGAGAGGTTGTTGGGCTGGAGCGGTATGCGGAGGCAATAGGGGTTATCGCGGCGATAACCCCTCTTTTAGGCCTCCTCGGTACAGTGCTCGGCATGATTCAGACATTCGATGTGATTCAGATCCAAGGTATGGGTGAAATTAGTGGATTAGCTGGGGGTATTTCGCAGGCCCTCATCACAACATTCACTGGTCTGTCGGTAGGAATCCCAGCGCTTATTGGTCACAGGTACCTGTTGTCTAGGGTAGACACCATGAGCATGGCAATGGAGGAAGTAACCTCTAAAGTCTTGGATATTGTGTCGGCGGAGTCCGAATGAACTTTGCCAGCACCAGGCGCAATGACGTACGATTAGATCTTACGCCCCTAATAGACATCATTTTTCAGCTGGTACTATTTTTTATGGTCTCAACGACTTTTGTTTCATCAACGGGGATAGAGGTCCAGCTCCCAGAGTCTAACGCAGACCTTATCCTTCGAGAGGCTCGGGATATTAATGTCTGGGTAACTGAGGAAGGGTCAGTCCTTTTGGATGAAGATCCCGTAGATTTTGACAGGCTTAGCGATGAGTTTGAGCGACGATTCGCCCAAGAACCAGATGTTACGGTAATCATAAAGGCGGATATAAACGTAGATCATGGGCGAGTGGTTCAGGTTATGGAGTTAGCTCGCCAAAGAGGTCTTACAAACTTAGCTATAGCCACAGAGAGCATGGGCTCTGAGGCTGAGTCTGGGTCCGATTAGAAAAAAATCATCTGGGCTAGACAAAACCTAAATTTTTTGCTAGACTATTCACCCTCAAACAAGCTATAAGTTTCAGGCCTCTTTATCCTCTTGACAGGTCCACCAATTGTCCCCGCTTACTCTCCGAAGATTGGCTCTTACAATAGCCCCGCTAATAGCGATGATGGTCGTCGTATTGATGGCCGTTTTTGGTGACCACGGTTTGGTACGTCGTCACGAGCTAAAATTGGAGACTTCTATAGTAGAAACCAAGATCCAGGAACTGTCTCGTGAAAACAGCGAAATAAGGCGTTCGCTGCGTGTTTTGGACGATCATCCTGTCGGGATACAGAGGTTGGCCGCTCACCAACTCCGGCATGCCCCAGAAAACAGCACAATTTACCTTTTTGAGCAATAAGGTCTAAGCATTGGCTCAGTCTACGCTTTTTCGAGGTGGGCGGGTGCTATCTTGGGCTCCTGTTTTCCTAGCCGAACTCGACCTTAGAATTGAGGGTGGAGAGGTAGTTGAGGTTGGCCCAGATCTCCCCGCATTGAATTCTAAGATTATTGAGGTAGAAGGTGCAATATTGATGCCTGGCATGGTCAATGCCCACACGCATCTATATTCCGCCTTGGCGCTTGGTATGCCGGCCCCGCCTGTTGAAAGCTTTATTGAGGCTCTAGATTTAATGTGGTGGCCTTTGGATAGAGCCCTTGATGAAGAGTCCATCTATATGAGCGCGATGGTGGGAACAGCTAATGCACTTTTGTCTGGAACTACCACGCTCATTGATCATCACGCATCACCTTCGTTTGTGGATTCTTCTCTCTCAGTGCTATCTAGGGGTGTTCGCAAGATAGGCGCGAGAGGTGTCTTGGCCTATGAGGTCACAGACAGGAACGGAATGGATGGTGCGAGTGCTGGTCTGGCCGAATGCATAAGGTCACTGGGGCACCAGGAACCAGGTTTTATTAGAGGTATGTTGGGGCTGCACGCAAGCTTCACAGTTAGTGATGAAACACTACGCCAATTATCTGCAGTGGAGGCCCCTCTTCACGTTCATGTTGCTGAGGGCGTAGTTGACCAGGACGATGCCCGAAGTAGGGGGTATGGCTCGGTTATGGAGCGCTTAGATAAGCTGGGAGTTCTAAGGCCAGATTCGATAATTGCGCATGGTGTGCACCTGTCTGATGAGGAGGTGAATGTAGCTATTGAGAGGGGGTGCTGGTTTGTCCACAACCCTACCTCAAATAGGAACAACAGAGTTGGCTATGCTAGACCATCTAGGTTTGGTGCTCGCTGTGGCGTTGGTACCGACGGTATTGGCTCGGATATGTTTGCCGCCTCACGAGACCTGTTTTTTGAGGCTCGTAAAGAGAGTCATTCAGTAGACATCGCGGCATTTTTAGCCGCTAATGGTGCGATGGCGAGTCAACTGCTTGGGGTTAAGCTTGGTAGCCTAGAAGTAGGTTCAAAAGCAGATATTGTTCAGTTGTCATATTGTCCCGCAACTGAGATTTCTTCAGGAAACATTATAGGCCACTTGTTGTTTGGCTTTTCAGCATCAGACGTCAGGAATGTATGGGTTGAAGGGGAGCAAGTTGTGGCCGAGGGCAAACTTCTGACTGTAAACTACGAAGAGCTTATGGATCAGAGCAGAGAAGTCTCATCTAAACTTTGGGATAGATATTTGATTGAATTAGAGAGGTAGTAAATGGCTGTTACACTATTTGGGGGAATGGTTCTAGATGGGACGGGCCGAGACGGCCGTTATGATGATGTCCACGTAGACTCAAAAGGCGTCCAGGTAGAAAGCGCTGAGCATGGTGCGGAGAGTCTAGACTGTAGTGGTCTAATGGTAGCGCCAGGTTTTATTGATACCCATAGCCACACTGATTTAGCCATACTTCACGATCCACTTTTGGAGTGCAAGTCTCGTCAGGGTGTGTGTTGTGATGTACTTGGTCAAGATGGCCTAAGCGTCGCTCCCATAGAGGAGGACCAGATCGAATCGGTAAAGCGCCAATTGGCTGGGCTCGATGGCGCCCCTCCTGACCTGGACTGGGACTGGCGTAGTGTAGGAGAATACCTAGCGAGAATTGACGCAAGCAAGCCAGCTATTGATGCTGCCTATCTAGTCCCACACGGACAGGTTCGCCGCGGTGTTTTGGGAATGGATGGTCGAATTGCAGATGATTTTGAGCTTGCCCGTATGTGTTCGATTTTGGATAAAGGGCTATCTGACGGAGCGGTCGGCTTCTCTACGGGATTAATATACCCCCCATGCTGTTACGCCGACACAAGAGAGATAGTCGCCCTATGCGAGGTTGTCGCTAAGCATGATGGTGTATTCGTAGTCCACATAAGGTCAGAGAGCGACTATGCATTAGAGTCAGTTGCTGAAGTTATAGAAGCTGCTCGAGCCGCTGGGTGTCGACTGTGTATTTCCCACATAAAGTTAGCTGGTAGTGAGAATTGGAGTAAGCTCGACCCAATGTTGGACTTAATCAACGGGGGAATAGCCAGCGGTGTAGAGATAACCGCTGATCAATACCCATACACGGCGGGCTCAACTATGATGGGAGCTATTTTACCGCCCTGGGCTCACGCGGGAGGTGACGTGCTGGAGCGCCTATCTAAGCCATTGGTGGTAGACAAAATAATAAAAGAGATGCTCGGTAGACCTCCACAGCGGTGGGACAACTTTTGGTCATGGTCAGGCGCCGAAGGTATCAGGATTTCTGACGTCTCGAATCCAGATTCACCACACCAGAAGCTCGTAGGGATGAATCTAGCTAAAGCATGCGCTGAGATGGGCGGTGGAGAACCAATTAATTTTGCCATAGATCTTCTAAGACAAGAGAATATGGGAGTGTCCATGATTGCATTCTCACAGTCTGAGTCTGTTATTCAGCGACTTTTTGGTGAGAAATGGGTCGGAGTCTGCACTGATGGCTTGGTCGGTGGTCAGCCACACCCTCGAACCTACAGCGCTTTTGCTAGAGCGTTATCTTGGATGGTTAGAGAGCGCCGAGTTGTAGATTGGCCAGAGGCAGTGAGGAAAATGACTTCACTGCCTGCAGAGAGCTTTAGGCTGACTGGGTTAGGGCGAATAGAGCAAGGTTATAAGGGTAACTTAGTGGCTTTTGATCCAGGCTTGATAGCGCCGTTAGGGGGATACGATAACCCTAGGGAGCACCCTGTTGGGGTTCGTCATGTGGTGGTCAACGGTGTGGTCGTCGTGCGCGATGGCGAGACAACTGGAGCTAGGCCTGGCCAAACAATAAGACACTGAAAACCCTAGGTCGTGCTATATTTGTAGGCCAGTGAAGATAGACAACCCACGGAGCGAGTAATGTCAAAGAGCAGTAAGAGTAAGACCTTGCAGTTTAACCTAAACGGTACGTCGGTTAGCCACACGGCTTCGATTGACCGCTCAGTGTTGAGAGTCCTGAGAGAGGATATGGGACTAATATCGCTGAAGAAAGGGTGTGCACCTCAGGGCGTATGTGGCTGCTGTGCCGTGCTTATAGATGGAAAGACAAGGCTATCATGTACTCTCTCGTTTAAAACTCTCGAGGGGAAGAGTGTGACCACGCTAGACGGTCTCAGTGAAGATGATCGCTCAATCTTAGCTGATTCATTTGTTGAGGCTGGAGGCTCTCAGTGCGGTTACTGCACACCTGGTATAGCTTTACAGACTCACGCACTACTTGAGAAGAACCCCGATCCGACTGATGCAGAGATAGACAAAGCGCTCAATATGCACATATGCAGGTGTACTGGTTGGGTTAAAATTCGAGATTCGATTCATCATGCCGCTGCACTCAAGCGGGGTGATAAGCCTGAAGTAAACGCAAACACATCTGGTGTTGGCGGCTGCCTAGCGCGTGATCAAGGGAGAGAACAGGTGTTGGGGGAGCGCCCCTATATTGACGACATGACACGGCCTGGAATGCTTCATGGTGCCGTGGTTTGGACCCCTCACCCTAAATGTAAGATAACTAATGTGGACGTATCAAAGGCACTGTCTCTAAAGGGTGTGACTTCGGTTCTTGTAGCCGAGGACTTTGACGGAGATCGCAAGGTTGGTCTAATTTATAGGGACTGGCCAGTTATGATAGGTGTCGGTGAGGAGACCAATTGCTCTGCAGATATCATCGCAGTCGTTGCGGCTGAGACTCGAGACATAGCACTTGAGGCGAGAGACCTAATAGAGGTGACATCTGAGGAGCTGGTACCTGTCACTGACCTGGTGGCGGCATCAGAAGACCCAGCTAACTTATTGAAGAGTTGTAACGTTGTAAAAGGCGATGTCGATAAAGCCCTGGAATCGTGTGCTCACGTAGTAAGTGAGACCTTTCAGACTCAGGTCATAGACCAAGCATTCCTTGAACCAGAAGCTACCCTCGTGGTGCCAACAATTGATGGTGGGGTGCACATCTATTCATGTGGACAAGGGGTCTTTGACGATAAGCGCCAACTAGTCTCTGTATTAGGTCTTCCTGAAGATAAGGTGGTCGTTGAGCTAGTCGCGACAGGAGGTGCCTTTGGTGCCAAGGAGGATCTAAATCTTCAGCCACACGCAGCCAAATTGGCGTTAATGACTGGCAGGCCCGTAAAGATAGCGCTGACCCTAGAAGAGTCATTAAGGTACCACCCTAAACGGCACCCAACTCATATTGAATTTACCCTGGGCGCTAATGAATCTGGTGAATTTGTAGCAGTCAAGACTCGTATATTGGGTGACACAGGTGGATACGCTTCAGTAGGGGACAAGGTTCTTGAGAGAGCAGCTGGCCACGCATGTGGGCCATACAAGGTACCTAATGTAAATGTTGAGGCGCTTACGATAAAGACCAACAATCCAGTGTGCGGAGCTATGAGGGGGTTTGGGGTCAACCAGATCGCATTTGCTATGGAGGGGTGTATTGACCGTCTCTCAGATAAACTCGGTATCGACAAGTGGGATATACGTTGGCAAAACTCTCTTGATGTTGGCGATAGGTTCTGTACTGGACAAAAGATGGACGAATCAGTTGGAATTAGAGCAACTCTTAAGGCTCTACGCTCCCGCTACCTTGAAGCCGTCGAGGCTGGTCATCATGTTGGTTTAGCATGTGCCGTTAAAAATACAGGTATGGGCAACGGGCTAACAGAAGTGGGCAAGACAGTCTTGGAAGTTCACGGACCAGGGCATGTGGTGATAAAAACTGGATTCACTGAGATGGGGCAGGGGCATGATACAGTTATGCGCCAATTTGCCGCAACAGCCACAGGGCTGTCTGATGATATTTTCACTGTTGAGTGCGACACCAGTGTGATGGTTGATACTGGAATGACTACAGCCTCTAGGGCCACATATCTTGGAGGTAATGCGGTAAAGGCCGCTTCGAAGGGATTTAATGCAGCCCTTAAGCGGGCCGATGGTGACTTAGGCAAGCTTAGTGGCCAATCATTCGCAGGTGACTGGACCGCTCCACCAACTCATGTGCCAGGTAATTATTCAGATGACATTGATCCAGTCACTCATTATGCCTTTGGGTGGGCTACCCAGCTCGCTATTGTCGATGCCGATGGTAAGCTTTTAGAGATAGTTGCGGCCCACGATGTGGGTAAAGCTATAAACCCTGTCTTGTGCTCTGGTCAGATAGAGGGGGCGGTGCATATGGGCATTGGTTACGCCCTTTCGGAGGAGCTTGTCGTTACCGATGGTATGCCCGATCAGAAGTTCCGCAATTTAGGGATACTTAAGGCTCGACACACACCAAAAATATCGGCCATATTGGTCGAACATGGTGACGCACACGGACCATGGGGTGCAAAAGGCGTTGGAGAGATAGGGCTAGTGCCCACAGCTCCAGCTATAGCGGGCGCTATGTACTCATTCGATAAGATCTGGAGAACTGTTTTGCCTATGAAAGACAGCGTCACCGCTAAAAGTGTTGGAGTAAAGCTTCGTAAGCGCTGATCGCCAACCCTTTAATAGTTATTGAATTTGAACTGTTGCCCTATACTTGGTTTTGATGTAAGAGTATTGTATCAGGGCGATGTTTAGCCATGGAGGAATAGAGATGCGAAGTGTACTTGTAACTGTAGCTTTAGGGACAGTTGTTTTATTGGCGCCAGCCTGTACCAAGACCTGTGATCCAGGCTTTGTTTTAGCCTCAGACGGTAATTGCTACCCAGGAGAAGAGGACACTGGTAACGAATGTGCAGACGGCTTCCACCTTGAAGACGATGGTAACTGTTACCCAGATACCGACACTGACACTGATACCGATACGGATACCGACACTGATACCGATACCGATACCGATACAGATACCGATACCGATACAGATACCGACACTGATACCGACACCGACACGGATACCGATACGGACACTGATACCGATACAGATACCGACACTGATACCGATACCGACACGGACACCGATACCGACACTGATACCGAAACTGGGGGTGGTGACACCAGTGATACCGAAACAGGTACAGTAATTGACACATCGATGTTTGGTTACGGCGTCTCTGGTTCTATTACAGCCACGGCGGCGGCGGCTTCAAGCCTTAACAACAGCTCTGTTGTCTATATAGAGGCTTGGGCTACACAGTTCTTGGGTAGTGATGGCTGGCCAGATCCATCCAACGCTTCAGCAGGACTATGGAGTATAAGTTACAACAACAACGGTGCTACTTATAGCGTTACACACTATGCAAAGTTTGACGGTGAAGATGCACACTTCTTCGCTTTCGTAGATACTCAGGCAGACGGAAACTATTACGATGACGTTCGCGCTGCATATAATGGAGGTAACGCCATTACTATGATTGGCGACGGCTCAACATACACGGTTGATTTAGAGCTTGATGTCCCATAGGCGAGTGTGAAATTAGCTGAAGATATGCGGAAAAAGCCAATCGCGGTTCGAGTTGTTCGATCCGCGATTGCTGTTTTTGTCATTTTGGTTCTGTTAGAGTGTTCAATGGCCCTCCTAGGCATACCAGGAAAAGGTCTGTACTCTGGTGATATCGGCCATTACTGGGCTTTGACGCCAGGGTATTCAGGAGAGTTACCACATGGAGATCGGGAGTTTGCAGTTGAAATTTCTGAGCTTGGTATACGAGACGATGGCCCACCTGTAGACGGACCCTGGGTGTTGGCGCTAGGTTGTTCTACAACTTTTGGTTGGGGGGTCGAGTCCAACGAGATCTGGACAGAGAAGCTTGAGATGATGACAGGGGTGCCTGTCGTAAATGCTGGAGTGCCTGGTCACTCTACAGAACAGGGGCTCGTATTCGCGCGTGAATTTCTAGAATTGCAGCCAGACGTTGTTATTTTTGGATGGGGAGTCCGTGATGCTCAGTTGGCTCAAAGGCCAGACAGTAGCTCCAGACCTTCTTCAGCTTTTAGTGAGCTCAGAATCTTACAGGTAATTAGAGGGCTTGTGGGTGGTGGATCTAGACCTAATGAGCAAATGTTGGGCGAGCTTGTAGAGCGGGTCTCACCAGTTGAATTCGAAGATAATATGAGAGAGCTTCACAGTTTGGCCAGATCAAATGACGTCTCTGTTATAGATCTAGCGTTCCCAATGTTAGAGCCAGCCCAGGCTCACTTCTCTAGGGTTGAAGCACTTGACGGACTATTCTTTGCTCCCCAATTACCCGATACAGCTTTCTTTGGGTTTGACCAGGTACACTTGACTAGTCAGGGGAACGAGATGCTAGCAAGAGAATTGGCCGCTCCCGTTATGGAGATTCTTGGCGCTAGGGTTGGATATGTAGAATAAGAGCCTGTGCTACGGTCTCTCCAAAAAGTCTAAAACCTTCTTCATCAGGATGGCCTTCATCAAAGAATAAGGATTCTTTTACTGATGAGTCTCTCTCGAACAGGTCGTATATCTCTGTAGGCAGCGCTGTTTCGGTAGCAGGGGCCTCAAGTAGAATTGTCCCTGTATGTTGGTCCACAACCTGAAGGAGTCGATCTGATACTGTCAATCCAGTACCTGTTCCCGCTTGGGCCGCTCTAAAGGTGTCGGTTAATTCTAAAACATCTACCTCATTTCCAAGAACGTTTCGCAGCTCAACCACCTCTGAATGTCTCACCTCTCTACCGTAGGTGTCAAACATTGATATTGGTGGAAGCACAGCCATTATGCGGGCATTAGTAGCCTGCTGACAGCGGCGTAGGGAGGCCACATAGGTCTGGGTTGCGTTGTGTGTTCGGCTGTCTGGTCTTCTTGTCCACAATATCCAATCAGGCGATAGTCCTGGTGCAACTCTGTGGCACCATGTCGACATGGTCTGTATTGTATTTGCTGGCACACCAGCATTTATGACCGTCGCACTTACACCTGATTCATTTAAAGAACGCTCTAATTGTGAAGGCCAAGAGGCTTCTTCTGAGACACCCCATCCGTGGGTAACTGAGTCACCTATCGCGATGATCCTCAAGACATTGGGCTGAGCAGGAGGTGGGTCTCCTCCTCTAAGGCGCATTGATCCTGTATTCAGTGAGTATTCGCGAACTCGGTGTATGGTCGTCGGTTCTCCTAATTGTTGTGCTTCTATCTCAGCCCTTGAGTGAGGCCTGTCAGGAAGGACAACACGGGCGTTATTGAGATTGGCTTTTAGCCATGGAGCACCAGCAAGCTGATCCCACTGTTCGACTATGATGTCCGATTCACCTACTGACGAGCTCCTAGTGTTCTTAACCACGACAACCGCCGTGATGGAGCTTACAATTGCACCTATTGCCACATAACGAGCAATAGTTGGGGTTAACCAGGCACTCATGTTTTAACTCACATTACGTTGTATGTTTCTGGCAGCAAGTCTGCTTCAGGAGCTGAAAGCCATATGTATATAGCTGTTGCCAGTAGTACTAAAACAGTTGTCCCGATCCATATCAAGATTTCTTGTTTCTCCGATCTCATATTAACTACTCTATCACCTAAGTTGTCTGTTTAGAGTTCCTGACAGCCCAGAAACCTCTAAAACTTCAGCTCTGTGTTCTGTCCGCCATTCTTCTAGTTCAGCCTCAGTGTGCTCTACTTGAGGAATTTCAAACAGGGCACTTGTGGAGTCTAGATTCACGGGAGCCCCAAATAGGCTCTGGAGTGACTCCAAAAGCTCCATTGGTATTAGGCTGTTGGGGCCTGAACCCAGTAGAAGTACGCCCTTAAAGCCTTGTGCGTGGAGTAGCGCGAGATCCTTGCGATGAAACTCTGAGGAGAGGTTAATGGCCGTGTGGGTTATGACAACGTTGGACAGCTTACTCATAAATGGTAGCGCAGCTGCCCAGTGTTGGCCCTCTTCAGCAAATTTTTCAACCCGCTCAATAGGTACGCTCTGGATAGATTGCCGATGTGACATTTGAGCTGATTGCGAGGCGCCCCTAGTCTCGGGATCAGAGCGGAGTGCTTGTGAAACATCCAGGTATGGGCCGACGATAGCGGGGTTTACTAGAGCTCTATACTGACCAGGAGAAAAGCTCTGAAGAGGTGAGGGTATAAGCTGATTAGCTCTAACGTCTACTGCATTTAGTAGCGCCAGCCCTATCGCTAAGCCAGCTAGAGACCGTCCCCTAATACGAGCTGCAGCAAAGATAGCTCCAAATACTCCTATCGATATTGATACTAGAGATAGGAATCTCACGGGGAAGTTTAGAGGCTCGGCTAGTTGTCCTAGGGCCCTGTTTAGAAATAAGAATGGCATTTGGTAACAGGAGACCCCAGGTTCGGAGCAGGTGCCATCTCCCGTTATTATGACCTCACCATCTGAACCTACTAAGTAGCTACCCATTGCGAGGGTTACAGCTAGCAGAGCTAAAAGAAGCCAAGGGGTCGCCTTTTTAGGAGATAGCCATACGGCGGCCAAAAGAAGAAAGATGGCTGGCCAGCCTAGGTACCTGCCTCCGCCATAGGCGATATCATCAGCGCTGGTGTTGCTAGCCGTCGCTCGAGGAGTGATAAGCTGAGATAGCTCTAGCCTGGCGGAAGGGGGGTCAGTAGTTGGCTGACCATGATTTCCATCTAAGATGTAAGTCATTAGCGCCACGTCAGGCGCCTCTCCCTCCCCGTATGATGTTGAGAACTTAGAGATGACAGGGAGAGCTATTAGTGAGCTTAGGGCGGCGGCCAATGTATAACGCCCCAGAAGTCTCAGTGTCTTTGAGCCTGCAAAGAAGGTGATCCCAGATAAAAGTGAGACAGCCATCGCCAGGAAAAATCCGTAATAGAAACAGGATAAGACCGCCCCAGCAAGGCTAAGCCCTAGTAGTACAGCATCCTTTAATAACATCCGTTTCCTGAGCCTTAACCACATCCACATTCCAAGGGGTAAGAGCCACATGTGTTGCAGCTCTCCAACACCAGCATGAATCGAAAAATATGAGAAAGCGGAAGTTTGAACTAAGATTCCCGCGGCTATTCCTCCCTCATTTCTCCCGCTTACAGCCCTACCAAAATAGCCTGAGCACACACCAGTTAATGTCAGGTTTATTGCTGCTAGTGCGTTTGAAGCATAGATCAGCGGTAGCCAAGCCATAGCCGATATCGCCAAGCCATTCAGAGGCTCGATTGGATACAGGTCAATCCCAAAAGGGTAATTTATTAATGTGGTGTGGAATGGAATAGTTTGGAGTGAGACTATACTCTCTCGCATCCACCAAAGTGTCCATATGTGTTTCATTCCATCGGCATCGGGGGAGCCTATTACAGCGTCGCTAAAGTGTAGTGGGGCTGGCCAGATCATCCATACAGTGAGGAGTATAGAGAGGCTCCATATTTGTGCGCTCCAAGAGCCCTTCAGCTTTGAGGCGACTCCAGCGAATAATTCTGGTATTTTATTTCTTGTGATAGACATTTGCCTCTAAGTACTCTCAATAGAGAGTACTATTGTCTGTGAATTTATTCTATATGTCGATATCATCATTGATACGGAGTGCTGTATGAAGTTTGTACTATTTGTATTCACAATGCTCGGTTGTTCGGGCGGAAGTGATGGCGAAGATCGTCTTGTTCAAGGGCTGGTATTGTCGCCTGATAGCCCAACAAAATTAGACACGCTAAGCTGTTCTTGGGATTCTATTGACGGTGCAGCCGTTGCGTTCGTGGGGTGGAAGATAAACGGTGTTGAGATTGATGGGCTTGAAGGCTCTGACCTCTCAGGAGATTGGTTTGAGCGTGGTGATAGGGTTGCGTGTGTTGTAACTCCAGACGCTGTTGGCGCTATTGGTGAGAGCTCTAATACTGTGACTATAGCTAATTCCCCCCCTACAGTTGTAGGGGGAACCCTGACCCCTGATTTACCAAATGAAGACGATATTCTGTACGCAGAGGTTACGGGGACCGATCCAGACAGTGCCGATGAAGGTAGGTTACAGGGACACTATAGCTGGGCAGTAAATGGCGAGCCTGTTGGGGTTGATGAGTGGGTGCTCGGATCCAGCTTTTGGAGTGAAGGAGACAGTGTGACTGTCTCTGTCTCGGTGTCGGATGGTCAATTGGTCTCAGAGTCTGAGGAGCTAGGGCCAATAGTTATCCAGAATGCCACGCCTAGCGCTCCCGAGATCGAGATGTATGTCACTGAGACTTCAGTGCACTGTGATGTTGTTGTGGAGTCAATTGACCCAGATGAAGGTGATGTAGTTGAGTATCACCGTAGTTGGAGGCAATTCGGTGCGTGGATACAGGGTGACAGCGCTATTTTGTCTCTGGATTTAGTAAGAGGTGGTGCTCCTGTATCTTGTGCTGTCACCGCGTGGGATGAAGAGGGGCCAGGTGATATCGTTGAGGCGTCCATTGACATAGAGGGTGACATCGCTAGATATCGTTGGTCTTTCAATTCTGCGGGGGGACTTGCGGGCGAAGACATCCATTCTCTTGGAGATATTGATGGTGATGGGCTGAATGATCTTTTAGTGGGTACGTCAGGCTCATCGCTTGGAAAAGCAGAGGGGGGCGGCGCTGTAATTTTGGGTAGCTCATCTTTTGGGGCTTCTATTGACCTGGGTTCTGAAGCAGTGCTGACTACCATTTCTTCACCAGAGAAACAGGTCTACATGGGTTCTAGCCTTGCCACTATTCCCGACTTTGATGGTGACGGTATAGTTGAACTTGCGTTGTCTAGTGCAGACTATACAAACCAGAGTGTTCCAGTTGGTATGGCCGTAGTCTATGCTTCTACACGGTACCTAAACGAGACAACTATATCGATAAATCCTTTTGGAGACCCCACTGGTACCGCTTGGACCAATGGTGACCAAGAGGGTGCTGGCATGGGGCTGGCAGTTGAGGGTGGTGATATTGACGGAGATGGTCTAGGGGACCTTTTTGTCGCCAGTTTAGCTTACCAAGGAACACGAACAGGAAAGATACACGTCTATGACGGTGAATCGCTGTTGATAGGGGGCCCAATGTTCAACGGCGAAATGCTGTTAGAGTATGAGGGTGAAGGAGAGGGGTTTGGTGAGGAGCTGTCACTAGTAGGCGACTTCGATGGTGACGGTATTCCCGATCTAGCTGTTGGACACCGTTCATATGACGGCGACACCGGAAGGGCCTACCTCTTCCAGAGCAGTCTCAACACGTACTACAGCGAAACAGAGTATGCGCCAGTTAGAGCTACTGATGTGGATTCGCTGGCGACAGGATCTGACCTTTCAGATGAGTTTGGCGCCTCCATTGCTCCATTAGAGGTAGACGGTGTGGAGTACCTACTAGTGGGATCTCCTGGGGCCAATGGAGGGGATGGAATGGCTCAAATCTACTCGTTATCTAGCGATGGTACTCTAGAAAATGTGTCAGTGATCTATGGCTATACTGGTGACTCACTGGGGGACAGTCTAGCTCATGCAGGTGATGTGGATGGGGATGGTGAGGATGAGGTTGCTATAGGCGGAACTGATGCCGACGGTGGATGGTCCAACTCAGGGGTGGTCTACATATTCAACGCGGGAGATCTGGTCGCTGGCGGCTCATATGACGCCATGGATGACGCTTCATCCATGGTCTACGGAGAGGCTGCTAACGAGGGATCTGGTGCATATCTAGTCGGTCCAGGCGATTTAAATGGTGATGGAAGAGATGACCTCGTTATTGGTGCCCCTCACATGGACGCTCCAGAGGGGTGGAACGAGGGCGGTGTAATCATTTGGGTTGATCTATAGCGGTGCCTGAACTACCTGAAGTAGAGCAGATGCTTAGATTAGTTAGGGCTATTGCGCCAGGTGCTGGCGAATGTCAGTTAGTTGTTTACGACAGTCGCCTTGGAGCAACAGGCGGTTCATTGGGTTCTTTTCAGTGTGCCCAGCGTAGAGGTAAAGAGTTGGCCCTAAGCTTCTCGGGGTCGAATATCTATATTCACCCCAGGATGACAGGCCGATTGTCGCCTATTCCTACAACAAGTAAAGCAAGGGCTGTTTTTGAGTTCGAGAATGGTGAGGGCTTTGCTTTTATTGATAGACGTTGCCTTGGTGCGCTTCAATCGGTTGAACTTAGCAATAGGGACTTAGGCCCTGAACCTTGGGAAGAGGGGGCTGCTGCCAGAGACGGTTCATGGTACAGGCGAGCTTTTGGAGCATTCAGTGGAGGCGTGAAAGCGGCACTAATGAATCAGAGATTAATCGCTGGTCTTGGGAATATCGCAGCAACTGAGTCCTTATGGCGAGCTGGTGTTGATCCAACCACACCTGTTCAAAGGCTAACAGATAGTCAAATGGAGTCTATAGCTGAGGGCGTTCACAAATATATAGAGTCAACTTTAGCTGCCGAAGATCCTTTCACGATGAGGTATGTCAATGAAGGGGGGGATAATCCATTTATGATCTACGGGCGTGAGGGTCAGCCTTGCCCTAAATGTAGCGAGGAGCTGAAGTCAGTCAGGCTTGGGGGGCGAGGGACCGTCTGGTGTCCAGGGTGCCAAAACTGATGACCTAGAGAGGGTCCCCTCGTCTATAGTGAAGACCCCTTATGGTACTGACGCTTAGGCATGGTGGTAACTAACTCGTCGGATTCCATTACCCAGCCTGTTAGCGGACCACCGTAAACACAGCCAGTGTCAAGGCCTAGTGCCACCTTTACTGAGCCCTCGTATTTTTGTACTAAGCCAACTCTAGCGTCGTGTCCGAACACTACCAATTCTGGGCCTTTCCACCCAGAATCGTACCAGCGCTTATGCCCACCTTTTATTGGGAACGTTCTCATCACCATGGCCATCTTGTTGTCGGTACCCCTTAGCCCTAGGGTAGGGTGAAGCCCTGCGTGAATTAATATGATATCTCTATCATTTCCCTTGATAACCCTATGAAAAGGTAGTCTATCTATAAATGAAATAACCTCGGGGTAACTGGAAAGTAGCTCCTTGAGTCCAGGTTTTAAACTTGGCGACTGGTAGTTTTCGGCGAACCAGTGGTCGTGATTACCCATTACCGCTAAGCACTTGTGCTCACAGATAATTTCCCATACTTTGATAGGCTTTGGACCTTTGCTGAACAGATCTCCAGTCAGATATACCTTTGATGGGTTGGTCTGATCTATCAGTGCCTGAAGTTCATCGGCACAGCCATGCACATCCCCAACAAAGAGAGTTGTCACTCAAACACGACGATAGTCTCAGAGGGGACTAACTCCTCGATTAATTTGTTCGCGGCTGTAGTCTGGGAGGCATGAGCTAGATCCTTACTTCTAATCCGTAAATTATGAGCTTGTTCAGTCGCCTTCTCTGTATCGAATCGAGCCTGAAGCCTCCGAGCGTCGAGCTCAATGGAGCCCAAGAAAACCTCCACCCAAGGGGCGAAGCGGCACTCGTTTTTTAGTTCAGCCCACCGATTGTCATCTGACCTTGGGTTTATGGCTCCAACCATAAGTTCACCGTATTGTGCTAACTCTTCGTAACCCTGTTCAGTCGCGGAGTTGATCTGACTCTGCAGTTCACTGTCCATGCCGTCAGCGTTGTCTGTTTGAATCATGCATCGGTATAATTCTAGTCTTCCCCAGATAGCGTGCCAGCTGTTGCTATTTAATTTAGATGCAGCGTCTGAAGCCTCTTGGAATCTTCCTTTAAGCCTCCAATAATAGATCTCCGAACTCAATTGAGAGTCTATACCGATCTTGCCCATCGCCTTTCTGCGAGCGAGGGTGCTCTCTGCATCGGCCCACTCGGCGATCATTGCCTGCACACAGAGCACTACGTCGAGTGCTCTAGCCAGCAGCTGCCTTAAGGACAATTTTTCAGCTGTCGATATCGCATGAAGCGCTAATAGGTGAGCTGATTTTGTCTCTCCCCTAGATAGCGATGTTTCAGCCAACACAACCATAGCCTGGGCCATCCTGGAAGGGCTCCCCAATATGGAATAGGCTTGGAAAGCTGTTCGAGCACACCTGTGAGCTAATCTCCGCTTTCCTTTCTGAAGGTGCCCCTGAGCGAGGACCAGCATGCTCCCCGCCTCACCCAGCTGGAATTCGCACGTTCTTGCCATCTCTAAGCTACTGTTAGCGAGCTCTATAGCCTTGTCTGTCTCCCCTATAGCTAGGGTGTATCGTGCTCTGGCTAGGGTGATCTCGCATTTGATTGGTTTGCTTGGAACTCGAGGAGAGAGCGCGTCGAGTTGCTCCAGGCCTACTCTTATATCGTAGAACTGCTCTAGCTCCATTCTCATGGAAAGTGTCTGTAGTATAAGCCGACACGCTATTTCTGGGTTGTCTGCTTTAGAAGTTGCAGCACCTGCAACCGCACAGGCTATCCCCCTGTGTGTCTCACCCTCTCGAGCCAACTGTTGTGCCTCTAGTATCGCTACGTATTGTTTTTGAGCTTCTGAGTCAGCCCGTTCTGAAGCCCGAGTCACTAAGTCTTTTCGTATCCGCTCTGTGTCACAAGAATGCGCTACTGTTGCCCTTGCAAAGGCGATGTTGAACCGGTGCATTTTGTATGTTTCGCTCTCGGCGTCTCTTGGAACTGTGTCTAAATAAAGCAGCCATTTTCTGGCCTCATTAAGTCTTCCGACACGTGTAAGAGCGATAGCGGCCTGTACAACAGCTTCCCATGTCTGCATCTGAGATGGTTGAGCTCTAATGGTGTGTTCTGCGACTTTTAGCCATCGAACCTCTCCACCGTCCGACCATTCAGACCAGGCCTTAGCGACCTTTCTGTGAATGTCTTGTCGGTTTTCGATTTTGTTTTGGGCTGCGCACAGCAGGTGGGGTCCCGGTATAGCGAAACGTCGGTTGTGGTTTAGGTAGAGAAGCCCTTTAGACACGTAGTTCGCCACACCTGCATCCACACCGTGAAGAACTCCTCCTGGGAGCGGGTCTTCTGCAGCTATTAGAACTGATGCGTTATCGGAAATCTTTGGATAGGACTCTCCTCTAATAGCGGCCAGTTTAGATAGCGCGATCTTGGTGATCTCAATTGGTAGTAGTTCGGACTCAAATTCGTGCTCACCATCTACTACGATACTTCCATAGACTTCACCCGCAGCCTCTGATGGTAGAGGACCAAGCTCTATAGTCTTCGCCGCGCCCTTGCTCAATTGGCGGTCTATGAACTTTTTTGCCTCTAGGTTGATATCTCTCCTGTTTAGAGTCGCAATTATTGAAATCGCGGTGCTTTCTGTGGCAAGAAGTGCTTTGAAAACAGAATGAGATATCTCACCTAGGTCCTCCAGTTCATGAATAGCGATAAGGAGGGGGTTCTTGTCTGCAATATTAAGGATCAATTGAGCAGCTGATTTCACAACCTCTCTTCTGGAAACCTCTATTAGTGTTCTATTGCCTGCCGCAGAATGCAGGGGGAGTGTGGGCCACATAGACAGGAGGATTTGCGCGTCGTTTCGAGAGACTACGGCCCTAACTTCAGTAGGTGTTTTAAGAGCTAGCATGGACTCTAAAAGCTGGCAGACAGCGCCGCCTGGCCTGTCTTGGTAACATCGCACTCTAAAGGTCTGATGCCCTGTCATGATGGCATACCTTCTCGCCTGTTCAATCAGTCGCCTACGCCCGCTACCGACCTCTCCAGAGAGAATGTGGAACCTAGTACCTTCCGTGTTGAATGATTCTCGAATTAGAGACAGTTCAATGTCTCTGCCTACGAACAGGTGAGATTCGGGCCACGCTGGAGGGCCTTCCCCTGAAAGTATCTGTTCAAAGAGCTCGCATAGCTCTTTAGCAGTAGGGCGATCGTTTGGGTCTAAACTCAGACACCTATCAATCACAGCCGAAAAGGGCCTTGATACACCCGTTGACTTTATAGCAAGGGGTTGCATTCGGTCTAAAATTTGTTTGGCTATCCAGCTATGTGCTTTCTTTGGCCTCTTTCGCTTACCACCAACAGCCTCGTAAAGTGTTATCGCCAGGCTAAATATGTCGACAGCCGAAGTCGGTACATGTCCAGCCATCTGCTCGGGTGGCATATAAGGGAGCGTACCCACCGTTGAACCCTCTGTCGTTAAAGGCTCACCTGCAGACCACCACCCCACGACACCAAAGTCAAAAATCCTTATCTCGTCGTGACCAGTGACGATGATATTAGATGGCTTGATATCTCGATGCACGAGCCCTTCTTGGTGAATCTCATGGAGAGTGCGGCAAATTGCTAAGGCGCTTCTAGCCGCTCTGGTTACCCGCTCTTCGACACGTGATGCTCGCTGAATATACTCGAAGAGATGGTGTCCCTCGACTACCTCCATTGTAAACCAAAGCCACTTATCTGTCTGGCCAGCGTCGAAAACTTCGACTACTCCAGGAATAGCTAGCCTTCTAAGAGATTCGAATTCTCTTAGAAATCGCCTGTCTGCATCTCTCTCCTCTCTTAGCCTCACCTTTAGAGCCACCTCTCTTCCAAATTGGTCTATGGCTAGGTAGACGTGAGCAGTTGCACCTTTCCCCAGAATTTTCTGGATCTGGATAGGGCCAATCATTGTCCCTGCAGGTAGATCTGGAATGCGTTTGTTCATGGTTCCCCAACAACCTTCATGACAGCCTTGTAGCTACCAAAAGGCGGGTATATATAGGCACCCTTAATTCTTGGGTGTTCTCTCGCCATTATCAGTGTATCACGAGCTATCTCTACCCCAATTTTTCGTTGCTCTTTTCGTGTTGCGGCCTTCCTTAAGCGCTCTCTAATCTCTAGGGGCACCGCCATTCCTGGGACCTCATTGTGGAGGAACTCGGCGTTCTTATGGCTAGCTAGAGGGAGTATGCCGACCATAAAGGGTACGGAGTCGAACTGTTTCGTTTTTTCCAAGAAGGCAAAAAGAACCTCTGGGTCATAGATGGGTTGAGAGAAGAAGAACTCAGCCCCAGCCTCTACCTTCCTGCCGAACCTCTCAACCTCTAAATCCAGGTCTACGTGCGCTGGGTTACACCCTGCGCCAACAAAGAACGATGTCTTCTCTCCCATCTCTCTGCCTGAGAAATCTAGGCCACGGTTTAGCGATTGAATGAAGTGTATTAGGCCAATGGAGTCTATATCAAAAACCGCAGTTGCGTCTGGGTAGCTCCCCATTTTAGGTGGGTCACCAGTAACGGCTAATATATTGTGTTGACCTAGTGCATGAGCACCTATGAGATCCATTTGCAGCCCTAATATGTTTCGATCTCTACAGCAGACGTGAACAACACTCTCCATCCCGCACTCTTTATGTACGAGGTTAGCCATTGCCCCAGGGCCCATTCTTGCAACAGCGCGCGGACCGTCCGCAATATTAACAACGTCGATACCGCTTTCTTGAAGAAACCTTGCGCCAGCGAGGGACTTAGATGGATCAAGGCCCCTAGGGGGATCAAGTTCAACTGATATACAGAATTTATCGGAGTAGAGCTTCTTAGCAAAATCTGAGCGTTCTTTTATCGGGACTGGTTCAGCTGGTATTGGGCTGTTGTTAGCTGAACTTTTAATTGGTTCATGGGCGATAGTTGGGGCGACCGACTTTACAAAAGATCTCATCTGCTGGATTGTGTCTGGAGTGGTACCACAGCACCCCCCCACAAGCATAGCTCCTTTTAAAACAAACCTTCGCGCATATTCCGCCATATATTCAGGCGCTGCCATGTATATGCTTCTGCCGTCGACCACCTGAGGTAGACCAGCATTTGGTGAGGCAGCTATAGGTGTTTTTGTAACAGCCCTCATCCGCTCAACCACCTGCAAGACGTTTTTTGGGCCGTTTGAACAGTTCACACCAATAACGTCTGCTCCCCAATTCGAAATAGTCCTAGCCGCATCTTCTGGTTTTGGTCCAGACGCTTGAGTACCATCGAGGTCATGGTGGAACGATAAACAGGCAATGATGGGCGTCCCTTTAGCAACGCTTTTTACAGCCCTAAATGCCTGCCATAGTTCGTTTAGGTTAGAGAAAGTCTCTAGTAAGAAAGCGTCTACCCCTTCACTGGCCATTGCCTTGGCCTGTTCTAAGAACACAGAGTAGGCCTTTCCAGGTGCCAGCTTGCCAAGCGGGGTTAGTTTCTGGCCTGTCGGACCAATTGAACCAGCGACCCAGGCGCTATCCCCCGCCGCAGCCCTCGCTAATTTAACCCCAGCACGGGTGATTTCCTCTACCCGCTCTTCCATTCCATAAGGCCTTAATCTTAGCCTGTTAGCCCCAAATGTATTCGTTGTAAGTAATTCCGCCCCTGCTTTTCGATAGGCGTTGTGCACTTTTTGTACGAGTTTTGGGTTTGATACACAGAGTTCGTCGTAGCTTCGGTTTACAAAAACACCGTGGTCGTAGAGCTCAGTAGCAATAGCGCCGTCCATTAGGATCACTCTCTTTCCGATAACATCACTAAGTGGTTTCAATGTCTGACTCTCTCTCTTGTTCGCTGTTCCATGTTTTTAAATGCCTATGACTATGAGCATTATGGCCCATGTATTTGAAACCATAGCGTCAAGTTGATGTGTTCGCGACAATAGGGTGCTATAGGTGCTGTATGTCAATGGAAGTAAGAGACCCAATACACGGCGCTATCCCTGTTTCGGCAAGGGAAGTCGCAATTTTAGATGACCCTTTTGTTCAGCGTCTTAGGAATATTCTTCAGACTGGTTTCTCGCAGTATCCATTCCCAGGTGCGGTGCATTCTCGTTACCTCCACAGTGTTGGCGTAATGCATCTGGCAGGCGCAGGTTTTGACTCAGCCTTCTCTGATTATAAATTTAGTAGCTCTGCAGTGCGTGAGAGCTTTAGATCAGCTGTTAGGATCGCGGGCCTCTTACATGATATTGGTCACGCGCCGTATTCACACTGTACAGAGTTTGCGATGCCCAGCCTCAAGAGCCTGAACATAGGAGCTTATGGCGATAGTATCTCTGATGAGAATCTGGAAAAGCGGGCATCCCATGAGGATTACACAATCGGTATCCTTACGATGACCTCCTTGGCGGATAAAATATCGGCGAATTTTTCGTTTACGGCCAGACATGTGGCGGCTTTAATCTCACGTGATGTGTGCATAGACGATAGTTTTTTTGTCGATAACGGGCTGGACTTTAGAAGGGTCCTGTCACAGTTAATCTCTTCCGAGCTAGATGTTGACCGTCTTGACTATCTAGTCCGTGACTCCTACTTCTCTGGTGCAAAGTATGGTCAGGTAGATGTCCATTGGCTTATCAACAACCTCACCTTACACGTAGATGAGGGCCAGGTATCACTAGCTATGCGTCGCAGGGCAATCTATGCATTCGACGACTTTATGGTCGCTCGGTATCACATGTTTGTAATGGTCTATTTCCATCACAAATCTGTAGCATTTGAAGAGATGTTGAAAAGGTATTTCACAGGCGAGAATTGTAGCTATCAAATACCATCTGTAATGGAGGATTATTTGTGGGTGGATGATGTACATCTCACTAATCACCTACGTAATGTCGACGATCCATGGGCTAGGTCTATCATGACAGGAGTTCCTTGGACTAGAGTGCTGGAGTTACACGGAACAATCGACGAGGTTCGCGCTGACTGGGCTAACAAAGCACTTAGCAGGGAGGGCATAGATACTATGTCGGCGGGTTCCGTAGGTAAGCTCTCCCGATACACTGTCTTTGGCCAGAAGCGAGAGGGGGCGCCTACAATATATGTACTAGACGATTCTATTGGAGCGCGTACACCTGTAGCCCCCATTCAGGAGGCGACAGCCATCTTCAGCCGTTACCAAGATGAGAGAAGAATAAACAGGATCTATGTCGAGCAGTGCAACAAAGCGCGGGCCAAGAAGGTTTTAGAGTCCGCCCGTAAGTAACTATCTGCTTATACCTGCTCTACACCCATAATCTCGGGGAACTCATCTACTATTGTTCTCTCAATGCCCATAGCTAAGGTCATAGTTGAGGATGGGCAGGATGAGCATGCGCCAACCAACCTTACCTGGAGGACATTGTCTTCCGTAATAGCTATAAATTCTACGTCTCCGCCATCCATGTTTAGTGCTGGACGAATCCTCTCCGCCAAAACTGCCTTGATCTGTGTTGCCAATTCACTGTCATCAACCTTTACGTCCTCTGATGTGTCCCGAGTAACAGCAGGATTGCCAGATTCTATATGCTCTCTGATTAAACCCTTGATCGCTGGCACTAATTCTGGCCAACCGTAGTCCTCTGATTTGTTAATCGTTACATAGCGGTATGTTACGAGAACCTGCTTCACTCCATCGAGGCCAAATATAAGGGTTGGCAGGGGTGACCCAGACGCCGATGCCCTATTTGGGAATTCCCAAGTGCCTGCCTCTACTATGGGAGCCGAAAGTTTGAACATCAAAGCATTAGGGTTTGGCGTAGGTAAAGTGTCTATGTTGACAGTGCTCATTTTTCTCATTCCTCGTAATCTATGGCCCTAGTATATCCCGTTGGGATAGTTATATGAATAAGCACCAAACAAAAACGGAGAAATGATGATCTCATTCCAACTTTCAGAGGATCAGTCTATGATCCGTGACCTCGCCCACGACTTTGCAAAATCGGTAATTAGACCAGCAGCACCTTATCACGACGCTACTGGTGAGTATCCATGGGATGTTCTAAAGCAGGCTCATGCTACTGGTCTGTTGAATACGCATGTTCCCGAGGATTGTGGGGGCATGGCTCTAGGGGCGGTAGATGGCATCTTAATCGGTGAAGAGCTCGCTTGGGGTTGTACTGGAATAGGTACTGCCATGGAGGCAAATGGATTAGCTCAGCAGCCTGTGATCATTGGAGCAAGCGACTCGCTAAAACAGAAGTATTTGGCCCCAATGACTGAAGAGCTACAGATGTGTGCCTA
>Ga0115011_10000233_pt1 | contig 50823 bp, 44 predicted proteins | sample TroAtlMetagenome_2_FD_88705 | JGI IMG/M metagenome (GOLD analysis project Ga0115011, IMG submission 88705) | Marine eukaryotic phytoplankton communities from Atlantic Ocean - Tropical Atlantic ANT8 Metagenome | ecosystem: Environmental > Aquatic > Marine > Oceanic | place: Tropical Atlantic... | reverse complement strand
AGGTATTACTTTTTGACCTTCAAATAAAAGAGGATTTGCTAATTCTCCAAATAATATTTTCATTGGAAATTTTGGAATAGGGGCAAATGCTGGTCTTCTGAGTACTTTTCCAAGTGTTTTCGAAAAGGTCTTCTGTCTTACAGGATTTGGAGATGTTAAATTAAACACACCATTGCATTTCCCATTCATAATTAAATGATTTATTGCATAAATATGATCATCTAATGAAATCCATGACATCCATTGCTTACCTCCTCCAATAGATCCCCCTGCACCAAATTTCCAAGGTAATAGCATTCTTTTCAATGCCCCTCCTGTTGCAGATAATACGATTCCCGTTCTGATGTTTATTACCCTAATCCCACTATTTTTTGCTGCTTCTGTGTAAGATTCCCAATTTAATGTAGTCTCAGTTAGGAAGCCAGAACCAGGTGAACTTTTTTCAGTCAATACTTCATCTCCTCTATTTCCATAAAATCCAATTGCACTAGCAACTAAAAAGACTTCAGGTTTTTGTTTCAATTCACTAATTGTCTTTGAAAGTAATAATGTACTAAGTTTTCTTGAATTTTGAATTAAATTTTTTCGTTTTTTAGTCCATCTCTTATCACCAATTCCAGCTCCTCCAAGATGTATAATAGCATCAAAACCTTCAATTTCTTCGGCATTAATTAAATTATTTTCAGGATCCCAGAAAATCTCATTTGATTCCGAATCAATTTCCCGTCTCACTAACCTCCAAACATCATGCCCTCCTGTGTCAAGAAATGCACATAATTGAGTTCCTATCATTCCTGAAGAACCTGCAATAAGGATTTTCTTCCGCCTTTTTGAATTAAAATGTGAGTGTTGTTTCAAATCCCGAATTAATCTTAATTCTCTTGATATAAACATTCTTTTTATCCTTTTTCTTATACTTCTTCCTGCAAAAAAATATCCTAAACTACCTAGTGGTACTTGATATTTTACCGAATCAGTAACAATTGTACAATCTCCTTTGCTTTTGAAATTATGTTCATGCTCCCATTTTTTAAAAGGTCCTTTCAACATAATATCCTTGAATTGATTTGGTGGATTATATATCGTGTGCTTAGCAACCCATTTCATTTTTAATGGCCCAAAAGGGAATTTGAAAATTCTAATTGCACCTTTGTGTATTGTTTTATCCGCTTTAACTTCAGTAGTAACTTCCCATGGAGGCATTAATCTTCTAAAAGAACCCTCATGTTCAAACCAAGAGAACGTCTTATCGATATTTTCATCGACAACAGTCTCATGTTCAAATTTGTACATTAAAATATGCTATGATATTTAGCATATAATATAGCGTATTATTTGTTTATTTTTACCTTTAAGAAAAGTGTTCAAATGCTTTTCTAAGAACATCCATTATCAAATCAATCTCTGTTTTGGTAATTGCAAAATGAGGAGTGAACCTTAATGCGTTTTCGCCGCCATGTATTACTCCTAATCCATTAAATCGGCACCATTCTTCAACACAACCAAATCCAACAACTTTTAATTTCTCAGGTTCTAATTCAGCACTAATCAATAACCCAGTGCCTTGAATTTTTGTAATTTTACCTGGGAATTCCTCCGAAACTACATTTAACATTTTTAAGAAATATTTCCCCATGTCTTGGATATTTTCCCTCAGCTTAGGAGTTAAGCGATCCAAAACCGCCACAGCCGTTTCCAAAGCTCTTGGATTAGTGGTCATCGTATTACCATAAATCCCAACAACATATTTTTCTGCAGCCTTTTTTGATAATCCCACAACGGAAAGAGGATATTGTCCAGCATTCAGTGCTTTTGACCAAGTTTCCATGTCAGGCGCTTCACAATTTTCAAATCCAGGATAATCAACTATGCTTAAGCAACCTTGACCTCTAATTCCTGCTTGAATAGAATCTACTAATAGCATAGTTGAATTTTGAGTACATAATTTTCTTGCTTCATCATAGAATTCTCTTGTAATACTTTGTCCAGGGTTTCCTTCGCCCATTACTGGCTCAATTGCCATGAGTTCAATGAAATATCCTTCTTTTTCTGCATTATCGAATACTTCACGCAAAGAATTAATATCATTAGCAGGAATTAGTAGAACATTACTTTTGTTTCTAAAGGAGGCAAGATTATTTTTGTAACTACTATTACATGAATCTGAAATTTGTGCTGGTCTTTGTGTTCTGCCATGAAAACCTTGTTCTAAAGCAAGTAGTTTTATTTCTCGCCCTTCGTAAATATTCCCAGGACTAGTGAGCAGGAATGCATTTGCATCTGCAATTCTTAAACTAATTGCAACTGATTCAGAACCACTATTCATACAAACAAATTTGAAAAAGGGACAAGAGCCTCTTCTATGGCCAACTTCTTTTTTGAGCCTATTTGCAAGTCTCTTTTGGCTGTATGAGGGAGTCATGACATTTGCCATCACCCAATTTTGCTTCATAGCCTCAATTACATCATTTGGGCCATGCCCCATCCCCAGCATTCCATAACCTCCACTATCGTGTAAGATGGCTCCATGAGATGTAACAATCCAAGGCCCTTTTGCAGATAATGCCACATATGGATTTATGCATGGACCAGGGTAAAAATTTACATAATCTTTCTGTAGTGATGTAATAAGATCTTCTTCAGGCTTTGAAATTTCATTTCCAAATTCAGTAACCAATTTTTCGTAACTATCGAATGCTTGATTCACAGCTTCTTTTAATTCTGGAAATTGTTCGAAACATGATTTGATGACTTCATCAGGGAGGCCAACCGTTCTAGCATGCCCTGAATTATTGCGTATATGTTCTAATTTTGAAAGTTCGGAGTGCATTAAATTCCCCTCTTAGATTCTTCCAGATAAAAGACGCTCATCAACAATTCCCCTCTAGTAAGCAGGAAGAAACAAACAATAATTTTATTTAAAATTCTAATTGGAAAATTAAATTTTCAATTGGAAAATTAAATCATTTAACGCCAAATTTAACAATCAAAAGAATAAAGACTTTCAATTGTAAAATCAATTAATTCAGGATATAAATTCATTGAGAAAATCAATTTTTGTTTTAGATTATTATCGGCCTAAATATCCTATTTTCCAATTGAAATAATAATTATTGATGTCGTATTCCAATTGTATAATCAAATACCTAATTTTGCGGATAGTATATATACTGTATTGATTAAAGCCGCGCTAAGGAGAAATCTGGAAGGGATGTGGAATGACGAGAAATGAATATACAATACAAGAATTATTGAAAAGAGACGTGTATGTTGGAGATACAAAAGTCGGTGTGATTATCGGTGAACGAAATCATCCGAACATTGATAGAGTAAGATCAATGAGGATTTGTGTAGAATCTGATATCGCAGATGAATTTATGAGGAAGCCAGCTGAAATGGCTCCATTATCTAAAGAATTAGTACATAATATCATGGATGATGGTTCAGTAAAATTATCTAAATCAATGAGAGAATTACAAAGAAGATGGAGAAATACAGTTCGTATAGATGAAAATTTGTATGCTCCAGATGAAATGGAAGATAGAGCAGTTCAAGACAATCAAGGTGATGAACTTGGAGTTATTGTAGGACTTTTAAAGAAAAAGAGAACATATAGAGGAGTAGTAGTTGAAACAAGGCCAAGCGTAAGAAGAGATTTTGGCCTACCAGAGAAAATTAACATTCCAATTAGTGCATTTGCAAAGACTCGTGAAAGTTTGGATGAGGTTGTATTGTCAAGAACAATTAGTAAATTATTGACATTGCCAAGTTATATTCAAATCAATGATCCAAATTTTATTGATGAAGACGAATAATCTTAGCAAATTAATGAATTAACTTGACTTAATTGTATTGATTTAATATCATTATGTTGTTCAAGCCATAGATTTGTATCTTCAATAGATATTATTTGTTCTACAGAGTTCATAGCTTGGCTTAGAATTTCATTAGAGATTGGACGTAAAGTTTGAAGTTCCAAATGCCGAATATTATTTTTTGTATTAGAAGATGAAATTAATTTATTTACAATTAAAGAACACTTTCCATGCGATATTATCAATAATTTTGCTTTATCTCTAGGGCCCCTATTATTACCATAACTAATTCTTTTAAAATTTAATGCGGGGTGGCCCGCATAAATCATATCAGGAACCCATGTTTTGTCACGAATAACATATTTTGGAGGAAGGGGAATATGTTCAGGTTTGAAATTTAAATTTTCATTTAAACATTGATTGGTGATTATTAAATAGATTGGCATTGAAAACCTTTGTGCATTTGTATGAGATATAGAAAGTAATCGGGCACAATCTTCCCCTGAGGATGTTTCTAAAATCACTTGGCCAGGATGTATTGGTTTGACAGATTTATTCAAAATAATTATTTTGGGCTTACTCCCGTCATCAGAATATGTTTCATTTGCAAAAAGAAGTTCTACTCTTTGAGCAGGGTTTTCAATATTTTCATTAGTTTGTAAATCTTTGATTTCTGGAATTACATCATTCCAATAATTTTGTATATCTTTATCAAGGAATGTTATTGAAGAAAAAGAAATAGTCGATAATACAAATTTCATTGCATCTTTGCCGTTTGCCATCAGGTGACCAAATAAGGAATTACTTCTTAGAACTATTCTACCGTTATCATTATCAAACAATCATAGTTGGGACAAACTACTGTGGGCGGGTAGCTTAGCTTGGCTGGAGCACCCGGCTGATAACCGGGAGGCCGCAGGTTCAAATCCTGCCTCGCCCACTCCTATTTTTTGTAAAAGTAAAAATTTCATCTTGTGAATAAATACCAAGTGTAGGTTATCTCTCGGGTAGTTTGAGGGAACCATCTTGTTGGTAGTATCTGGTAGTAGTTGCAAACACATTGCAGAAGACATGGCTAAGATTTTAAATTGTAAACATCATTCATTAGAATCAAGGAGATTTCCAGATAGCGAAGGTTATTTTAGAGTTCCTGAAGCAAGTATAGATGAGATTAGATCAAATCCAGTAGTATTAGTTTCAAATACATTTCCAGATAGTTGTATTGTCGAGACTTTACTTTTATTAGAAGCAATTATTGACGTAAGAAAAGGTAATCTTGCAGACATAAGAGGTAAGGGAATAGATTGTGAAGCCATAGGGCCAGGAATATATTTGGCAATACCTTATTTTGGATACTCAAGACAAGATAAAAGATTCAATCAAGGAGAAGCAGTTTCAGCAAGAGCGATTGGTATGTTATTGTCATCTAAATGTGATGGAATTACAGTTTTAGATTTACACGCACCAGAAGTTTTGGAAAATTTACCAGTGAAAGTATCATTTGCATCTTCTATGGAAGAAATAGCCACTTATTTAGAATCAGAAATAAAACCAGATTTCATACTTTCTCCAGATAAAGGCGCCATAGATAGAGCAAGTTTTGTTGCTGACACAATAGGTTGTAAATTTTCATATTTAGAAAAAACAAGGATTGATGCACATACGATAGTACACAAAGCAAAAGATTTAGATGTCAATGGAGCAATTGTAACAATTGTAGACGACATGATTTCAACAGGAGGAACAATTTGTAGAGCAAGCGAAGCATTAAGGGAACAAGGTGCAAAAGCGGTGTTTGCAGCATGTTCTCATGGATTATTCACTGGAGGGGCAATTTCAAAATTAGATCAATTTGTTGATGGAATTATAGCCTCAGACTCATTAAAAAATCCACGTTCTGTTGTTTCTTCAGCATCAGCATTATGTAGAGGAATTAATGAATTATTAGAGAAATAATGATTTGGTTTTTCTCCGTTGGGTTTATACCCATTATGTCGTGGCGCAAGTGCCAAGAGGTGTGATTCCAGTGACTGTGCATGTGAAATTTGAAACCCCGGAAGATTTAGAAGACGCAATTTTTGATTTAGTATCAAGTTGTAAGGATGGTGCTGTTTGTAGAGGCAGCAATGAAGTAACTAAAGCAGCAGAAAGAGGTTCTGCTAAATTGATAATAATGGCTGAGGATATTAATCCACCAGAATTATTAGCCCATATACCAATGATATGTGAAGAAAAAGACATACCATTCGGATATGTTAGGCATCAAGAATATTTAGGAAAAGAATCAGGTTTACCTGATGGTGTAAAAACCGCATCTATTGCTTTATTAGAAATACCAAAGTCATTTCAAGATAAATTTGAAAATGTAACTAATAAAATTAAGGATGCAAAGAATTGAGGTGTTAGAAAATGAGTGAAGAACTCGGTTGGCCTGCAGAAGTAGTAGAAATTGTTGCTAGGACAGGTATGACAGGAGAAGCAACTCAAGTAAAAGTAAGAGTTAACGATGCTCCAAACCCTAGAGACGTAGGCAGGATCATCACTCGTAATGTAGTTGGAGCAATTAGAATTGGAGACATTTTGATGCTTAGAGATACAGGACGTGAAGCAAGAAAACTAGGAGGCCGTTAAAATGCCTGAACAACGCATTTGTAATTTTTCAGGAGAAGAAATAGAGCCAGGAACTGGTTTAATGTTTGTTAGAAGGGATGGAACAGTACTTTGGTTTAAGAGTTCAAAAGCTCGAAAGAACATGGTCAATTTAAATCGTAACCCAAGAAGAGTAAAATGGACACGCCACTATGTGAAAGGCGGAATTAAGTGAAATAATTTCTTTGGATGTGAAATTAATGGAAACAACGTTTGTAATGATTAAGCCTGACGGTGTACAAAGAGGATTGGTTGGAAATATAATTTCACGTTTTGAAAGTAAAGGTTTGAGATTAGTAGGGCTTCGAAGTTTCACTCCATCTGAAGAATTAGCTTCTAAACATTATGAAGTACACAAAGATAGGCCTTTTTATCCTGGTTTAATCAAATTTGTAACCTCTTCGCCAGTAGTTGCCATGGCTTGGACAGGAAAAGATGCAATTTCTGTTGCTAGAAATTTAATCGGTCCAACTAATGGAAGAGAAGCAGCACCTGGAACAATACGTGGAGATTTAGGTATGGATATTGGATATAATTTAGTTCATGGAAGTGATGGTGCTGATACTGCATCATATGAATTGAGTTTGTGGTTTCCAGAAGGAATCAATGAGTGGGTACCTCATCGTGAGCGATGGGTTTACGAAAGTAGATGATGGCGCCTTAATAAGGGGGCATCAGTTTTGACTAGTGAAATTAATTTTGAACAACGTCAACCAATTGTTGCTGTTTTAGGTCATGTTGATCACGGGAAAACCAGTATTTTAGACCATATTAGATCATTAGGAGTAGATTCGCAATCATCTGTAATGGCTCGTGAAGCAGGAGGGATTACTCAACACATTGGAGCCACAGAGATCCCCTCAGAACTTTTGAATGATGTATGCGGGGATTTGCTTGGCGGTAAAAAATTTAATTCTCCAGGGTTATTATTCATAGACACTCCAGGCCATCATTCATTCACAGCATTAAGAAGTAGAGGAGGTGCTCTCGCTGATATTGCAATTTTAGTAATTGATGTTTTAGAAGGATGTCAGCCTCAGACATTAGAATCAATACGTATTTTAAAGCAACAAAAAACACCTTTTGTTTTGGCATTAAATAAAATAGATAGAATACATGGTTGGGAATGTAAGTTTAATCGAAGTACTGCAAATTCTATGAAAAACCAGTCTAAAGAATCACTTGCATTATTTGAACAAAAGTTTTGGGAACTTGTTGGAAAACTATCAGAACATGGATTTAATGTAGATTTATATTCAAAAATCAGTGATTTTACAGACACTATTGCTGCAGTTCCCTGTTCTGCTAAAGAAGGAGAAGGCATACAAGATTTATTGGCAATTACTGTTGGTTTAGCAGAAAGGTTTCTTGGAGATAGATTGAAAGATGTTCATGGAGAAGCAGAAGGAACAATTCTCGAATTAAAAGATGAACAAGGATTAGGTAAAACATTAGGTTTAATTCTCTACAAAGGAACACTTTCAAAAGGAGATGAGATTTTACTAGTATCTCAAGAAGGTCCTTTTTGGTCACATATCAAGGGTATGTTTTCGCCAAGAGGAATGAGTGAGATGAGAGATGCAGGAGATAGATGGGATAATGTAGAGACAGCAAGGGCTGCTGGCGGCATCAAGATAAATGGGCCTAATTTTGATAAAGTATTGGTTGGAACAACCTTAAGAGTATTTTCTAAAGATGATGCGGCAATACTTCAAAAAGTTCAAAAATTAACAACAGATATTGCACGAGCTAATGCAGATGGAAAGATGGAAAGGGTTTCAGATATGAAGCATCAAAGAACTATTGTATTAGAAGAAATAACTTCAGAAGCATTTGAAAGGTTTAAATCTGCGAAAATGGAATCAAAAATTTCTGTACAATTAGAAGAAGAAGGGGTTGTAATCAAATCAGATACATTAGGTGGTTTGGAAGCACTTGCTTTTGAATTAGATAAAATCAACGTACCAATAAGATCTGCAACAATTGGAGAAATAAAGAAAAAAGACATTAGAGCCGCTGAAATCTCAGCAAATCCATTATATTGTGCAATATTATCATTTAATACGAGCATAAGTAAGGAAGCAGCAGATGCTTTAGATAAAAGTAAAAATATAAAATTAATTGAAGGCCAAGTAATCTATCATATTTTAGAAAAGTTTGAGGAATGGATGGAGATTAGGCAGAGAGAATTAGCGGAATCTAAAAGAGAAGATTTAGTTCATCCTGGAAAAATCAAATTATTAAAAGATCATATTTTCCGTAGAAATAATCCCGCAGTAGTTGGAATAAGAGTATTGGGCGGACGTATTAAAGTAGGTCAGAATTTATTAAAATTAGATGGTAAAAAAGTGGGACAGATACGTTCAATTAGAATCGGGGATGATTCAATGAAAGAAGCAGAAAACGGTCAAGAAGTTGCTTTAGCAATTAAAGGAGTAACTATTGGAAGACAAGTTGACGAAGAGGACATACTTTTGGTCGATATCCCAAGTTCTCATGCATCAAAATTGCAACAAATGGATTTAAGCGCATCTGAAAATCAGATTCTACAAGAATTAATAGAAATACATCGAATTAGCGACCATTTTTGGGGAAGATAGATTATTTTTTAATTAAATTCATTGAAGTATTGATACCGAAGGTTGAAGTATAAACATCTAAGCACGTTGTTTAGGTTAGTATCATGAGTGCAGGTTTTAGTGCATCCGGGGCAGGTGGTGATGCCCGGTCAAGAGAATTAATTAACACCGTAAGTAATATCTCAAATCAATTGATGAATGAGGTAGGAAAAGTAATTATTGGAAAACAAGAGAATCTACGTAGAGTAACTGTCGGTATCTTGTCTAATGGTAACATGTTGTTAGAAGATTTTCCAGGGTTAGGAAAAACAATGCTTTCGAATACTTTTGCTAAAGCGCTTGGTTGTAAATTTAAACGTGTACAATTTACTCCTGATTTGTTACCTTCAGATATTATGGGTACTTACATGTATGATCAAAAGTCAGGCGAATTCAAATTAAGAGCAGGTCCATTATTTACTAATATTTTATTAGCTGATGAGATTAATCGTGCACCTCCAAAAACACAAGCAGCTTTACTTGAGGCAATGGAAGAAAAACAAGTTACAATTGAAGGTATTACACATAAATTACCAGCACCATTTGTAGTTTTAGCAACTCAAAACCCAATTGAGCAAGAAGGAACATATCCGCTTCCTGAAGCACAGATGGATAGATTTTTGATGAAAATGAGTATGGGTTATCCAGAAAGAGCAGAAGAAAAAGCAATACTTGCTCGAAGAAAGATTAGAGGAAAAGATGATCACGATGTTGACCAAGTTACTTCCCCTAAAAAAGTAGTAGCAATGCAAAAAGCACTTGAAACAGTACATGTAGATCCTGCAATATTATCTTACATTGTGGAGTTAGTCCAAAGAACTCGTGAAGACCACCGTGTAATCACAGGTGCATCACCTCGTGCTAGTCAATCTTTGTTTAAGACAGGCCGTGCTGCTGCTGCAATAGAAGGTAGAGATTACGTAACTCCTGACGATATTAAAGGAATTACTTTACAAGTTGCAGCACATAGAATAGTATTGAAACCAGAAGCAAAAATACGTGGAATTACAGGTATGCATATCCTTCGTAAGATACTTTCAGAAGTGCCAGTACCAGTAATTCAAGCATAGAAAATAATTCTTTGATATGCTATAGGGGGAATTTACAGCATGGATCCATACAAAATGGTAATTGCAGTAACAAATCAAAAAGGCGGTTGCGCAAAAACGACAACTTCTGTTAATTTAGCTACAGTTCTTGCAGAGGGAAATAGAAAATATGGAATTCCTCAATCCAAAGTACTCTTAATCGATTTAGATCCACAAGGCAATGTTTCAACTAGTTTCGGGATTGACAAAAGTCGCTTAAAAAAAACTGTTAGTGATGTTCTTATGAATGATCTTGGTGACGAATTACCATTGATGGAGGAATATATTATTCCTCCTGAAAAATTAACAGAAGCCATGCAAAGTGCTTGGGCAGTATCAAATTCTAGTTCAAAGATACCTAAATCCTTAGAAGTAAATAATTTGTATTTATTGCCATCAAATATTCATTTATCAGGGGCAGATATTGAATTATCTACAAAAATTGGCCGAGAAACAAGATTAAAAGAAGGGATTGCTCATATCATTAATGATTTTGATTATATTATTATAGATACGCCTCCAAGCCTCGGACTTTTAACAATCAATGCATTGGCAGCTTCAAATTGGGTACTTACACCAGTGCAGGCAGAGTATTATGCACTTGAAGGAATGAGTTTACTTATGAATACAATCAAATTAGTACAAAGAAGAATAAACCCTAATTTGAAGTTGTTTGGAATTGCAATGACTATGGTGTTGCCAAAAAGCACACTTTCTAGAATGGTTTGTGATGAAATTGCAAGATTTTTCCCGAATCAAGTGTTTAATACAGCGATACAAAGGTTGGTGAAAATTGCAGAAGCACCCTCTGAAGGCAGCCCTACTGTATTATTACATAGGCCAGGAAATGATTCTAAAGGTAGAGGAAGCCACCAATATTGGACATTAGGGAAAGAAGTGCATCATAGAGTCCAAGAATTAATGAAAAAACATGGGATTACAAGGACAAGTCAATTTTTATTGAATAGAGAATGATTTGGGAACTTAAAATCACTTGCCAAATCGACATTAATTTGAGATTTTAGGGCATTAAATTAAGTATAGTTAATTGTCGAAAACGGTTGATTAATAATGACCGCGGAAGGAATGACATCTGTAAGTGTAAGTCTTGAGACGAGAAGACAATTAAACGAAATGCGTTCAATGATGGAATTTAAGAACATAGATTTGCTTTTAGAACATTTATTGATGGAAAAAAGATTAAGCCGTTTAAACGCAGAATCTAAGCAATTAAAAGCACATTTAGATAGACTTGAAAATGTTGATGTTAATACATTAATTGAAAAATTAGAACTATCCCCTTTTTGATTTGAGTGTGTAAATATGAAGTATCACCCTAGAACTTATTTGATAACAGCACCTATGATTGTTAAAGGCTTATTTGATGAAAAAAGTACAGAAGCACTATTGTTAGAAAAAGCAGCATGTGGGAAAATAAGGCTTATCGCAAAGCCTATTGAATGGAATAAAATACTTTGGCTATTGGTAAATACACTAAAAGACGATGCAGGTAAACCGCTTATAGTTGGAGCAAAATTAGGTGAAATTCACAAAGCATTGCCAGTGGAATTTAGATAGAATTTCATTTATTTTTTTCTAACCATTCAGCACCGTACCATTTCCATTGATCCATTGTCCAACCATCAGGTAATCCAGATTCAGGGATTGGTGGAGTTTCTGCTGGTTGTTGTGGTGTAGTATTTTGAGAAACTTCTTGAACATCTTCTTCTTGTTGAGTTTCCTCATTATTTTCAACCTCTTCTCCTTCAGAGACAGGATCTACTTTTGTATTTTCATCTTCATCAAAAGCAGCATCCATTGCTTCAGAATTAACATTTAATTCATCAATAGGATCATCACTCCATGCAGAATCATCTGCAAATGTAGAATCATATTCAAATCCTTCTCCAGATTCACTAGCCATTACTTCTTTATTACCACTAGAATCTCTTTTTATTTTCATTTTCTTGTTTGAATTCATAGCTTTGAAAATTTGTCCAACAACTAATATTGCACCAATGATAATTACAAATCCAAAACCACCTACCAATGCTGCTTGTTTAATTGATGCTTGTAATTTTTCTTGAGCTATCTCTTCTTCGGATTTGATGTTATCTTCAGGAATTATACAATCCGCAGATATATTTTCACCTTCTTGCAAAGCACATTTGCCTTCTAAAGTGGTAAAACGATCATCGTTATCATCATAATCAGAATTCCCTCCTACACCATCATTATCAGCATCCAACCATTCATTTATATCAGTATTAAATTGATCAGTACTATCTGCAAAACCATCAAAATCAGAATCCTTACAACCAAAATAACTTGGTGTAAGCCATAATCCTGTTTCTTCACTATATTCTAGTGTTTTATTACTTGTACCAAAATCTACAGGGCAATCATCTCCAGCATTTCCATCTGGATTATCCCCAAAACCATCTCCATCTATATCTCTCCATTGAGTATTATCATTTGGAAATAAATCTGCGTTTGTATTATCTTCACCATCTATTGGATTACTATATCCATCACCATCAGCGTCAGGGCATCCATAACGGTCTACACTAGATGTTCCATATTGTTCTGGGCAATCATCAGGTTGTTGTCCTTCTGAGTTATCCCCATATCCATCTTCATCTGAGTCAGACCATTGAGAATCTTCATCAGGGAATGCGTCAGAATTATCTCCATATCCATCGTCATCTGAATCTTTCCATTCATTAATATTATTTGGGAAATCATCTCCGTTGTCACCGTAACCATCTTGATCAGAATCTATACATTCAAATGGATCATCGATAAAATAATCAGGATTATTTCCACTTGAATCATCTCCACAACCATCTCCATCTAAATCATCAGTTTGTGTTGGATCATATGGAAATGCATCTTTTGTATCCGGAACTCCATCATTATCAGAATCAAAGTCTAAGAGGTGTACGTTTTTGTCACTAACGATTAGTAATCCTCCATATATTGTATCTATGATTGCATTTACTCCCATTGGATATGCTAAATCATAATCACTAAGGACCATTGTTGCCGCATCTAAAAAGAATAATTTATTTTCAGTACCTAATACGAAAGTATTATCCATTGATAATAAAGCTCCTGATATTTCTTCAAATCCTAAATTGTTAGGGTTACTTCCTTGTCCTGAAACACTAGTAACCGTCCATGTACTAGAATCATAGGAAATTATTTTCCGTCCGCCATTTTCAGAAAAATATACTTTACTTTCATCATCATTTGCAACAATTATGTCAAAAGTACCTGAATATCCTGGTGAAAGCGTATCAGTTAATATTACTTGATCTGCAACATTAATATTGTGAATAAAGATTTCATCATCTCCTCCTGTGATTATAGTTCCATCATCAAGAATCAGAACATTTCCAATTTCATTCGCATGCTCATTTGTCTGAAGAGTAGTTGGTAAATCCACGTCTAAATCATATTGAACAGATCTTTTATTTGATTCAAGTGCAATCCAAATATGAGGGATATCTATAATTCCATCTTTTGGAGGTATATCTGCACCATCATTAGGGTCCCATGCTAGTCCTACAACAGGAGTTGGACTAGGGATAAATTGCAACTTTTCTCTATTCGGTCCAACATCTACAATCTGTGTACCCGATTCATTACCAAAAGCAATTAAATCAAATTCAGGTGAATATGTTGCACTAGTAATATTGCCATTAGTATCAACTTCTAATTCCCAAGTTACTTCTAGCCCAGAAGATGTAAGAGTATACAAATTGACAAAGCCATTTTCCCCTACATATAGATAATTATCTTCTGGTGTTTTCCACATTTCTATTGGCTTTGCATCCAAATTAAAAACAATATCTCCAGCATTAGTACATGGCAATTCTGTACAATTATTTGCATCCGATCCAGAGAAGTCAGTAGCATTTAATGCAGTAACAATTGGTAAACATGTTGTGGTCAATAATAGAAGAATAACACAATATCCTACTCTACGCATGCAAAGAGCGAATGAGTTCTCATCTATGAATCAGACGGAACTAAGTTTAATATTAATTAGAATGAAAATTATGATTATTCTTCTTCTAATTTTTGTTCTGCAAGTTCTTCTTTCGCAATATCTGTAAGTGAGATAACATCTGAAACAATATTGTTGGTATCTGGAATCAAGACATTATTTGCAGGCTTCATTGCGGTACCAACAGGTTTCAGTACAGGAGCATTAGATGGCATTAATGTCGTGGACATAGGTTTCAATACTGATGCCTCAACAGGTTTTAATGCTGCAGATGATGGCTTTAATGTTGGTGTATCTAATTTCTTTAAAGAACCGACATTTGCTTTACTAATTACTTCTTCAATGACTTGTTCTCTTTCTTCAATTTCATTAGATAACATATCAATAATTTGATCAGCATCTTCTAAAGTCTCTTCAAGAACTTTTGTTATTTCAACTTCATCTACTTCACTAATTTCTTCTAACTCTTCGGAGATTAATTCAGGAACTTTAAATTCTGGTTCGTCTACAATTTCAGTATCCAATTTTTGTGTAATGGACGTATGGATTGGTTTAGGTAAAATTGTTGCAGAAGCAGATTGTTCAGTAGCGTTAATTGGAGATCTAACAGGTTTTAAAGTTGGTTTTTGAGTACTTAATGGTGCCCCTCCAGCAATTGGAGTAGATTTAGGAACTTGCCCAGCTAAAGTTTGACCTCCTAAACCTTGACCTAGTCTTCCTCCTAGTAAACCACTTTGTTGCTGTAATGGATCAACTTTATCTCCCGCAATTGCACCAAGCCATGCTTGACGTTTTGATAGAACTGCATCATCACTTTGTAATTTATCCATGACTTCTTGTGCTTCTTCGAGTTTTTCTTCTTCTCCACTGATTTCTGCTTCGAAGTCATCTCGAATTTGTTCACGCATTTTTTCTTCTGCCATTTCTCTAAATTTATCCATTTGCTCATTAAGCATTTTAAGCCTGTCTCGAATTTCTTCACGTTTAATTCCAAGTTGAGATTCAATTTCTTTACGAATTTCTCCTTCTCTTCTTCTAACTTCAATAAGTGCTTTATTACGCATAATTTCTTCAAGTTTAAGCAATTGTTTTTCAAGATGTGTTGCCACTTCTTCCATTTTTCTTCCACGGAATTCTTCTAACCTTGCTTCCATTTCAACCTCTAATTCGAGCCCTGTTTCTTCTCTTAACAAGTCAAGGTCAGTTTCCCTAGTAATGCGTTCGTTACGCATTTGAGCATCAATCTCAGATAATATAGATCTCTTTGTAGCATCCTCTCTAGCATTAAATTCAAGCTCCATCTTTTTAATCCAATCTTTACGCTTTTCTTCGTAATTATCAGACAAAGTATCTCTTAAATGACTTTCTTGTTCATATCTGAATTTAGATAACTCATTTTGCATTTCAGCTTCTTTAGATAATTTGTATGATGTGAATTCATCTTCTAATTTACGTTCCATTTCTGTTTTTATATGTGTTCTTAACTGACCATCTATGTCATCAACATTTTGTTGGAATAGTAAATCATAACGTTCTTGGAGCCTTGATTTACGTTCAGAAATTTTTTCAGAGTATGATTCACTTAATTCTCTTTCAATTAATGTTCGAAGCTCATCTTTCCTTCTTGCAAGAGCCATCTCAACATCTTCTCTCATTTCTTGTTCAAGTAAATTAGTTTGATCTCTCATATCTGCTTCTATCTCAGATTGGATTTGCATTGCAATTTCTTCTTCCAACTGCCGTCCCCTTCTTGCGTATTCAGCTCTAAGTTGAGATTCCCTCTCTTCCATTCGCTGTTTCGCTTGTTGTTCAAGTCTAATTTTTATTGATGCACGAAGTTGAGATTCACGTTCAGATAACCTATCTTGGTGAAGACCTTCAAGTCTCACTTCTTCGGCTTCAATTTCAACATTGAATTGTGTTTCCAAGTCTTTTCTTATTTGATCATTCAAAGCATTTGATTGTTCAAAGAATGCTTGATTAAATTCAATTTCTAACCTTTCTCTATGAAATTCTAATCTCTTTTGATATTCATTTTTCAATTCTTTTTCTAGTCTCGAATTTGTTTGGTTTCTAAACTCTTCAAGCTTCCTTTCTTTTTCAGTTCTAATTTGATCAAATAATTGTCCTTGTTCCCGAATAAGTCTTTGTTCAAATTCATCTCGAAGTATGTGTTCATTATTTTGCATTGTTTCTTGTTGTAACTTTGTTAAATCAGATTCCATATCTCTTCGCCATTCACTTTCAAGTTGTTCAATGGTAAGTTGATGTTGTAAGTCTAATTCCATTGCCACATTTTTCTTGATATGCTGCAATCGTTCATTTTGTTCTAATAGTCTTAATCTTTTTTCTCTGTTAATGTTGAGTTTAATTTGTTGTTCTTGCCTTCTTCTTTGAGATTCTGTAGCGGTGTGAGATATTGTAGCAGAGGCATTCCCAGTAATTGAATTTCTCAATGATGCAAGATCAGGTTTCTTTTTATCTATGACATTATTTTCCAAATTTGTTATTGTTTCATTATTGCTACTGCTAACGCTCAAGCGCATCCCACCGATAATCACACGCATTTTTATTATTATTAAATGAAGTAGGTGATTATTTCCGAGAGGTAGTTAATTTGAAACTAAATTTAATGTGCCAATATATCAATTTAACATTTAATTTTTATTTCACTTTCACAAGCAGGGCATTTGAGTAATTTTTCACCTGGTGATCTTTTAATTCTTAATTTCCTTTCACATTTCGGACAAGAAATTTCACTTTTCATGATTTTTTTTGCTAATGTAAATTTTTGCTCGCAAGATGAACATTTTAGTTTACATGGTCTTTTTCCTATGCCTGCTATTAACACTTTACCACATCCTGGACAAGCAACACGTTCATTTTTCCAATCATGTTCTAATGAAGGTAATTTGACATTTACTTTTGCTGCACAAATTAGACATTTTATCTCCCCAGAACCTTCAGGTAAAAGTGAATCACATTTTGGACAATAAGTAGCAGGAATATCAACTTTTGAAGTTAATGTAATATGCGCTTCTTCTAGATTTTCATCATTCATTTATTTCACCTTTAACGGCCTCTAGATACAACTAATATACCGCCAGGTACAAATGTAAATGGCAGTTCTATATCAATTCCTAATTCTTTTGAGATTGAATTAATTGCAGTCTTTGCATTTATTGCTTCTACCGCAGAGGAATTAATTGGAATATATTCTATATCTCCTCCACCTTCTAATAACTTTACAAGTTCGTTTGGAATTTTCCCAACCCAATCATTTTGAGTTGTTGGAGTTGTGTTTGAAGTACTTTTTGGAACTTCTATAATTTCAGTAACCTTCCAATATTTTGCTCTTCCCTGATCTCTATGGTTTTCAACTAATCCAGCTTCTTGTAATTGTTTTAAGTGATGATAAAGATGATATCTAGTAATCTTAACTTCTTTCTCTAATTCTACTGTGGCCATCTCATCTTTTTTTTGTAAAATATGATACATTTGTGCTCTAGTAGGGTGTGCTAAAGCAATTTGTTTAGGGTCTCCTCGAATCTTCGACATAACAACCGTGAACAGAGGTAACAGTTTGGGATATATGAATTGGTCGCCAAATTTGGTTATTTTGAAATAGTTTGAATAACTTCTTTGGATTCATTATACAAATCTTTGAATAAGTTAATAATTATTGAAAAAGGATTGAAATACTTCTTTTTATTTTCAGATTCATGTTCATCAATAAGTGGGTAAATTCCGAGTTTCATGGCATTAAGAATTACTAGAAGTGCTGAAAATTCATGTGCAAGAACATTAAGCCATAATTTATCATTCCCTGCAAAGATTACAGAGAAAACTAACAGAACTGTTAACGAGATAGATAAGATTAAATTTTGAATGATTACGTTACGAGTTTTCTTCGATAAGACGCATAGTGATGAAATCAAATCAGGTCTTTCATTTGGTATCATTACATCTGCTGCATCTAGATTTAATTGTTCTTTATTTCCTACAGAAATACCAACATCAGCAATAGCCATTGCTGCAGCATCATTAAATCCATCTCCTGCCATTAGTGTAATATGAGTATTAGAACGCTGTTTAACCCATTCAACCTTTTGTTCAGGTGTAAGTCCTCCTCTACAAATGTTTAGGGGTATGCCTAATTCAGTGGCAGTATTATTTACGGATTCTTGATTATCTCCGCTGAGTAATTCAACTTTGATTTTTTGCGATCTTAAATTTTTTATCAAGGTAGACGAATTTGAATTAAGAACGTCAGATGCAAACCCAAATGCTGCAATTGCTTTATTGCCTTTAGCTAAAATTGAAATTCCTTTTCCTTTCATCTTCACTAATTTATTTGATATTTCTGTAGGAATTGAAATTTCTTTTTGCTCAATCCATTTTTTATTTCCAATTGCAACAATTTCATTTTTATATTTTCCAATAATTCCACTACCTTCATCTACTAAATCATTAATCTTGTAAGGATTGATTTCTTTTTCTTTACTTTTTTCAATTACTGCAGATGCATAAGGATGATTTGACGACATCTCTAAACCTGCTGCAATTCCTATTATTGAATTTAATTTTGAACCTTTAATTGAAATAATCTCTATGATTTGAGGTTTTCCTTGGGTAAGTGTACCAGTTTTATCTAATAGTGCAAGATTAACTTTTGCAATTTTTTCTAAAACATCTCCGCCTTTTGCAATTACACCTTTTTTTGATGCTAATGAAAGTGAGATTGCATGCGGTATTGGAGCACAAAGTAGTAATGCGCAAGGACATGCAGTAACCCAAAGTAGTAGAATAATTCTTAATCTCCCCTCTAATCCTGGTTGTGCTAAATATGATTCAGGCAAAATTAAAGCAACAAAAATAGATCCAAATAGTACTAAGGGGACCCAAATTACTGTAAATAGTTCTAAAACCGTATGTAATCTAGTTGGATTTTCTTGATATTGTTTTGTTTTATTGATTAATTCACTTAGTCTTGTATCGTTTCCTGTGGCAATAGTTTCAATAATAAGAGGGCCTCTTGTTAATATTAATCCTGCTTCTATAAAATCACCTTTTGAAAGTTGAATTGGTAGGGATTCACCAGTTAATGCTGATTTATCAACAAGACCTTCTCCCGAACAAACAATACCATCTATTGGAATAATTTCACCATTCCTTACTTCAACACGATCACCAATATTTAGGAGACCTATTGGGACCAAGTCAGAATGTCCCACATTCTTCGGTCCTTCATTCCCAGTTAATTTTATAGATAGTGATTTTATTTTCAAAGGGCCTTTAATATTGGTCTGTACGGATTTAATTAACCTAGCTTCATTTGGTAACCTATTTAATCCACCTTGCATAGCTTCTCTTGCTTTTCTAATTGCTGAAGTTTCTAAATTAGTAGCTAATGCGATTAAAACAGAAATTAATAATGCTTCAAACCATGCTTCAAGAAGAAAACATCCTAATATTGCCATTGTTATTAGTGTTTGAAAATTTAATTGTTTACGTTTCACACCTTGAAAAGACTCTTTGAATAGTTGCATCGAACAAAAAATCGTTGCTGGAAAAGCAAGAAATGCTCCAATATTTGAATCAAATTTAACTGCAAAATATACAATTGGCAATAGTATGAAGCCTATTAAACCCCCAAGTAATTGCTTTTGATCAGGACGCAACCCCCAATCTCCCATGCCTGCCTTTAAAGTAAAATTAGATCCAGTTATTTCTAATATCGCTTTTTCAAATTCCTTTGTTAATTCTTTATCAATATTTGTTGCTAATCTTACTGAAATTAAATCGTTATCAACTCGACTTTCAAGAACCCCTGGTTGGATGTTAATTCTATTGATCATTTTCTTTTCATCAATACCTAGTCTTGCTTGGATATTATTCGCATCAACACCTTTGATTTCCCACCATTTTGAATTAGGAGCATAACCTAAATCACATAATACCTTATTTACAGTTGAAATGTAGTTTTGTTCTAAATCAATTTCAAATGTTACCAAACCAGAAGTAATAGAAACTTCAGTGTTGGTAACGCCTTTTAAATTATTTAACGAGTTGGAAATTTTCATTGCACAATCAGGACAATCAATTGCATGCACTTCCCAACCTGCTTTCCAAACTCCTCCTAAAGATGAAGAAAGAGCAGCATCAATTTTTTCGGCCTCAATAACTTCAATGTTCTTTCTTTTGTTAGACTTTTTAGGAACGTCTTTAATGAGAACATCCTCTTGAATTTCGTCTGGAAATTTTTGATTTTCATCTTCCTCAAGAATTAAAAAATCATCTTCAAGAGGTTCAGACATAACTATTCGAACATTCCCCAAATGATGAATATTTCTATATTTTGTATATTTAAATTTGCAATTGAAAAATTAATTATTCAATTGAATTTTTAATCTAGCCAATCTAAGGATGCCGAGGGCAGGATTCGAACCTGCGAACCGCTAGGGAGAGGATCTTGAATCCCCCGGAGTTGACCGCTTTCCTACCTCGGCAATATTCATTCTGCTGCCTTTGGTACATTTCAGCCTTGTCGTTATTAATGAATCATTCATAACCTGTCACGTTTTGTTATGGTATGACAGGCATGGCTAAGGACAGTAAAGTAGACTCGTCAATCGACGAAAGTTTAGCTAAGCAAATCGAAGAGGAATTACATGCAATACTAAGGAGACAAATTAATCGAAGTGGACCTGTACCATTGCCAAGAAAAGATTTCTGGAGTAAGATTTCAGATTTATGTAATTATCTTGAAGTTGAAGTAAACCGATTAGGTAAGGTTGAGGGTTGGAGTTTAAGGACTCAGGCAGCTGCAAAAAGTCAATCTAGCATCAGAAGAGCTGCATCTGAATTAGCAAGAAAAAGATTAGTAGCTTTATTAGAACATTCTACTACTAAATTATTTACAGCAAATCCATTTCCAGGAGATAGTGGCCTAAAGTCTCAAGGTATTGAATCAATGGATTGGGGCAAACATGATTCTAATGAAAGAGCATTTTATACTCAAGTAGAAGAATTAATTCGTAAATTTAAACATGATATTCAGTGGGAAAATATTCAATTTGGAGTTTTAGGAGATTTTGAAGAAACTTCAATAAAAGTTCCCTCAGGAACCACGCAACTAGATGATTTTGCTAAAGAAGATATTACTGAAGATGGTCCTCCTGAATTATTATTCATTGAACAAGAAGAGAATCAAAACTTTATTGATGATTTTGAAGATGATGAAGAAAGAATTGCCAATGCAGAAGGTTTTTCTGACCAGCCAATTGATCAAGAAGTTAATGAAAGTGAGTCTAGTGGAGAGATTATTGAATCAGAATCGTTAATGAGAATTAGAATTATTAAAGATGGAGACGAACCATTTATTGATTCTAAAGGCAAAGAATTCATTTTATCAAATGGAGATATCCATCAAATTGATGAAGTACTTGCTAATATGTTAATACAATTAGATTATGCTGAGTTAGCAGAACTTTAAACAATACTTCTCATTGCTAATTCGATACTAACAGAATCAGGAATTGCAATTCTTGCTATTTGCCTTAATGCTACTTCGTCTTTGTTAGTTGCCAATTTAACTTCTAGAAGCCTTTTATGGATTCTCATTTCCCAATGGTCGTATGTTTCACAACCTTCTCCATCTGGAGACTTTCTACAAGGAACTACTAATCTACGAGTTGGTAATGGTATTGGCCCCCTCATGGAAACCCCTGCATTGTCACAAATTGTTTTGATATGTGAACAGACAGAATCAACATCTTCATGTTTTTCGCTAGTAAGTTTGATTACGGTGATACTTGGCATTTGCAAATCACCTTATTTCATATACTAATTTTTTAAAGATTATTTCTTTTGAATTGCGATACACATTCCAGCAGCTACAGTTTTACCCATATCTCTAATAGCGAATCTACATAGTTCTGGGAAATCATCTTTTGTTTCAATTGCCATAGGTTTTGTAGGTTGGAATTTAACAGTAGCAGCATCTCCAGTCTTTAAGAAAGATGGAGTTGAACCGTCTTTTAGATTCTTCATTAGTTCTACAAATTTAACAGCAACTTGGCTTGTGTGGCAGTGGAATACAGGAGTATAACCTACTGAGATCGCTTTTGGAATATCCATGATTTGGATATTGCCCACAAATGTCTCATCATGTCTTACATATACTGGAGGTTTATCTCCGTAACCTGCAACATCTCCTCTTCTAATGTCTGTTACTGAAAGTCCACGGCAGTTGAAACCAACATTATCTCCAGGTTGTGCTCTATCAACTATTGTATGATGCATTTCAATTGATTTAACTTCAGCACTCTTTTCACTTGGGTTAAATATAACTGTTTTTCCAGAATTTAAAATTCCAGTTTCAACTTTACCTACAGGTACAGTTCCAATTCCGCCAATTTTGTAAACATCTTGAATAGGTAATCTTAGAGGCTTATCTGATGGTTTTGGAGGCATTTGCACGCCATCAATTGCTTCAAATAATGTAGGTCCACTATACCATGGAGCCTTATCTGATTTGTGAAACACATTGTCTCCATCAAATGAAGAACATGGGATCATTGGAACATCTGCAGGGTTAAATCCAGCAACTTTCAACAAACCACTGACTTCTTCACATGTTTGTTTGTATTTGTCTTCTGACCAGTCAACACCAGAAATATCCATTTTGTTAACATTAACAATTAATTGAGATACACCTAAAACACGTGCTAAAAATGCATGTTCTTTTGTTTGAGCGTTTACACCATCGTTAGCTGCGCATAAAAGTACTGCTGCATCAGCTTGTGAAGCACCAGTAATCATATTCTTAACGAAATCTCTGTGTCCTGGGGCATCAATTACAGTCCAGTAGTAGTTAGGAGTGAAGAATTCTTTGTGAGCTACATCTATTGTAATACCTCTTTCTCTTTCTTCTTTTAATCCATCCATAACGTAAGCCAATCCAAAACCTGCTTTTCCTTGTTCACTTGCAAGTTTCTCATTCTTTTCGATTACGTGTTCTTCAATGTGACCACTATCTAAAAGTAGACGTCCTACTGTTGTCGATTTTCCATGATCTACGTGACCAATAAATACTATATTCAGGTGTTCTTTGTTCTTATCTTCCCATTGTGATGGCATCTTTTATCACTCCTTAGCAAGCAGTCCGACCATAAACCTATATATGAAAGAAACTGATTGATAATTATAATATAATACTAATCATTTGAAGGTTAGAAGTATTCTAAATTCCTTAACATCTGCTTGATTTGATTTATCATTCCAAACATTTACTGTCCACGGCCCAGGATAATATTTCTGTACATGATAACTGCCAGAGACTTGAGTATATACACAAAAGTCCTCCTCTTCATCACAATCAAAATTTGAATGACCGATTCTTTGTTCATCACTTGTTTCTGAAGTATTTATATCCCATTCCTTTGTTTTGTTATATACATAAATATCTATTTTTTGATCTGAAGCTAATTGACCGAATCCAGAACCATCAGGATCTTTCTTTGCATAAGTAAGTTGAAATTCTGCTCTTTTCAACCTATTTACTGAAGGTGAATCTTCATAAACAGTTACAAATTCAAATTCTTTCCAATTATCATCATTAGATCCATTTCTTCTAGGTAATGTGAAATCAGTCCATTCACCTACATAATTAATGTAAACTGTAACTTCATCTTTGTCAGTTAACCCTTGATCATCAGTTACTGTTAACTGAACTTCCCATTTACCAGGCCCTCTATCTTTCCAAGTATATGTTTCTCCCGTTGCATCTACATCATTAGTTGGATCACCATCGCCATCATTATCATGATTTACATCTAAATCCCATTCATATTTTGATAAATAATGATTAGGATCATCATGTACACTAGCTGAACCATCTAGTAAAACGTCAATCGTAGCATCTACTTCTCTATCACTAATTTCATTTTCTTCACAAATGAAATACAAATAAAATTCTTTTGAAGATTCTGAAGTTTCTTCACCATCACAATCCTCTACTCCCATTCTTGAGCCTGCATCAGATTCAGGCCTGATAGAATCTTTTGGAATGACATTAATTTCTTTTGTCATTGTTTGACTAAATTGCCCATCTTCTACTGTTAGTGTAACTATATATGTGCCTTCTACAGCATATTCCCATGTAACTTCACTTCCTGATTCCTCTCTTTGAATACCATTAGAATCATCGAAATCCCACATAAATACAAGAATATCACCATCTCTATCAATTGTAGCACTTGCATCAAATGTAATGACTTCTTCTGCTTTAATTGAGCCAGAGGGGCTAATCTTCATTGCAATTTCAGGAGGCTGATTTGATGCAAATGTTTCGGTACACCCAGAGAAAGCAATACTACACATAGACAAAATAATAAAAAGTGATATGGCCTTTCTTCCCATTCTAATCATCTACCTCTAAAAACACATCACACAATAAACCTACGATTATTTGATTATAATTGAATTGATTTAATTTCTAAAAATTCATCTAATCCATGTAATCCTAATTCTCTTCCATTTCCTGACATTTTATATCCTCCAAAAGGAGCATTTACATTGAAATGGCCCCCATTTACACTAACTTGGCCAGTCCGCATTCCTTTTGCAAAATTTATTGCTCTTTCTTTATTTTCAGACCAAACAGCACCTGATAATCCATAAATTGAATCATTTGCTAGCATCAGGGCTTCTTCTTCAGAATCATAAGTAGTAATTACAAGAACAGGTCCAAAAATTTCTTCTTTCCAAATAGTCATTTCAGGAGTAACGTCTGCAAAAACGGTTGGTTTTACAAAGAAACCAGTACTCAAATTTTCAGGCATTCCAATTCCTCCAGAAATTAAAGTAGCACCTTCATCAAGCCCAGTTTGAATATATTTAGTTACACTAATTTGTTGTTTTGAACTTACCATTGGCCCACAACGTGTAGATTCATCTAAGGGGTCTCCAACAGTGTATCTTTCAATCCTATTTCTAATAATTTCACAAACTGTTTCTTTCATTTTTAAAGGTATAATTAATCTTGTTAATGCAGAACATGTTTGTCCTGAATTTTGATAACAACCACTTATTGCCATTTTTGCGACTAATTCAGGATCAGCGTCATTTAATGCAACATTTGCACTTTTTCCTCCTAATTCCAATGTCACTCGTTTTATTGTAGCAGCGGAAGCCTGACTAACACTAATTCCTGCATTAGTAGATCCAGTAAATGAAATCATATCAATATCAGGGTGAGTAGCCATATATTCCCCAACTTCAACTCCATGCCCACTAATTAGATTAAAAACACCATTAGGCAATCCTATGTCATCTATTATTTCAGCAAGCATAAAAGCATTTAATGGGGCTTCCTTACTTGGTTTAAGCACCATTGTACAACCAGCTGCTAATGCAGGAGCAACTTTTCCAATTATTTGGTGCAATGGAAAATTCCAAGGAGTAATAAATGCACAAACACCAATTGGCTCTTTAACAATTATTGAATTTCTAACTTCTTCTTCCCATTCAAATGTTTCCAAAATTTTTGCATAGGAGCGAGTAACAACTCTTGGAGTGCCCACCATTGCCATTCTGCTATATCCTATAGGCGTACCTACTTCAGCAGTAATTGTTTGAGCTAAATCTTCAGTTTTTTCCTTGATAGAGGCAGATAATTTATTCAGAATCTCCATACGTTCATCATATGAAGAATTACTCCATGAGTGAAATGCATTTTTTGCAGCTAATACGGCAGCATCAACATCATTTTGACTACCAACAGGAACAGAACCAATTATTTTTTCATTTGCAGGGTTAACAACTTCAATGATTCCTTTGCCCGTGGCTTCAACCCATTCTCCATTGATGTACAATTTTTCATATATCTGCATATCAAGGGCGAGCATGATTGATTATTTGAGTCTCACTAAATATAAAATATCAAATTATCTCCAAAAAATTCTCTGGCGGCCTCCCAATAATTGCTTTATTTGGAGTTGTAAGCAATGGTCTTTCCATTAATTTTGGATTTTTTGCTAATAATTTTGCAACAAATTTCCCATCATCAAGTTTTTCTATATTGATATTTAATTCTTTGAAAAGTTTTTCTTTAATTCTAACTAGGGAATTCGGATTAGTTGTAAGGTTAATTAATATCTGCTCTAATTCATTTTCTTTTAATGGATTAACAAGATATAGTATAGTCTCAAAAGAAATATTTTTCTCTTCAAGTAAATTTTTCGCTTGCCTTGATTTTGAACATCGAGGGTTGTGGAATAATTTATATTGCATATTTTCACCATTAAAAGGGTGCAGGTTCAAGGATCTTTTGACCCCCCATATATGGTTGCAAAACTTCTGGAATATTTACTCTACCATCTTCTAATTGATATTGTTCTATGATAGTTACTAGAGCTCTACTTGTAGCAACAGCAGTTGAATTTAATGTATGTACGGCAGAGTTTCCATCTGCAGTCCTATATCTCATTTTTAATCTATTAGCTTGATAATCAGTACAATTAGAACAAGATACAATTTCTTTGTATTCATTAGGGCCAGGTAGCCATGCTTCTAAATCATATTTTCTACTGGCCACTGTACCCATGTCTCCTGTACAAATATTTACAACACGATAATGAATTCCTAATGAATTCCATAGCTCTATACAATTTTCTAACATACTTTCATGATGATTCCATGATTCATCAGGATGACTTATGATTATTTGCTCAATTTTTGTAAATTGATGAACCCGCCAAATTCCTTTGTCTGATTGACCATGAGCACCTACTTCTCGACGAAAGCATGGGGACACACCTACCAATTTTATTGGAAGCAAACTTGGTTCAATTATTTCATCCATATACATTGCAGTTAACGGATGTTCACTTGTAGCAATCATGTAATATCCATCTGGTTCAACACCATACATTACAGTTTCAAAATCTGCTAAATCAGTTACTCCTTCATACGCCTTACGATTCATCATTGTAGGAGGATGCATGAGTGTAAATTTTTTCTCCATCATAAAATCAACTGAATATGATTGTAATGCCATTTCTAACCTAGCAAGGTCACCTTTAAGAAAATAAAATCTGCTACCTGTGATTTTCGCTGCTCTAGGTAATTCAGCCCAATTATTAATTTCTAGCAATTCATTATGGGTACGAGGCTCAAATGAAAATTTTGGCTTTGTTCCAAATTCGGAATGTAATGAATTTCCTTCTTCGTCATCTCCTATTGGAACAGATTCATGAAGAATATTAGGAATGCTCATCCTGATATTATCTCTCTTTTCTTTTAGGTTATTTGCAAGTTTATCAAATTCTTCTATTTGATTGCCTAAGTCTTTAACTTGATTAAGAATTTCATTCATCTTTTCTTTATTTCCTGATTTTTTAGCATCAGATATTAACTTTGCAGAGTCATTTCTTTTTTTTCTCGCTAAGTTTTGTTCATAGACCGCTTTTCTCCATTCTTCGTCTAATTTGATAACTTCATTGATTTTATCATGGGACAAACCTCGTTTATCATGATCTGCTTTAATGACTTTCGCATTCTCTCTGAAGTCGCTAATATCTAACATGCTATGACTCTCCGAGTTAGCCTTTTGGCTTCAAACCTACGCAAGATTAGTTTATTAAAATGAAATATTAAATTCTAAAGCACTAATACCAAGAAGAATTAATGTAGATATTAAATAACCAAGAATTGCACCACTATTTAGCAAAGGTAAACCTGCTTGTGGCCTTCCTAATGCTACATATCCCATTAATATGAAATAACCACATAATCCTCCAACCATTGTCAATAAACCAATCCAAATAGTAGCATCAATTCCAAGAATCATGGTTCCTTGTGGTAACCATGTAATTGCTGAAATTACTAAAATACCTGGGAATATTACATCACCTAATCCCATAAACATAGCATCTTTAGTACTTTTTTCCTTTTTATTTTTAAATGATTTAGTTTTTAATTCCCAATCTTCTTCAGAGACATCTCGTTCTCTCATCGTATCTTTTTCATCAAGGAAAGAGTAATTTTTTTCTTGAGGGGCAACCAATAAGATTGGTAATTTTAAATTTACCATGGTATCGGCCAAATCTAACATGTGTTTGGATTTGTATACAGCCCAAGCATCATAAATTGCAGCAACAATCATAAAAATAATAATTAGCCATGGCACAAATGAAATTCCTAACATTGCAATTACTCCAGATCCTACTAGTATTCCAACAGAATTTACAACATACCATTCTGGCCTTATGTATAATACAATCATTAAGAAGATAGATACGCATAAACCAATTAAAGCAGCCCATTCATTTACAAGTTCAAATTGATTTTCATCAATACTTACAAACTGCCATTTATCATTCATTTGTATGAATACAACAGAATCTACAGAATTCCTTGAAGAATTAGATAATGCTAAATTCCCATCACCTTCAAAATTAATAGTCATATTAATTTGTTCAACTAAGTGACTACTTCTAAACATTCTTAAATTTTCAGAATCTATTACAAATAATTCATCTTGAGCATAATTATTGTAATTTGCTAATAATACTGATTTTATTGGTCCATTAAAAAATCCATTATCTAAATGCATTCTCGTTTCTTTACTCGGAACAGTATTAGTTTCCAAATCAACATTCCACGCAGTTAAATTTCCGTCATTATCCCCAATGACTAGTAATTGTTGTTCAACTTCAGTTTCTTGCCACAAGGAAGTGCCTAATGTTGCAGCAGTAATTTTAGTTGAATATAATGTTTCAAACGATACAGTGAAATTCCCCCCCTCACTTGGTAAATCTAAAAGTGCAAATCTATTTTCAGTTACCCAAATTAATTGATTATTTTTTGTACTCCAAATATTAATTGTTTCTTCATTATTGATAAATTCAGGAATTTCATAACTTTGATTATCACCTATTTTATGCAATGTGTTATTTGAAGAAATATACCAATCTATATTATTTGTAGAAAATCCTAAAGAGCAATCAATATTATTATTCAAATCTTCTGCAATATCATGGCTTTGATCAAGTTTTAGCCATGAACTTCCATCACAAATAATCATACCTTCGTCAAACATTGAAAAAGTATAATTTTCTTCATTTGTAAAAAAAACAACACCTTGATGAAGCATATTTAGTGGCCCGACTCCATTTTCATCATAGGCATTAGAAAATGAATAAAATGCGTATCCTCCGAAATCTCCTGTTGTACTATTTACAAGCTTTTGTGATGCATAAAAACTCTCATTCTTTTGAGAAATAATTTCATATGGATTGTTGTTAATTTCAAACTCTAGCGGTTCTGAGGGTGTTGAAATAATAAGATTTGTAAGAGGTATTGTAGAATAACAAAGTGCAATAAAAAGTATACCTAAAATTCCATATTTTATTATCCAATCCTTTTTCCATTTTGCCAAAAATATTATTGCAGCAGTAAATACTAATATCATCACAAATTCAAGTAAAATGTTTCTTGCTTGACTCGCTCCTGCTTCGCCAAATGCTCTAAATTCTGGTTTATCATAAAACGGTTGAATAACTATTCCAATCACTATTGTGACTACAAACATTATGGCCATTCCAAGCATTGATTGCCATTGTTCTTTCATAGCATCTAACATTTCTTTTATTTGTGCAGTAGGGCGTATTGAATCTCCCTCCATGGCTATGCTTTATCAGTCTCCTCTATCAGTCTGTCTAAAACCCAACATTATTTTTGTCAGAAACCTCAATATGTCGATTGTTTTGGATGGCATGTATTGAATGGATGCGATTAGATGGTTGGAATCCTTGCGTCAGCAAGGAATGAAACTTGGATTAGAAAATACAAGTGAATTGCTTTCAAGATTAGATGATCCTCAAAACAAATTTCCCTCAATTCATGTGGCTGGAAGTAATGGTAAAGGAACAATTTGTTCTATTTTGGCTAATACATTTACATTGAATAATATTAAAACAGGGCTATTTACTTCACCTCACCTTTGTAATATTGAAGAAAGAATAAGAATAAATGGAGTGCAAATCTTAGAGTCGGATTTTGTTAAAGAAATTGAAAAACTGCATTTAATTTGTGAAATTGAGCCAAAAATAACACCTACTTTTTATGAAGCTACTTTTATTATTGCAATGATGTATTTCGCTTCATCAAAGGTTGAACGGGCCATAATTGAAACAGGATTGGGAGGGAGGTTGGACGCGACTAGATTGGTTAATGCTGATTGTTGTATTTTAACTCAGATTTCATTAGAACATACAGAGATACTTGGAGATACATTATTGGAAATCGCATCAGAAAAAGCAGCAATTGCTAGAAAAGGAGCGCCATTAATTTCAATATGGAATGACGATAAAAAAGTACGTGAAAAAATTGAATCTTCAGTTAGTTCTTCAGAATTAATCGAATGGTATAGAAATAAACAAAATGAAGATTTTAGAGATGAGGCAATAGGATTAGCAAATTTAGCTTTGTCTAAAATGAATTATGCAATGGAATGTAATGATGGTGCTAAAGTTACTTTTTGGCCTGGTCGTATGCAAAAACTTCAAACACCAGATGGATCGAATATTTTGCTTGATTGCGCACATAATCCTAGTGGACTTTCAAGAGCGATTTCTGAAATTTCTGTGAATTATAAAGGGATTAAAAAAATTATTTTTGGTTGTACTAATCAAACAAATATTGATGCATTTTTACAACCTTTGATTTTGTATGTTAATAGTTCTAGAATAGATGAGATTATTCTAACAGAACCCCAAGAAGGACGTACTAAGGCAATTTCAACAAAGAGATTATTCCAAAAATTATCTGATAAACTACCAAACACACGTATTACAGAAATCTCAAAACCATCTGAAGCAATTGAAAGAGGCATAAAACAATTGAATAAGGGGACTTTACTTTGTATTGGTAGTCTTTATTTAATTGGAAACATCTTGAAAATTCTAAATTTAGACAATAGAGATTCTATGAATATATTCCGAAAGTAAGAATTAGGCATATTAGTTACGAGGGGTAGTGAAGGAATCATGAAATGGGATTTACGTTTTTTAAAACTTGCAACACATATCTCAGAATGGAGCAAAGATCCATCTACTAAAGTAGGATGTATTATTGTTGGAGAAGATAGAGAAATACGTTCAACTGGTTTTAATGGGTTTCCGAGGGGAATAGAAGATACAGAAGAACGATTGAATGATAGAGCCAAAAAATACCCTTTGATTTGTCATGCAGAAGAAAATGCAATTATGCATGCTGCAAGGATTGGTGTATCATTAAAAAATTGTATTGCATATGTAACATGGCCACCTTGTAATAGGTGTACAAGGTCTCTTATTCAAGCAGGCATTAATAAAATTGTAATACCAAGTGGTGTTGAAATACCAGAAAGATGGATTGATGAATTTAATTTATCAAAGTCTATGTTGAATGAATCAGGTGTAGAATTATTAATTATCTGAGTTAAATTTTTTTAAGATCTAGCAGATTATGTTAAGGCATAATGCCTCTTGAGTATGTTGAGTCGAATGTCTAAGAAGACGAAAATTGGTTTCAGAGAAAAGATTGCAAAGAAATGGGAATCTCTTCGAGATCACCATTTAACAATAATGACGACAGTGTTTATGGTGTCTCTTGTGATGATGTTATTTACATTGGTATTTGTAATAACTGGGAAATATACCGAATGGCCTCCAGAGAGAAATGCATTAGCATGGCTTTCAGGATTAATTGGTGTAATAGTTGCGATATTTTTGTGGCCAGAATTTTTTTATCTTCGAGGAAGATATAATTATTTGAGAGAATTTCTACAAATCAATTCACCTTCCGAATTAAGAAAGGATATGGCAGAGGCTCAGGATGCAGCAAAGATATTAGGTGAACGTTATCAAGATAAATTACAAGAATTTCTTTCAGAAAAAGGAATTAGGATGAAACGTAAATCAAAATGAGGGATTTACTTGAGAGCATGGCCTTTGCTTAAAGAATTAATACTTGCAACCAGTATAATTTTACTTTTGTTGCTTGCAATGTATTCAGCAACAGGCAACTCACCTCCTGTTGTAGTAGTTGAGTCAGATTCAATGATGCATGACCCAGATGGGCAGGTTGGCGCTATTGATGCAGGAGATTTAATATTAGTTCATTCTCCAACTAGTAGAAAAATTATTACATATGCTGAAGCTTTGGAATTAGCTACAGATTCAAAAATTTATGAAAGTCATGGATTGCCAGGTGACGTTATAGTGTATGATAAAAATGGTGAAGATAAAACACCAATTATCCATCGTGCAATATTGTATGCAAGAGCGAATTTAACAGAAACCCCTGATAGAAATAATGAAAGCTGTGTTAACGGCAATTATGATAAATTTCTAATTGATTCAATTGATTCTCAACTTGGGACTTGTATATTGACATGGGATGTTGCAGGAACAACAATTAGAAATTCCACAAAAATAAGTTGGGAGTTTACAAAATATCGCTGTGATTTAACTGATAATGGAGCACATGCTCAATATCTTAGAATTATAGATTGGGTTCCTAATCATGAAGGATATTTGACATTAGGGGATAATAATAATTGTAATGTGGATCAAGGAGGTTCAGCAACGAATAATACTACTGGAGGAGGATTAAGTGATGCTTCAGGAAAACGTGTACAGGCTGTTTCAAAAGAATGGTTAGAAGGTATTGCTGGTGCTGAGATTCCATGGTTTGGTTCCATAAAATTAATGACTTTAGGAGCCACATCCTCATCATCTCCAGGGACGACTTATATTCCTTCAAAAACATGGGTTTCCTTAACTTTAACAATTACAACTCTACTTATATTGCCTGTGATTATTGAACCATTGGTTAATAGATTTTTAGAAAGATCTCCTGAAATGAATTCTTATAAGCATGAATCTAAAAAGATAAATATTGATGAAATAGGAGAATCAGAGTGATTCTTCTTTTATTTCTCTCCCAGCTAGTTTTTCTTGAGTATTTTTCAGTTTTCGTTCTAACTTTCCTAAATCATTTCTTACAGAATCCATATTTAATTGATCTAATTTAGAAACAATAGCTTGTTTCTCTCTTCTTAAACTAGAAAATCTTGATCTTAAACTATCAGTTGATTGTCTTGAATTTATTTCAAGAACCCATGTTTCTAAAATTTCAATTAGTTCTGAAATGTTTCCCCCACTATCAGTGAAATAGATTTCTTGTTCCTCAGAAATTTTTAATAATAATTGTTCTGAATTAATAGAATGAGATTTTATACTTCCATTTACATAATCCGATGGAGAAATATAAATTCTTTGCTCAAGGAGATAACCAACACCGTCTTCTTCAACATCATACATACTCATTGTAATCAATGCAATATTATTTTCAAATTTTACAAGATACTCTGCAAAACCATCTTCTAAATGCCATAATTCTATTTGATTAGGGATCTCACCGATTTCATCAAGACAAAGTTGTTCGAGCATTTCAGTATGCATTGTATTGTTCAAAATATAATACACACATAATATCATCGGATAATATTCACCTAATACTTTACTTCAAGAGTGAGAACTGTAACGGGGGGGCATGGCCAATGAGTGGTTGGAGATAAATGCGAATGACTTTTTATTTCCAATCTTAGTATTTTCTTTTGTTACATGGTTGATTTTATTATCAAAAATGCAAAGAAGTGGATATTTAGATAAATTAAACGCAACAAAAGCATTGGGTTTTATTTTGATGTTAAGAACTCAAAAGGGAAAAAAACTATTGGAAAAAATATCCAAACCACGTAAATTTTGGAGGATATATGGCGAGGTCTCGTTATGGGTTTGCAGAATTTCAATGATTTTTATCATCATAATGTTATTACTAGTGATTTTAATATTTATTTTAACAGGACCAACAAAGGATCCAATGCCAATTAGTACAATGATTGCAGTTCCAGGTTTGAATCCAGTAATTCCTTTAGGATGGGGTATTTTTGCATTTATCATTTCATTAGTAATTCATGAATTTGGTCATGGTTTACAAGCAAGAGCACATGGTATGAGATTACGTAGTTTTGGTTTATTGTTATTGGGGCCTTTACCTTTAGGTGCTTTTGCAGAGCCAGAATATGATGAATTAACTAGAGCTCCAAGAAAGGAACGTCAAAGAATGTTTGCTGCTGGACCCTCAACGAATATTTTCTTAGCAATTATTTGTTTTTTCATTCTTGTATTATCTGCAAATCAATTTACAGCAATTAATCCAGGAATGCATGCACAAGGAATTGTTCAACATGAGCAATCAGGGGCAGAATCCGCTGGCTTGAATGCTTATGATATTATTATAAAAATTGACAATTATTCAATTACAACTTACCAGTCATTTGAATCTGCAATGGATGAATATTCTGCAGGAGATAATGTATCGTTAACTGTGATTCCAATTAATAATAATGATGAAGCAATTCTTCTTAATGTTACATTAGGTGATGCTTATGAATATAATTATTATAATTGGAATTTATCATCAGGAAAAGATTTGAATAACGATGGAATTATTGATAAAGTTGATTTTGATAAATATTTAGATGACAACCAGGATTTTTTAGAACAAATTAATAGGACGGTAGAGCCAGGTGATGCATTTTTAGGGGTTAGCGGAATCGTAAGTAGTACTAACGGAATAGATAAGTTAGCAGGACCGTTTGCACCAAATTCTCAAGGAACAATTATGGGAAAAACGGTCTCTGTGCCATTTCATTTCCTTTCACTATTATCAGCACCCTTTGAAAATAAGGGTACAGCAATAAATTCTTTTGAGGAAGAAATGATCGTTGCAAAAGAAAATGGATTCAGCGGCTTTATAGGAACAATAGGTATGATTTTAATTGTAGAATCATGTTTTTGGTTATTGTGGGTAAACATATTGTTAGGATTAACAAATTTAATTCCAATCTTGCCTTTTGATGGCGGTCACATGTTTAAGGATATGATGCATGGAACAATAGAAAAAATGAATAGAATTAGGAAATCACTCGGATTTAGTAAATGGCATCCACTAAGTGTAGAAAATTTTGTTAGGAAAGTTTCAGGGTGGAGTTCTTTAGGATTATTTTTTATGTTAATTCTAATGATTGTGTTGCCATATTTGGTAGCATAGTATTGGGTTTTAAATCTTCAAAATTACCTTTTTCTCTACATAGGAATGCAAGGAATTTATGTAATGGAAGTCCTTTTTCCCAATCAATCATCGGATTCCCTTGGTTTGAAAGAGGTAGTGAGGGAATTCTTCTTGCAAGTATTGATAACTTTCCTTTCAAATTATTTGTTTCAACTCTAAAAATTCTCCATGAATCCCCTCTAACTCCCTTTAATCTATGAGCATAAAGAGGCATTAAACCCGTTCTTTCACCTTCCCTTAACATTGAATTATATTGGTGCTTAGTTCTTCCTGAGAGGTATAATTTTTTGGCTTTTGTAGATTTTACTTCTATTGGGAAACTAATATCTCCTCTTAATGCAACCAAATCTCCACTTCCTTCCATCCCACTTCCTGCTGCCCTTACAACTAGGAATGGTCTATTCATCACCATCATAATTTGTGTTTTTTCTAATGGACTACAACTACGTGTTATAGAATTGATACTCTTCTCATCACCACTTAGTACACGTCGTAATTCTCTTTCATATGAGCTAGACATGTGTGTTTCGATTTTGGCGAGCGTACTTGAGGTTTCTTGTAATTAATCTTTAAAAATATTAATTTTTAGTAGTATTAAATAATCACGAGATGCTAAGAAGAACTCAGAATAATTATTCGTCAGTAGTATCTCTTCCAGGAAGTTGATCCTCTGTTTCTCTGTAAACTGTACGCATTGCATCAATAAAATTCTTATTTAATACGATCATATGATATTCTTCTATAGTACATTCCTCACTATTCAACCATTCAAGTAGAAGGCTAAATGTTAACTTAGCACCTTCTCTATGAGGGTAAGAAAAAATATCCATTGAAAAAGGAGCAGCAGCTACAATTTTAACATCATTTTTTTCCATGATTGCCGAAAACATTGCTTCATAAGTAACAGGTAATAAATCTCTTCTTCTTTGATCTTGAACTGGTCTTCTACAATCTGGACTTACAACATGTAGCAAATATTTTGATGAAAGGTTGTATGGTTTATTGAATTTAACTGTTGAAACTGGGCAGGGTGGTAAATTCAATTTTCTTTGTTCTACTGAAATTGCTTTACATGCTTCTCTTAATTCTTCACCTGCAACATCATAGACTTTAGCATCAATTCCTTCTCTTCCAGATAATCGATTATCTGAAGGAGTAGCAATTAAATCTGCTTCGTGTTTTGATAAATCTCCATAGAACACTTTTAGGACACCATTTTTACAGGTCCGCTTCATTAATAATTCTGCCACAATCTACGGAGGTGAGGCCGACCTACATATTGACTTCGGTAATTTACATCATTATAGTGGACCAGTGGTAATGTAGAAATAGTGCTTAAATATCATCCTGTAAGCCTTTTTTTATAGATTACTTTATAAAGTATCTTTTCTGAGTGCCAGCGAGGAATATCTCATGGCAAAAGACAAGAAGTACTTCGTACTAAGAGAAGGAGGAGCAGATACAAGTCAAGTATTTGCAAGTGCACAACCTAGAGGAGCAGCATTAAAAGCAGCATCTAGAGGGAAAACTAACATTCGTTTGAGAGAACGTGGAACAAATCGTGTTCATGTTTTTGTAGGCGAAAGAAAACAAGTACCTAAGCCTGAAAATGGGCCTGACTGGTTACCTGATATGGTCTGGAAGGCAAATGTAAAGAAACAAGGCATAGAACACTTAGGTTAGATTTCTTAAGCACTAAACGGAATATACCGTACCACGCTTACTCTTTCTGGTGCGCCAGAAAGAGTTTTTTTAACTTCTACCTGTGATTTTTCTCCAAATCATTTTTATTGGATCATAGTAACGATCAACTACTCTTTCTTTAAGTGGAATTATAGCATCATCAGTTATATTTATTCCAGCAGGACAAACTTCGGTACAACATCTTGTGATATTACAATATTCTACACCAAAACTGTTTTTTATTTCTGGAATCCGATCTTCTTTGTCTAGTGGATGCATTTCAAATTGTGCTAACCTTACTAAGTTTCTAGGTCCTGCAAAATTTTCAAATAAGTCATGATCACGTAATACATGACAAGTATTTGAACATAAAAAGCATTCAATACATTCTCTGAAATGTTGAACTCTATCAGCTTCCATTTGATTAAATTCCCAATTTTTTTCCTCAGGTCCATTTATTGGCTTAATTTTTTGAGCAACCTCATAATTCCATGAGACGTCAGTCACAAGATCTTTGATTAATGGGAATGATTTCATTGGTCTAATTTCAATAGGTTTGTTTTCGGGTGTTTCTGCAACAACATCATTCATCCTAGTCATACACATTAATTTTGGTTTTCCATTAATCTCTGCAGAACAAGAGCCACATTTTCCTGCTTTACAATTCCAACGAACTGATAAATCAGGTTGCTGTTCATGTTGAATTCGATGTACACAATCAAGAACAACCATTCCTTCATCTAATTCAATTTCAAAATCCTCCATTGATGAATTTTCAGAATCACCTCTATGAATTCTAAATGATTGTTTTTTACCTTTAAGGGACATTATTCATCACTTCCTTGTTCAGCAGCCCTTTCTGCTATCATTGCCTTAACTTCTTTAATTGCCTCTTTTAAGTCATCTCTCATTTCTTCTTTTTCTTCTTGTTTGATTTTAACTTCTCCATCATCCATCCAAATAATATTCAATGTTTGTCCCCAATAGTCGTCATCAGGAGTAGGGAAATCATCTCTCGTATGTCCACCTCTACTTTCTTCACGAGTTAAAGCAGCTAAAGTAGCAGCTTTGGAAACTATAATCATATTTATTAAATCTAGTGCTTGATGCCATCCAGAATTATATTTGCGTGAAGTACCAGAAAATGTACTTTTTTGCCTTTCTTCAAACTCTTCTAATTTTGTTAATGCAGAAATCATTTCTTCTTTTGTACGAATAATACCTACATTTTCTTGCATCATGTCTCTTAATTCATCATAAATTTTGCCAGGATTCTCACCCTCTTTTTTCATTAATGGTGCTAGAATCTTATTTGCTGCCTTTTGAATTTCATTTTCATCAATTTTTGGCTGCTCTCTCTCTTTTGCATTTTCAGATGCAAATTCTCCTGCTCTTTTACCAAATACAATCAAGTCAGAAAGAGAATTACCTCCGAGTCTATTTGCCCCATGTAGGCCTGATGCAACTTCTCCACATGCAAATAATCCAGGTACACAACTTTCTTGTGTTTTTGCATTAACTCTAATACCTCCCATGACGTAATGTGCTGTTGGTCCTACTTCCATAGGTTCTTTAGAAATATCAACTCCTGCTAACTCTTTAAATTGATGATGCATTGAAGGTAATTTCTTTAAAATTGCTTCTTCACCTCTGTGTGAGATATCTAAGAAAGCACCACCATGAGGTGAACCTCTTCCAGCCTTAACTTCAGAATTAATTGCTTTTGCAACAACATCTCTTGTTAATAATTCTGGAGGCCTTCTGACTGTTGCTAATTTTCCAGATACTACTTCTTCAACCCATTGATTTGACTCTTCTATTGTTTCGGCATGATCTCCTGCAAACATTTCTGGAACATAATTGAACATAAAACGTTCATTTTCTGAATTTAAAAGCCTTCCACCTTCTCCACGAACACCTTCTGTAACTAGAATTCCTCTAACTGATGGTGGCCACACCATCCCAGTTGGATGAAATTGTACAAATTCCATATCTCTTAATTCAGCACCAGCTTTCAATGCCAATGCATGCCCATCTCCAGTATATTCCCATGACCCAGAACAAACACTCCAACACCTTGTAATTCCTCCAGTTGCAAGAATTATTGATTTAGCAGAGAATGAATGAATTTCTCCATCTACTCTATTGTATCCAATGCAACCAATACATTCACCATCATTATTTTTGAATAAATCAGTTACTGTATATTCCATGAAAATATCTATACCAGAATGAATTCCTTTTTCTTGTAATGTTCTAATTATCTCTAAACCAGTAGAATCTCCAACATGAGCTAATCTTGGGAACGTATGTCCTCCAAAATTTCTTTGATTAATCAAATTAGTTTTTGTCCTGTCAAATACTGCTCCCCATTGTTCGAGTTCTCTAACACGTTCAGGTGCTTCCTTAGCATGGAACTCTGCCATTTTCCAATCTGCTAACCACTTGCTACCTTTCATAGTATCATGGAAATGTACTTTCCAATTATCTCTAGGATCTGCATTTTGTAAAGCAGCAGCACACCCACCTTCAGCCATAACTGTATGTGCTTTACCGAGTAAAGATTTGGAAATAATTGCAGTTTTCACTCCAGATCTTGCAGATTCTATTGCCGCTCTTAGCCCAGCACCTCCAGCCCCAATAACAATTACATCAAATTCATGGTGTGTATATTCAATTGACATTTTTCTCCCTCATATTACAAATATTGCTACATCACTAAGATATCCCTTATTGACTGCTAAAACCCATAAGTCACCTAAGAAGACAAATATGAGTGAGGACCAAAACCAAAATCCATGTGAACGATTAATAATACTGATTTTTTTAAACATTTTCCCTCTTAATTTATTAATTCCAGAAACCCATCTGTCAAGAACTCCTCCTGCTAAATGTCTTAATGCGTGACATGAAGTCACATACATTGTTAATAGAAATGCTTCAAAGGCCATAACTAGAGTTCCAATAGAGATTCCAAAGCCATCATTAAAATGCATTGTATGTGTTACATCCCACCACTTAATCAAGAGAATAATTATTGCTGCATATAGGAAGTATCTATGTAAATTATTAATTATAAATAACATTTTTTCTCCCTTATATCCTAATGATCTGTTAATCTGAGGCTCATCAACCCAACAGGCTGCTGGACTTGCGAAAAATGATCTATAATACACTCTTCGCATGTAATAACATGTTCCTCTGAATCCGAATGGAATCCAAATAATTAGAATTGCAGCATTAATCCAATTTGGTGCAGTTTTTGCCCACTCATTTAGGTTAAATAATTCCCATTCTAGAATATTTGGAGAAAATAATGGAGAAACAACAGTATTTCCATTTAAGTGATATGAGATGTCTAAATCATAAATAAATAATCTCCAAAATGTGTAAATTAATGTAATTGTTAATCCAGTGCCCATGATTAATGGCTGACTCCACCAATTGTCAATACGATTTGTTCTACCTAATCCATTGAGAACTGGAAGTTTGAAACCCTCGCCCATGAAAATTACCACCTCTCCCACTACGGGGGGAATGAACTAGCGAGTAGGCTTGAGGTCTTTAATGACTATTCGTAAAAAGTTATGCAAGTTGTGTCCAATCAACTTCTTCTTCAGACATTTCAATTTCATCTACATCCATTTGTGCAAGTTGTAATTTACCACTTAATTCATCATTTACAGCATGCCAATAAGAATATGCTTCAATAACCCAAATTCCTGACTCTCTTGTGCCATTTCCAGAGTTTTTGACTCCTCCGAAAGGTAAATGTGCTTCAGCACCAGTTGTTGAATTATTTATACTTGTCATTCCTGCTTTAATTTCATTTTTGAATCTATAAGCTTCAAGTCTATCGTTCGTGTAAATTGCACTTGAAAGACCATATGGAGAAGCATTAGCCAAATGCAAAGCATGATCAAAATCCTTTGCTTTTACAATAGTTACTGCAGGTCCAAAAATTTCTTCATAGAAGCATTTCATTTCTTCGGTTACATTAACGTATACATGTGGCCACATGTAAACACCTTTAGAAGCATCTCCTTGGAATTTTTCAGGACTAGAATCATTCGTAATCCTACCTTCTCCAAACAACTTCTTTGCTCCGTCTTTTTCAACCATTTTTAGAGTATTAAGGAAATCAGAAGCATATTTTTCTGAAAGCATAGGTCCATAAATCACACCTCCATATTTAGAAGAATCTCCTATGGGTGTAGAAATTACTTTTTCCATGAATTTTTCCATAAAGTCATCATAAATATCTTCGTGAATAATTAAATTTCCTAAACTAGTACAGCGTTGACCTGCAGTACCAAAACCAGCCCAATATGCTCCTTGAACCGCATTTTCCATATCTGCTGAAGGCATTACCACTAATGGGTTTTTTCCTCCAAGTTCTAAAGAACAAGAAACTAAATTCCTCCCACAAACTTCTCCAATTTTTTTACCAACTTCTGTACTTCCCGTGAAACTAATTTTGTTTATTTTTCCTTCATCAACTGCATCGATAATGTGCTGTCCCGCCCCACTTCCTTTTCCATGAACTAAATTAATTACTCCATTAGGTAAGCCTGCTTGATGCATAATTCTAGCAAGTGCAAAAGACAATAACGGAGCATCTTGAGGTGATTTCCAAACACATGTGTTTCCACACATTATTGCTGGAATCATTTTCCAAAAGGGAACCGCAGCAGGAAAATTACAAGCATTGATAATTCCACAAACTCCCAATGGCCTTCTATAGGTGAATAGTTCTTTATTCGGAAGTTCTGAATTTACTGTTTGTCCATAAAGTCTCCTTCCTTCTGATTGGAAAAATAAACAAGTATCTATTGCTTCTTGAACAGATCCAGCACTTTCTTTCAATGTCTTGCCTATTTCTCTAGTTTCCAATGCAACAATTGCATCTTTATGTTCCATTAACAATCTACCCATGTTTCCAATAATTTGTCCTCTCGTTGGTGCTGGCGTGTTTGACCATTTCAAAAAAGCAGTTCTCGCTGCATCAATTGCATCATTAACATCTTCTTTTGTCGATAGGGGAAAAACCCCTAAACAGTCATTTTTATTTGCAGGATTTATACTTTTGAAAGTTTTTTCATCACTTGCAACTTTTAATTGTCCATTTATGATATTATATCCTTTTACACAAGGTAAATCGTTTTCATTATCAGATTTCATAAAGTCTAAGCCGGTTTCAAGTACAGCGGGCATAGGTCGTCCGAAACAACTCACTATGATGAACTTGATGCACTTCAGGCATTAAGAAAACAGTGGGTTTAAGGATTCCCTAAATTTAACGAGACATGTCGGAGAGAGTTGTATGGCTGCTAAAGGTTCGGATACATTACAATTAAGAATTGCTAAAGCAATACCTAGTGATGTAGGTTTTGGAAGGGCAAGAATATCAAGTGATAATGAACTTGGATTAAAACCAGGAGATATTATAGAGATTAAAGGAGAAAATGGATTAACAGCTGCAACATATTGGAGAAGTCGGCCAGAAGATAGTAAAATGGACATTGTAAGAATTGATGGCATTATTAGGAAAAATGCAGGAGTTTCATTAGGAGACAAGGTAGAAATAAGAAAAGTAGATGTTGTGCCTTGTAAAAAGTTAGTATTATCTCCAGTGATGGTAAATAAGCCAAATAAAAAACCCTCTGCAATGCAATTTGGGCCAAATATAGAGGGCTTTGCTCGAAGAGGTTTGAATAAAAGACCTATTGTTGCAGGAGATAGAATCTTTATCCCAGGAATTACATTATTTGCTGAAACATTACCTTTTGCAGTCAGATCTACAACGCCTAAAGGGATAGTACAAGTTTTACCAGAAACTGAAATAGTAATCAAAGAAGAACAATTTGATGAGGAATCATCTGCAGATTCGGAAGGGATTACTTACGAAGATATTGGGGGTATTGGTAATCAATTACAAAAAGTACGAGAGATGATTGAACTCCCCTTAAAGCATCCAGAGTTATTTCGGAGATTAGGAATAAGCCCCCCTAAGGGGGTATTATTACACGGCCCTCCAGGGACAGGTAAAACAATGATTGCAAAAGCGGTTGCAACAGAAACAAACGCACATTTCAAATCAATTAATGGTCCTGAAATAATTAGTAAATATTATGGTGAATCTGAAAAACAACTTAGAGAAATATTTGATGATGCTGCTGAAAATTCACCAGCGATTGTATTTGTAGATGAATTAGATAGTATAGCCCCAAAACGTGAAGATGTTACAGGGGAAGTTGAAAGAAGAGTCGTGGCTCAATTGTTAACTTTAATGGATGGAATGCAAGGACGGGATAATGTTGTTGTAATTGGTGCAACTAATAGAAGAGATGCAATAGATCCTGCATTAAGAAGGCCAGGAAGATTTGATAGAGAAATAGAAGTAGGAGTTCCAGATAGAAATGGTCGGGCTGAAATTGTAGATGTACATACAAGAGGAATGCCATTAAGTGATGATTTTGACATAGAATGGATTTTAGAAAATACTTATGGTTTTGTAGGTGCAGATGTTTCAGCATTAGTTAGAGAAGCCGCAATGAAGGCATTAAGAAGATATCTTCCAGAAATTGATTTAGATGCAGAAGTTATTCCACCCGAAGTTTTAGAAAAAATGGAAGTTATTATGGAAGATTTCAAGTTAGCGATTAGAGAAGTTGAACCTAGTGCACTTCGTGAAATTTATGTTGAAGTACCAGAAACAGGATGGGATCAAGTTGGTGGTTTAGATGAAATCAAAAATAGGTTAAAGGAAAGTGTGGAATGGCCTTTAACAAAACCAGAATTGTTTGAACATTTTGGAATTAAACCCCCTAGAGGGATTGTATTATTTGGAGCACCAGGGACTGGAAAAACATTATTGGCTAAAGCAATAGCAAATGAAGCCAAGGCAAATTTTATTTCTATTAAAGGACCTGAAATGATTAGTAAATGGGTAGGGGAATCAGAACGGGGAATTAGAGAAATCTTTAAGAAAGCAAAACAGGCATCCCCATCCATAATTTTCTTAGATGAATTTGAAAGTATTGCTAATGCAAGATCTTCTTCAGGGATGGATGGAGGAAGTTCTCAATCTGGAAATAGGGTTGTAAACCAATTATTAGCAAGCATGGATGGTATTGAATCTCTAGATGGAGTGATTGTTGTTGCAGCAACGAATAGGCCTGAAATGATAGACCCTGCATTAATTCGTAGTGGTAGGTTCGAAAGAGTGTTACATGTCCCTCCTCCAGATTCAAAAGCAATTAAGGAGATATTCTCGATTCATACAGAGGGTATGCCTTTAGGAAAGTTCAATTTGTCAGATATTTCAAAGAAAATGAGTGGATACACAGGAGCAGATGTAGAATCTGTATGTAGGGAAGCAGCTCTAACTGCCATGAGGGAATCTAAGAAAACAGTTACAAAGAAACATTTTGAAACAGCATTAGGCATGGTAAGGCCTACTGTTAATGATGATATGTTAGAATATTATAAGAAAATGGAATCTTTACTAGTTAGTGGATTATCTACAGTTCGTAGAGGAAAGGATACTCAAAGAGGTATGGAATCAGTCTGAGGTGAGATAAATTAGCATTACTGTTTTTGGATATGAACTTGTAGGTAGAGATGTTTACGATAGGGGTGAAGAATTATTGGGAAATGTTACAGAAGTACATATTAATTACAGTAATGGAAATGTGGAGTTTATTTGTGTAAAATTGGTAAATGGTATTAATTCAGACAAATTACCTTGGAATGTAATGGATGATGTTGTACAGGTACCTCCAAGTGAAATAGATAGGATAGAAGGCTCAATTTATCTAAGAAGATAGTCTAATCACGACCCAGTAAGCGTATTAAGGCAGTCAATACCGTCGCTCTGTTAGCGCTTGGCGCTGGGTGTTAGTGTTGGCCAGAAAGAAATTTAGAAAAATTCAACGCCGTGCCCTTATTTCTAGTTTTTATGTGGCGTTATTATTTCTTGTATGGCTTTTACTTTCAAGTTATATTAATTTAGGAAATACAAAACAATTATCTGCATACGATGATGATTGGGATGATATTTCAGATTTTAGAAAAGAGATTTCTAATTTAGGTATTGATACTAAAAGTTTAGTTTCAAGTCCATTGCTGTTGAATGAAATTGAGAATCCTACGAATATTACATTTGTAATTAGTGGAGTTGAGAAAGACACATTTTCATTACCTACTATAGGTTCAGATTCAGGGTTAATTAGTTTCAGTGAACCAGAAGGTTACAGTGGTTCTGAAATTTCAGCAATTACTAGTTTTGTAGCTAGAGGTGGAACTGTAATTGTTTTAGATGATTTTGGTTACTCTAGCGGAATTGCTGATGAAGTGGGAATTAGTTATAGTAATCATAGATTATATGATGATGAATATGCTGTAGAATTAGATTATAATTATGTGTGGATGAATATAAGTCAAAATCATACAGATTGGGAGGACTCAGAACAATTCCATATTGGGCATTCAAGATGGCACCAGGGAACAGATCCAACAGGCACTGGAATGCACCCTTGTTCTAGATGGTCTGAAAGTGAAATAATTTTTGCTACCAAAGAAGAAGCAGGTTTGTGTGCTCATCATTATAATTCAACAAGTAAAATGATTGATTATAGTCCAGATTATAATTTATTATTAAATGCTCCTTCGGCCTTTGAATCAATTGAGTTTTCTGGTGATTTCTCATATTATGAAGCAGTAGGACGTTCAAGTCCCCAATCATATTTAGATTTAAATGATGATGGAAAGGTAACACTTGAAACGGAAACAGCACAATCAGAAGCAGATGCCCAAGGTCCATTTGATGTATATATTGAAACATGTGATTCGTCAGATTGTGCAGATTCCAGAGGAGGTAGAATTTATTTTATTAGTGATGGGAGTGTATTGATTAATGCAATTTATAATTTTGATTCTGCTAATTCAGGAGAATATGATGAGGATGGGAAATCTATTGCAAATATACCTGAAAATGATAATAGGAAATGGGTTTTAGATGTAATTGCTGAATCCGCATTAACTGCAAATAATTTTACAAATAAAGATGCAATTTTTGCAAGTGGCGATGCCATGGTGATTTTTGATGAAAGTAGACATAGTCAAAATGTATTATTCACAGATGCATATAATTTAATTTACTTTTTATTAGTATATTTAACGGGAGACGGAATTGGTATGTTATTGTTATTTATTTTATTGTTTTTAGCATTTGAAGCAGTTTTGATTAAAAAAACAGATCCCGAACCATGGAGACATATTTTTAACATAATATATTATGGATTTGGGGACGCAAAAAGATATGGATATTATACAAGAACCAATAAAATCAAGCAAGTCTTTTTATCAAGAGTTAGAAATCTAAATGCATTGTCAAGGGAAGAATTTGATAGAATGCCAGCTCAACAATTACAAGAATTAATACAAGACCCTCAATTAATCAAATTTGTTTTTGAGAATAAGAAATATGATTTAGAACAAACAGTTGCGATAGTTAAACGAATTAAAGCGTGGCAAAAGAGTTGATAGATATGTGGACAAGGAAAGCAGCATTTAGTATTACAGGAGGGATTTCTCTTGTATTGATCGGAATGATGATTTCTAACTTTCAGTTAATGGTAATAGGATTAACATTTGTTGCATTTACAGTCTTAAATGGATGGATTAAAGGGCATGGGAATGTTGAAGTTCAAAGAATTCTATCAGCAGATAATTTGTATAAAGGTGATGACTTATTTGTAGAATTAAGAATTACTAATCGTTCTATGAGGCGTACACAACAATTAGAAATTTATGATAATGTGCCACATGAGATGAAGTTAAGAAGTGGTTTAAATTACATGAGAGTTAATTTAGGTCCAGGACAGAGTACAAGGATAAGATATTCATTAAGATGTCCATTAAGAGGCCACTATTCAATTGGTCCAATCAGTATTCGATTTAGGAATACATTCAATTTATTTGCACAAGAAATGTTTGTTAGCCATCATAGTGATTTAATTGTATTTCCACAAGTTAAAGATGTCGAAGAGGCATTTATACGTAGTAGAACCCCTAAAATGTATACTGGTGCTTCAACACTAAGAACTCCAGGTCCTGGTTCTGAATTTTATAGTCTTAGGGAATATGTGACAGGAGATCCGTTCAAAAATATCAACTGGAAGGCTTTTGCTAGAACTGGAGAATTAATGGTAAATGAAAAGTGTCGTGATGCTGTAACTGATCTGTTCATAATATTAGATAGTAGAGATATTAGTAGAATTGGAACAGTTCTAAAGAATCCACTTGAAATGGGAGCAGTTGCCGCAGCATCTTTGGCAGCGTTCTTCATCAAAAGAAGAGATAGTGTTGCTCTTGCAATTTATGATGATGGAGTCTCATATCTTCCTGCAGATACAGGAGATAAACAATATTTCAAAATTCTTAGCAGTTTAGCTGGAGTAGTGCCTAAAGGAAAAATGCCTCTGCAGGCGGTTACAAACTCACTTGCACCGAGATTTAGTAGAGGTTCTCCCGTGTTTATTATTAGTAGTATTGAGGGAGATGGAACAGTCCCTAATGCAGTACGTGATTTAGTTGGAAGAGGCCATGAGGTTACTATATTGTCTCCTTCAAGTCTTGACTTTGAAAGATTGGTAAGTAGAATTCCTCGTATGAGTTATGAAGTTTTAAAACTTGAAAGGCAAAATAGGTTAACAGGATTAGCAGGTTTTGGAGCATCCGTAATTGATTGGATGCCAGATGTAGAATTATCACAAGCATTATTGCAGGTGAAGGATATTTGAGGTGAGAAATAATGGCAGATGATGTACAACCTCAACAAGAAGGAATGCGAACATTACATTTAAGATTATTAAGAATTCAATGGCAAGTTGTAACATTACAAGTGATTAGTACTATTGCATTGTTGTGGATGTATCTTAAGATGGTTGATTTGTATATTGTTGATTCAATTGATCATGCTCTTGCAATAGAATTTTTCGACACTCAATTAAGAACTGCTAGTTTAGAAATGCCTTTACCTGCTTGGTTAACTGGAGAGGATGCTATTGGATTAGGAAGGTTCTATCCAATAATGGTTTTGAGTATTGTAATTGGTGGAGGAATTGCGGCATTAACCTTTCAAAATCCAGTAATTCAACGCAGAGTCAGGTTAGGATTACTTTTGGGATTTGTGATTTGGTTATTTGGTCCATTTTTGATTAAATGGTTATTTTCTAACTTTGGAAAAGGGGAATGGTGGATTCCTCCAGATGATTCAGTAGAATCACTCTTTAAAGGAGTAATTGTAGTATTAGAGGTAATTTTAATTGGAATTTATATTATTCCTTTAGTATTAGGAATTCGCGGAATTTGGGGGCTTTCAAAGAATGCTATAGCTTGGTCAACTGGAATAATGTTATTATTTTTAATTTTACATGCATTATTAACATTCCAAATTGTTGAAGATTTACTATTTGGAGTCACAGGAGATGGGTTAAAGAAAATACCATCTTTAGCTGGTGAACCAACAATTTTAGGATTAATAAGTCCAAATCAATTTAGTCTTTTACAACTTTCATTATTATTGATTATTTTCCAAGAATCTTCAATGGGAGTTATAAGATATCTTGAATATGCATTTAGATTACCAGAAACATGTAAAAAAGATCCTGAATATGTCACTCAATTTTATAATTTATTAAATGGTCATATGATTCAAACAATAGTTTTAATGAGCCTTTGTGGAATTACCACAATAATTGCATTGGGATTCCATACTCTTCTTTTATCTATGGTAGCAGCATTGCCAGGTGATGGCCAATGGGCATATCAGATTCAAGAATCTATTGAACTAGAATTGACATATGGCTTAGTTATCTCAGCAATGTTATTTTTGTTATTATTGGCTGGTTTAAGATTCATTTTACCTTGGCAAAGAATAAGTGGAGTAATAGAATCATTATACCAAAAAAGAGACGAGGTAGTTCCACCTCAAGAAGAATATTAATTGTTAAAATATTGAATAATTCTTCCTATTATTTCAGCAAGTGATAGTGCAAATAATGGAGCTAAGCATACACCAAAAAAAATATTAATTCCAACTGGTAATTCTATTCGATTTGAAATTAATATTGTTAGTGAAATAGAAATAATTATTGAAAAAATTAAACCAAAACGTTCTAGGTAAATTGGGTATTTTTCCCCTAATGTTTCAGTTCTTCCCATTAATGTGAGCTTATTTAGCTCTTTATCCATATTAGTCACCTCAAATTTCGAAATTATCTAATTCATTATTTAAATCATCTAAAGAGTCATCATTGTCCTCATTTTCTGGGTTGATATTTCTCCTCTCCCATGCATGATCTAACTTTGCTAATTCGGCTTCAATAGTAACTCTATTGTTTTCTTCAAATGATTCTTCTGGAACCTCCTCATGTTCTTTTGAAGTAGAGATAGTTTCCATTGATGTCCATCCATCTTCATTATTTACAGTGTCATTACTTACTTCAACGCTTTCGGCATTACTAGCATTATGTGGATTTAATTCCCGAATGATTTCATCAGATACGGTTGGTCTTTCAGATTCTAATTTTACATCTTCGTGTGGTAAAAGTCCATCTTCTTGGAATCTCCACAGAGAAGTTGGCTTTTTTGAACTAAAGGTGAGCCCAGTATCGTCTAATTGCTTCATTGCTTCATCTAATGACTTTGCTGTTTTTTCCATGATTACTGCAGTTCCAGCATCTCCTTCATCAGCTTCAAGATAAATTGAATCTAGTGCAGATTGTATTGTTTCACGTAAATTATTTGCAATATGTGGCAATGCTTCAGGCCTATTGCATAATGCTTCAATACGGTATAATGTGTCTTTAGGAACTCCCAATTCTTCGAGTTGAGTAATCATTTGCCTCATTTTCCTTAGTAATGTTGTTGATCTTTCAAACTCGTCAAGTAACCCTTCTAAATCTAAAACAACCAATTGAACAATTTCTTTTAATTTACTTTCAAGTCTTTGTCTTACTGACCAATTAGTTAACCCTCTAATTGTATTTGCAGTTTCAGGTGTTTGAGATTCTAATAAATCCATAACCTCGCTTGATAATAAGTATCTTGGGGTTTTAGCAACATTCTCTACATTATGTTGGATGATTGTTAATCCCCTTTCAACAGCCCTATCCATTAATGTCAAACTAAATCCTAAATCCCTCATTCTGTCTAATCGTTGCATTATTGGGGCAAGAGAAGAAAAACCATGATCTTGTCCTAATAGTGCTTGTGCTAATGGCTCATCACGTAATTTGGCTCTGATAATTCCTGCTTCATTTATATCTTCTAGAGCAGCATCATGAGCATCTTTCAATGATTCTGCTGTTGAAATTAAATTATTTACTTCCGTTTCTGCTTCAGACCTTCTTGCACCTAAGTCACCTAATTCCCTCATTATTCTACGGCGTTCCTCGCCTAATTCTCTAACTTCTGCATGTAAGTGCCCTAGACGTCTTTCAGAATCTAGGAAATATGCTCTTTCTTCTTCCATTAATTTCCTATGTGACTTTGCTTCTGCATCTAAATCTTCTAACTCTTTATTTTGACTTTCAATTCTCCTTTCTAGTTCATTTGAAATCGTTGTAGCCTGACGATGTCTTTCTCTTTGTGCTTCTAGTTGGTCTGCAACCATTCTATGTCTTCTATCATCAGCATCAATTGAAGACCTCAATTGTCTTAATCTGATATCCCCTGCTTCGATTTCTGATTTTAATTGGATTTCT
>Ga0115011_10000232_pt1 | contig 50833 bp, 45 predicted proteins | sample TroAtlMetagenome_2_FD_88705 | JGI IMG/M metagenome (GOLD analysis project Ga0115011, IMG submission 88705) | Marine eukaryotic phytoplankton communities from Atlantic Ocean - Tropical Atlantic ANT8 Metagenome | ecosystem: Environmental > Aquatic > Marine > Oceanic | place: Tropical Atlantic... | reverse complement strand
GGTTACAATGACGATGTCGATGCATTCAGCTTAGATCCAAATGAGTGGGCTGACAACGATATGGATGGATATGGTGACAATGTAGACATGGATGATGACAATGATGGATATTGGGATTCATGTGAGATTTCTGATTGGAATATGTCCCAAGAAATAGCCATTATTGAAGGTCTGAACTTTTTCAGTGCCTCTACTGATGGTTTATCTCCGTCATGTCCATTAGCGACAGATATTTTCCCTCTTGATTCTGATGAATGGATTGATTCTGATTTAGATGGAATAGGAAATAATGCGGATTTAGATGATGATGGAGATGGATTCGATGATTCTGAAGAATCTGAATGTGATTCCGATCCACTGGATGGAAGTTCAATTCCTGAAGATACAGATTTTGATCAGTTATGTAATTTTATAGATAATGATGATGACGGAGATGGATATAACGATTCAGTAGAAAATGAATGTAATTCTGATTTATTGAATGATAAGTCGTTCCCTGAAGATTTAGACGGTGATGGGATTTGTGACTACATTGATTTAGATGATGACGGAGATGGTTTAACGGATGAGAATGAAAGTTTAATCCATGATACAAACCCTCATGATGAAGATTCTGATGACGATGGTCTGAATGATTTTGAAGAAGTAATTATTTACGGAACAGATGCTAAGAATGTTGATACGGACGGAGATTCACTAGATGATTACGAAGAAGTAACCATTCATGGAACTAATCCTTTGCTAATAGATTCTGACTCAGACGGATTAAATGATAACGAAGAAATACAAATTTGGGATTCTGATCCACTAATCTATGATGCAGATAATGATTCGGACTCATCATATCATTTTGAAGATTGTAATGATGAAAACGAAAATATTTATCCTGGAAATGTAGAACTTCTGAATAATATTGATGATAACTGTAATGATTTAGTAGATGAGGGATTCAATGATACTGATTCTGACTTAGACGGACTTATGGACTGGAGTGAATACCATATTTATGGTACTGATATTTCGAATCAAGATTCTGATCAAGATGGGCTCTCTGATCTTACTGAAATAGATATTACTAATTCTAATCCATTATCTTTTGATAAAGATGAAGATGAAGATGGCCATTATTGGTTTGAGGATTGTGATGATGAAAATGATAACAGAAATCCTGGATTATTGGAACTTCTAGATGATATAGACAATGATTGTGATGAAGAAATAGATGAAGACTTTGTTTCTATAGATTCGGATTCAGATGGATTGACTGATTATGATGAATATCATGTTTATTCCACCAATCCAAATAATGGAGATTCTGATGGAGATAGTTTACCTGATGGTTATGAGGTAAATATTTTGAATTCTAATCCTACTATTACTGATAAAGATAATGACTCTGATGGGAAGTTTGACTTTGAAGATTGTAATGATAATGACTTTGATATGGCTCCAGGAACTCCTGAGAAATTAGACGGAAAAGACAATGATTGTGATGATGAAATTGATGAAGATTTCAAAATTATAGATACTGATGGAGATTTAATATTAGATTATGATGAATATCATAATTTTTCAACAAGTGCATTACTATTCGATACAGATCAGGATGGATTGGATGATGGAACTGAAATTCTAATAAAAAATTCTAATCCACTATCTGCTGATCTTGATTTAGATAAAGATGGATTCTTTGAATTTGAAGATTGTAATGATAAGGTGCCTACAACAAATCCTGATTCAATAGAAATTTGGAACGGCGTTGATGATGATTGTGACGAATTGATTGATGAAAATGTAAATAGAATTTCATCAATTTCGACAACCCCACAATCAGACTTGAGCACTGCAGAATCCGCTGGAATTATTTGGGATCTTTCTAATGATTCTTTGATTGTTGAGATTGTAGGTGTACCTGGACAATTAGATGTAGATATATCCTGGAATATAGCTGGTTTCGATTTGGATTCTTATGTTAGTAATAATGGAAAAAGGCTCTTCCTTCCTTCAATGGATTGTGGAATCCCTGTAAATAATCTAGAAATACAGATTTGTGACGAGGGTGAAGTAGTACAAAAGTTGACAGTAACTATTGATGATTCTGCTGAAGAGATTGTAATTTTCTGGAATTTGCAAATCGATATCTGGATTGATTCTGTTCCTAGTTCAGAAAGTATGTTTGATTCCATAACTGGGGCTAGTGGTTTAATTGCAGTAGTAATATTTGCTGTTATACTGATTTTTGCTGCTATCTTTATTAGTTCTAGAAGAAATCATAATAGAAGTTTGGAAGATGCTTTAGAGGCTTATGGAATTTTACCTGAAAGGCTATCAGTTAGCCCAGAATCTAGAGGTTTGAAACTTCCTCCTGCTCCAGAAATAGTCCCAATTTCAGATGAAAAAATATAGAATATCGACTAAGTTTCTTCTTCCTCAGGTTGTTTTTCATCTAATCCCCATTCTGCATCGGGATTTCCTCCGGACCATTCTCCGTGAATAGAAATATCTTCAATTTCATCATCTTCCCTCCATGGAGGATCTCCATCTGAACCACTAATTATCAAGCAGCCTTCTTCATCGAGTCTGGTTTTTAATGTAGAAATCCCCCTAGTTACAGGCAGAAGGTGCCCTATGGGAGATCCAGAGTGAACAAAGGGATGAGTTGCCGTACTAATTAGTAATCCTGTGATTGGAGATTTAACATCATGGTTTTCGCCTGGAACTTCAGGATCTGTTATTGAAGCTACGATTTCATCTTTTTCTACAAAACTACCTGCTGGAGTTAATACATCAATCAGACCGCTCTGATCAGAACGAATCCAGACTGAACCAGAAGCTAAAATTCTGAATCTGGGTTTACTAGGATATCCAGGAATCATTCTAAGACTACGGAGTAAATTCAGAATTCCAAATATGGCAATCTGCACAGATTCAGGGTCTGCTTCATCTGGCCCACCTCCCTCAAAGGTTATTGCTGCCATATCGCTATCATTAGCAACTCTTCTAAGAGATCCCCGTGGACCCTTGCTATCTAGAATTGTTTCGATGCCAAATGCCCTAGCTATCTTGTTAGTTGATGGATGCGCAAGATTTGCTCTAATTTGAGGTATATTTGTTCTTCCTTTACCTGCAGTGTGTAAATCTACAATATAGTCACTTCCTGAAATTATTTGAGACCAAATTTTCTCTGCCACCCTAGACGTAGTATTACTTTCCGGATTTCCTGGGAAATATCTGTTTAGATCCCTGCCATCTGGGAAATATCTACTTCTTCTTCTATAACCTGGTAAATTAGTAATAGGAATAATTCTAATTGTACCAGATAATGAATTTGGATCAATTACCTTATCATCTCCTAAGAAATTATTTCCTAATAAGTATGTTAGAGATAGTGGGCCTACAAGTTCATCTCCATGTACTGCCCCCATTAGAGTTACAGTTGGACCTGGCCTGTTTCCATGAATTATACTCACTGGAATAGGCCAAGATTCACCAATCTCTACATCTAAAAGTTCACATTCAAGGTGGCGGATTGTTCCCGGAGTAATTCTTTTTCTCAAAAAATTATGATTTTTTGGCCCGGAATTTCGAGACCATTTCTTAGGTGTCGATTCTTGATCTTCAAGAGCCTTTTCTATTTCCATCCTCCTCTTCTTAGGAATCTGATTTGCGATCTTTATTGGGGTAAATCTTCGCTTTTTAGTCCTAGGCAGAGGTTTTTCTAATTGGGGTTTTTCTTGACTGGTGTTGTCAAGTGAATCGCCGTCGGACACTATACTCGGGAAGTAATACCCAAATTAATAGCATATGCTCATGCTTATTGGAAATATTTCAAAAAATAATGCCTTTCTTGAGTAAATATGGGAGCCCAAGGAGAAAAGTCTGTACAAGAAATTCATGCATCAAATAGTATCTGCTATGGATGCGGACCTGCGAATGAAAATGGACTAAGGATTAGATCATTTAGAATTGATGGAGGTTTGAAAATGGAATTTTTGCCCTCGAAAGAACATCAAGCATTTCCGGGAATGATAAATGGTGGAATAATAGGTACTGTTCTTGACTGTCATGGGAATTGGACAGCTGCAATAGCTCTTATGGATAATAATGGGATGAGTTTTCCGCCATGTACTGTTACTGCATCATATTCTGTAAAACTGAAACGTCCTACTCCTTTTGGTGAAGTATTGACGATAACTAGTAAGGTAGAGAAAATAGAAAACAATAGTGTGGAAGTAAGTTTGAAACTTGAAGCGGCTGGGAATACATGTGCTACAGGAGAAGGACTATTTGTAGCCGTAAGAGAAGGTCATCCAGCATTTCATCGATGGAGCTAGTAATTTAGATATCCTTTAGAGCTGTCGAATATAGTGCGCCATGGAGCAGACAATAAGGAGGTAGAATTTTGGATATTAATGAGCTAGAAATAGATTCCAGAATTAAGAAATTCTTACGTGATTCATGGAAAATAGGAAAACTATTTCCGCCACAGTCTGAGTCTTTACCTCTTTCACTAAATGGAGAAAATATTCTACTGTCAGTACCTACAGCAAGTGGCAAATCATTGGTTGCGCATCTTACTTTGATACACAGAATTAGTGAAAAAATAAAGGGACAGAAGGGGATTTATATTGTTCCACTTAAAGCATTAGCTTCTGAGAAATTCAAAGAATTGAGAGAGTTGGCTTCTTGTGTAGGACTTAAGGTTGGAATGGCCATAGGAGATAGAAATGAATCTACTGAAATAGATGAAGTTGATATTATAGTGTGTACGAGTGAAAAATTAGACTCAATGATTAGAGTGAAGCCTAGTATAATAGAAAAAATTGGGATTATTGTTTCTGATGAATTCCATCTTTTACAGGATCCCAGTAGAGGCCCAACATTGGAAATAATCTTATCAAAGATTTTTCATAAAAGAAAAGATGTTCAGATACTAGCTCTGTCTGCAACTGTAGGAAATACAAAAGAATTAGCTAATTGGCTAAATGCAAAATTAATACAATCAAAATGGAGGCCAGTAACTCTTTATTCGGGTACATTGACTGGTTTGAACATTACATTTCACACTTCAGAAGATAATTTTGAAACCGAGGTAAAAAAATTACCTGAGTCTACAAAACTAAAAGGAGGTGTTCAAAAGAACATTCAAGCTATCCTAGAATATAACATAAAAAGAAATAGAAAATTAATGATTTTTGTTTCTTCCAGATCTTCAGCCCAGAAGGAATCAAGAGAATTATCAAAATTTGTAAGAAAGATTTTGGATTCTGGAAATTACATAAAATCAGGAGAAGAATTAAGGAATAAATGGAAGGGATTAGCTAGTTTGGTTTCCAATGTTGAGGATGATTCAGTAATGAGTAAGATGTTGGCAGATTCAATTTGTGGTGGAATAGCATTTCACCATGCTGGTTTAACTCCTAAACAGAGAGAGTTAGTAGAGGACGGATTCAGGAATGGAGATTTGTTAGGAGTAGTAGCCACCCCTACTCTAGCCCAGGGAGTTAATCTTCCTGCTAGTATGGTGCTGATTAGAGATACAAAGAGATGGAGCACTATTGCTTCTAGGATGATGCCTATCTCTATAATGGAGATTAGACAAATGATGGGGAGAGCAGGACGGCCAAAATTCTCAGAATTTGGAGAAGCAGTTATTTTATCTAAAAGTAAAGATGAAGAAAAAAAGTTGGTTGAAAGGTATTTGGAAGGAAATCCGGAAAATGTAATTTCTAAATTAGCCAATGCTAATTCGATAAATGTTGAAGAAGATGGAGCACTTCTTTCGCACTTACTTTCACTAATTTCAACTGGAGGAATAGAAGATAGATATTCAATTTCTAGATTTTTTAGTAAAACTTTCTTGGCCACTCAAATGGATTTGGATGATTTAGAGAATAAAGTTGATGGTGTCATCAATTGGTTAGTTGAAAATGGGATGATTTCTAGAGAAGGAGAGTCAAAAGAGGTGGCTAAAAAAATAAATGATTTAGAATCAGTAAAAAATTCCGAAGAAACGTGGAATGATGAAGAGCCGGATTGGGAAAATTCTGATTCGGAAATTATTGATATTCAATATTCTGAACAAAAAAAGACTAATTTATCCCCTAGGAAAGGACCTGCCATTTTCGGATTTAGTAAAGCTAGTGAGTTAGAACAAAAAGAAGAATTCGTACCAGAACCTCAAACTATGAAGTATTCATCTACTACATTAGGATCTAGAGTTTCGAGATTATATCTTAATCCCATTTCAGGAAAAATACTTCATGACGGGATAAATAGAGCTATTGATATTATTTCTGGAAAAGATGAAATTGGTCAAGTTTCACCAATTAGTATTCTCCATCTTGCAGCTTGTACTCCAGATTTCCTATCAATATGGCCAAAAAAGAAAGATTTTGATGTAATATTGTCCGAATTGCACATTCACGAGAGAGAATTGTTGGCACAAGCAGTTGACTTAGACGAGGAAAGCAGAATGAAAGCAGTTCTGGTAGTGGAATCTTGGATTGAAGAAAAGAAAATGGTTGAAATCGAAAAAGAATGGGGAGTTCAGCCGGGAGATCTTCGTACTAGAGTAGAATTGATGGAATGGTTATTATTTTCAATGATGAGAATACTGTATGAAGATGAAGAAGTTAGAGAAAAATATAGTAATTCTTACAAGATTTTGTATAAATTAATTAATGAAATCCATCAAAGGGTTAGATTCGGTTGTAAATCTGACATGTTAGCATTGGTGGCTATCAAAGGAATAGGTAGAATTAGGGCTAGAGAGTTAGAAAATACATTGGGAGTACTAAACGCAAATGATATAATAGAACTAACAGATAATGATAAAGAAAAATTGGCTGATTTAAGGGGATGGAGCGCAAAAATGGTAGATAAATTGATAAAATCTGCAAAAAAAACAGCCAGAAGAAATTAAGCATATTATTCATTACGGATAAAATAGATATGAGCGGCGAATATAATCTACCGTGGTTTCCGGCATGGGGTATTGAATTTGAAAACCCAATAGAAAACTTAAACGAAATAATATCTAGATTTAATCAAATTAGGCCCAATAATAGATGGTCTCTAGTATCTTTTGATTCGGTAGCTAGTGAGTTCCATCTATGGTCAACATGGATGTCTGTTGTATCTAATGAGTTAAAAAATGCAATGATAGCAAAGTCGGTAGATGTGGAATTCCTTAGATTATTATCTGGAAATCGACAAATTTCTAAAGCATTTGAAATTACTGGTTTAGCACAGGGAGATAAAAATGCTTGGATAATTTCAATTCCTAAAAAGAGTGCAGAAGTGAATCATGAGTTCGGGTTAATCTCGAAAAATAGCTATTTGGATTTGGAAGATGATGCTATAAAATTAATACAAAAATTAGGAACTAGCCTACTTCCCAAGAGGCCGACTCCTTCCCAAGCGGGACTAATAAAATTAGGAATTGAATTAAATGATTTAAATTTAACCTTGGGAGAAAAAGAAGATTTATTTATTGGATCAATGGCACTTACTGATATATAAAAAATTAATACCTAAGCGTCAGACTGATAGCTGACAGCCAACAGCGACAGGTAGATACAATGGGAAAGTTTTACGGATTTAGATTTTGTAATGTGTGTAAAGTTGCCTGTACTCCAGGAAATTTTTTAGATAATGAAGGAAAAAGATACTGTACAGCCTGCTGGTTAGATGAAGAAAATCCATCTCATCCAGATATTAAAGAAATTAGAGATAAAAATATCTCTGCGGCCAAAGATTGGAAATGTGCTAAATGGAGTAGAGAAGAGGGGCCGCTTCCATTAGGCCCCAAATCTCATAGAAATTGAGTTGATTCTATGAGAGAGAGTTTTATTCCGAATGAGTTTGATGCTACAAAATGGGATCAAATAGAGCCATTCGTAAAGCAATTACTAGCAAGAAATTTAAATTGTTCAAATTGTATTGAAAATCTGATTGCTGATGCATCGGAATTAGCTGAGCATATTTCTGAAGCTGGAGCATTGCTCTACATTGATATGACATGTAATACAGAAGATATTGAAAAGAAAAATGCATTTTTGGATTTTAGTGGGAATGTAAGACCAAAACTTTCAGAATTTTCAGATGAATTAAATAGAAAAATTATTGATCATCCAAAATTGGAAGAATTACCTGATAGATATGAATTAATTATCAAATCAATTAAGACTGACATAGAAATATTTCGAAAAGAAAATATTCCTTTATCAGTAAGACAAACTGAGCTTGTAACGGAATCTCAATCAATAAATGGTTCTATGACTGTTAAATTCGATGGAAAGGAGCGAACTTTACCGGAGATGAATATTTATCTAGAGTCTAAAAATAGATTAGAGAGGGCTGCAGCTTGGAAAAAAATTTCAGAGAGAAGAATGGAAGATCATGAAAGATTAACAGAAATCTTTGAAGAATTAATCGATATTAGGCATCGAATAGCAACTAATGCAGGATTTGATAATTATGTTCACTACATGTTCAAAGCGATGCATCGATTTGACTATTCTATAGATGATTGTATTGAATTTCACAATTCAATAGAGTCAGTATGTATGCCACTAATAAAAGGAATTGATGCAGAAAGGAAGAAGGCATTTGGATTGGATCAGTTAGCACCTTGGGACATAAATGAAAAAACTGGAAGTGGCCCAGATATATTTGATAGAGATCCATTAAAACCATTCAAGAATGTCGAAGAAATGGTAAACAAAATAGGAGATATGTTTTACGAAATGTCGAATGATTTAGGAGAGAAATTTCAAAAATTGGTTGAAATGGATTCTCTAGATTTGGAAACTAGGAAAGGTAAAGCTCCTGGTGGTTATCAATATTATTTAGAGAAAAGTAGAGTTCCTTTTATTTTTATGAATTCATCGGGTTTACAGAGAGATTTGGAGACAATGATTCATGAAGCAGGACATGCTTTTCATTCCTTATATTGTAGTGATTTAGAATTAATTGAAGAAAGGAATTATCCGATTGAATTTGCAGAAGTAGCTTCAATGTCTATGGAGTTACTAACTCATGATGGGTGGGGTCATTTCTATAATAAAGAAGATGCAAGTCGAGCCAGAAAATCTCACTTGGAAGGAGTATTATTTCTCCTACCTTGGATTTGCACAATTGATTCATTTCAACACTGGATATACTCAAATCCAAATCACTCTAGAGAAGAAAGAACAGAAGTTTGGCTTTCAATAAGAGATAGATTCGGAATACAATTAGATTGGTCTGAACATTCGGATTTTAGGGAAATATCATGGCAACAACAAGGTCATTTGTATGGAGCTCCATTTTACTACATCGAATATGGTATTGCTCAACTTGGTTCACTCCAGTTATGGAAAACAAATAGAATCGATTCAAAAAAGGCATTGAATGACTATAAGGATTCAATGAAATTAGGGAACACTAAAACTCTTCCAGAATTATTTGAAGCTGCGGATTTAGATTTTCGATTCGATGAAAGTCATGTGTCATCTCTAATTGATACAGTTGAGATTGCATTATTAGAAAATTGATTATTGTTTTGGACTCCAAGGGAATTCTAATCACGAAGTCCCTCGGAAGTCACAGTAAAGACCGCTTCACCTTCTGGTAGATTAGGGCTGTCTACTAATCTAGCAATCCTTCGTCCACCCTTAGATTTTCTAAGATATAAGCGGAATGTGCTAGCATGACCAACTATGTGCCCTCCTACTGCTCTGGTTGGATCTCCCCACATGGCATCGGGTTTTGATTGAACTTGATTAGTAACAAGAACTATTGCGTTCTGAATATCTGCTAACTGTTTTAATTCCTTCATATGTCTATTCAACTTCTGCTGTCTAGTTGCAAGCATCCCTCTACCAATATATTCGGCTCTAAAATGACTTGTTAGTGAGTCGACTATGATTAGTTTAACATCAACATTCTTTGCCATTTTCTTTATTTCATCTACTAATAGAATTTGATGGGCTGAATTATATGCACGAGCTACGTGAATCCTATCTAATACTCCTTGAGGATCTAACCCTACAGCTTCAGCCATTTGAGCAATTCTTTCTGGCCTGAATGTATCTTCTGTATCGATATAAAATATCTCTCCATCAAGTCCTCCTTCTTTATGGGGAAGAATTGTATTTACTGCTAGTTGGTGACCTACTTGTGTCTTACCACTTCCGAATTCCCCGTATACTTCTACAATTGCTTGTGTTTCAAATCCACCGCCCAATAAATCATCTAAAGAAGAAGTTCCAGATGTTAATTTCTGTACTCTTTTTCTTCTGTCTAGCAATGCTTTACCGCTAACGAATCCTCCGATATTAGCTAATTTCTTGGCCCCTGCAATAATTTTTGCTGATACAGCTTCTCCCAGTTCTGCTTGTTCAGCAAGTTCAGGTGGACTTAAGACAGCAATTGCCAACAAATCTTCAAAGCCTGCTTCTTTCAGTTTTTCAGCAGTTGCTGGCCCGACTCCTGGTAAATCCTCCACAGTTGGTTCGGGCTCATCTACTTCGATTACTATTTCTTTTTCTTCAACTTTTTCACTCGCTGTCTTTTTCTTCACTTTCTCACCTTCTTATATCTCTCGAGAAATTGGCGGTATATGAATTAAAAATTACCCCCCTACTAAAAGTGTGAAAGTAATATTACTATTAATCTCCTAGCAGTACTTCGTTTTTTACTTTCATTTTTTTGGTAGCGGATGGTGGATTTGAACCACCGGTCTCCGGGTTATGAGCCCGACGAGATAACCTGACTACTCCAACCCGCTGCCTCATCCCTGAGGCCTCGGTTATTTGAAGCGCGCGGGAGTGAAATTCCAATATTAAGGGCAACAGTATTGTGATGCCAGCATTCCGACAACGTTTGAACATCCCATGGAAGGTCACCTACTAATCAAAAATGCGTCGTTAGTTTTACCTAATGGTATTGTCGAAGGAGACTTGAGAGTTTCAAATGGACAAATATCATCAATTGCACCAGGTGGTGGATTAGATTCAGATATTCGAGAGAAAGTGATTGATGCTACAGGCTTGCACCTCCTTCCAGGAGTAATTGATCCTCATGTACATTTCAGAGAACCTGGTGATAATAAAAAAGAAGATCTTGAAAGTGGAAGTAGGGCTGCTGCTGCAGGTGGAGTTACATCATTTCTAGACATGCCAAATAATAACCCTAATACTACAAATCGTGCTACTTTGGAAAGAAAAATTTCTCTCGCTTCAAAGAAGTCTGTCACTCACCATGGATTCTTCATAGGTGCGACAAAAAACAATATCAGTGATTTGCAAAGTGTAGAAGGGATGGATGGAGTTTGTGGAATTAAGATATTTATGGGCAGTAGTACTGGAGATTTACTAGTTCATGAGCAAGATCAACTAGAGAATATTTTCGCCAATACTAATGGGATAATTGCGGTTCACGCTGAAGACGAAGAACGTCTTCAGCTACGAAGTAAAGATTTTAGAAATCGAACAGATATAGCTTCTCATGCACAGTATAGGGATGTAGAATGCGCTTTAATGGCCACTAAAAGAGCTGTAGCTCTAGCAAAGAAGTATGAACACCGACTTCACATAGTCCATTTGACGAGTGGTGAGGAAGCAGACTGGTTGAATAAAAACAAGGATAATCTAATTACTACTGAAGTCTGCACTCAGCATCTAACCTTCGATCAAGATGATGTAGAGAGACTAGGTGAAAGGGTTTTGATGAATCCACCAATTCGCTACACAGAAGATAAAGATGTACTTTGGCAGAGATTAAAAGATGGGACCATAGATTGTGTAGTAACAGATCATGCCCCTCATACTCTTAATTCAAAGGCCGTTGGATTTCCAAATTCACCTGCTGGAATGCCTGGAGTAGAGACTTCGTTGCCGCTTATGCTGACTCACGCCATGGAAGGTAAATGTAATATCATGGACGTTGCAAAGTGGATGTGTTCCGGCCCTGCTAGGGTTTATGGCATTCAAAAAAAGGGATCTCTAATTGAGGGATATGATGGAGATTTGGCTCTGGTTGATTTAGAAAACCGTCGGACTATTCATGATTCCGATACTTGGACTAAAGTTGGATGGACTCCCTACAATGGAATGGAATTGACAGGTTGGCCAATATATACCATCGTAGATGGAAATGTGGTTCACAAACGAGATATAGATGGACCTCTAAGAGGGTTTGCTGTTTCAAAACCTGGAAGTACTGGTAGAGTGCTTAAGTTTAATTCATAGAAATCAATTTTCAGGTTTTTCTTCGGTTGAGGTCTCAGACTCCTCACATTCTACTGAACCGTCACATCCATCTCCTTCTTCAAAATCAATGTAATAGTAACTATAAGGCTCATTCCCGGGAATTTCTAATTCTACCATAAGTTGTAGGTCGGCGGTTCGATGGACTGTAGCGCCACCTGCCGAAAAGGCATAGATGTAGTCGCCCATGAATATAGATCTCCTGATACTAGTTGATCCTGACCACCAGCTAGAATATTCATCATCATTGAAGAATTCTGAATGTTCAACATCTCCGTGATTACTTAAAGTTCCATTTTCAGTATCTACGTCGATCATCTTTAACATTGAAACGTACTCGTATCCCGAATATGAATATAATTTTCCATCGACTTCAATTTGTTCGTAAACGTATCTATGTGTGGAAAGAGGAACAGCAAGTAGTGATTCCGGAGCCCAGAAGGTGAATGCCTTATGCTCATAAGTAGCTTCTGAATAAGACCAAGACCAACCACAAGTCATTATATTCGCACAGTTTTCATCGGCATATCCTGGAGTCAGTGGAATAGTATCTGATAGTATTGGATTGCTAGTGTTGCTAACGTCGAATAGTGATATTTGTGTAGTAGACCAGTCTAATCCTAGTCCATCTTCTCCACCACCAATTCCTATTGTCAAGATGTTATTGTCATCTACTGGATGAATATATGTCGATACTCCGGGAACATGGAGTTCCCCTAAAATAGTTGGATTATAGGGGTCTGAGAGATCTAGAATCCAAAGTGGATCAATATTCATGAATGTTACTAGATAGCCTCTTTCCCCAATAAATCTAGAGCTCCAAATTGTTTCTCCATTTGCAATATCTCCAATAAATCCAACTAAATCTAGAGAACCATTGTTATTGTATTCGAGTATAGATACTTGATTAGTTGGACCTGTCCAAGATGTTTCTTCATCTTCGTCAATTGGTTCCATAATCCACCATCTACCCCATAAATCAGAAGTTGTGGCAATTCTGATGAATCCTTGATATTCACTTATTGAAAATTGATCTTGGACGGTTCCATTTACTCTTCCCGATGCCAGATATGTAGTCTCACTTGGATTGCTAATATCGAACGAGTGTATGTTTGTTGCATCTTCCCATTCAGAATTACGCCAGAACCACCAATTGTCATTAGCTGGTTCAGCCAAAACCAATGTATCTTTAGATGAATAAACATGCGCCCATGAAGAGGTAATATGATCAACTTCTATTGAAATCTGATTAGAATTATTGGAATTTGCTATTTCGATAGTTATTATTGAGGTGAATCCCCTGCCTGCACTATCAGAACTTGCAGAGAATTCTTCACATTCCTGCATTGTTAATGGATGTGTAATTATTTGATTATCTGTCTTCTCATAGATATGCGGTGCAAAATCTTCCAAATCTAATTGTGAAATAATTTCTTCATTATTAGAAATTGTTTCGTTAACACTACTATTCCAGAGGTCCATCCTAATATCGGAGTTTTGTACATACCAATAGTCATCAGGAAGTTCAACCCAAGTCCTTAGATTATTGAAATAAGTCCACAGATGGGTAACTGATCGAACCGTTCCATCTACTAATCTAGCTGTATGATAATTGCCTTCAATATATAATTCTCTACTGATAACTGGATTGGTTTTATCAGAGACATCGATTACGGTATATTTTACTAGATTTTGAGTTCGGAGATATGTATTTCCATCTTCTATTTCTTCCTCAACTAAATCTCTCAATGGGCTATCATATGGCAAATTCCATGAATATATTGATGATGCTACTATAATATTATTACCTTCAACCATCATTTGTGTTGGAGAGCCTTCTAAGGAGATACTGGATTCTAGTGTCAAATTTCCAAATTCGGGAAAATTTACATCCATTACTAAAAGTAGGTTTCCATTTAGCATGTATATGTTATCTCCATCAGTTTTTAGGAAATCTGCCTCATCTACTCCCAATTCTTGATTATTAGTTCCGGAAAATTGCCCTTCTGACGAATCTGAATTTGTATTAGAAGATTGTTCGTCAACAGATCCCATGTCAGAAGTGGATGCTGAGTCTTCGGCCATAGCTACATCCTCTACTATCATTAAATCATCCATCATTTCACCTCCAAATCTTACCATTGGTTCTGAAATCCAGTGCCAATAACTTTGCTGATCTAGTGAAACTAGCATCTCATTTCTAACAGCTTCTCTTAACTCCAATACTAATTTATCGCAATTATCATATTGCTCCAAAATTGGGGATGTTCTTACTCTTTCGGGTAATTCAATTTTGGGATAATTGCCTTCTATCGCATCAAGAGTATCATCTACTACATCTTCAAAATCCTTTATTATTTCATCAACTGAACCTAAGCAGCCTGATGAAAGGAATAAGAAAATCACTAGAAAGGAAGATTTTACATTATTGTTCATGTTATCGCTCCAACTACAAATCACTTTTGAATTGACCTCTATTTTGAACATTCAGAAATGTTGTACTAATTCTAAAAGGCGTAATGAATTCTTTATTAACGGGATCTGCCTCATCTTTTTCTTCATCACTAATATTTTCATTCGTCATTTCATCATCACCAGAGAGTTCACTGGTGATGAGGCACTTTGTACCACCCAAAAATATCAGGGCAGCAACTTGCATGTCCAGTGTTTCTTTCATGAAAAACCATCCATATTCATAGTTATAAATTAGACAGTATAATGATTTCTGCTTGCATCAACAAAATAGAGCAATTGGTTTTTCTCTTGTAAATATAATAATCCAATCCAAGCCACTAGGCCATTACTCTAAGTTAGATTGGAAATTTTCATCATTTTTTTATTATATTTTTCTTCTGATTGATTCCATAATTTCATCGCATAGTGCAATCATTTTCAGTGATTTTTGAATTTCTCCTTCATTCAATAACTGCTCAGCCTCATTAATTTTCTTTTCCAATGATTTTCTCTCTTTATTTTCAGGACCTATTCCATTGGATTCCACTCGATTTCTCAGCTTTGACCAATCACTCTGAATGAACTTAAGCAATTCAAAAGTTTCTTTGGATTGGTTTTCAAGCTCATCTAATTCGGAGATTAATTTTTCTAGTAGAGAAGAAGCTTGAGTCCAATCAAAAGAATTTGCATTTCTAATTATGGCGTTTAATTTCTCCTCCCAAATATTGTAGTTTTTACCTTTTGGAAATCTTTCTTGGATTATTTTCCTCTGTTTTAGGGCTATTTGAACCTCATTCATTGCTTCTGATATTGATTTTATTTGCCTCAAAACACTATCAGAAAGTCCCTTAGCAAGTGATGGATCGCCTTCCGATAAAGCGATTTTAGATTGTTCCAACCTATCTGAAAAATCACCTATAATTTTATTTGTTACAGAAGAAATTGCAATTTCGGCTTCATTAATTGATTTTTTGGCCTCAGATAAAATATCATCCATTCCTTCTATATGACCGGTTATTGAGTCTAGTATTTTTATCGCTTCATCTGGACGCTCTCGTTCCATTGCTTCTTTAGATGAATCAATTATTGAAATAATATTACTAATTGATTTTTTATTTTCTGATTTTACAAATTGTTTTGCTTCTTCAATTTTTCGAGATGCTTGAAACCAGTATTTTTCCAGTAATATTGCTTTTTCCTTAGCTTGTCTAAATAGTAACTCTGCTTCTCTTAGAGAGCCGAGATTCATCTCATTTTCGGCGGATATGAATATCTCCCTAGGTCCTTTAGGGTGATTTTGTAACTCTTCTAATCTTCTTATTGCTTCTTCTGCATTAATTCTAATTTCTAAAACATCCTGTTTCAAATTTAGCAATCTAGAAATCTCATTATTTGCATCTTTAACCAATTCTATACCTAGGTTAGGGTCTTTCCAACCTACTTCTTTTGCAGATTTAAGTAATGAAGAAGGTTGTTGCATCCCAAAAATCTGATTTTGTGATTCAATTATTCGGAGTTCTAATTTTTTCAATAGTGAAGAAAATTCTTTTCTTTCTTCGGACTTATCATCATTTGAGAGAAAATCTGGAATCATCGTAATCAACGGAAGACCAACTGCCAAAGCCAATTTATTCAGTGAATTACTTTGTGAAATTATCGAAATCGAAAGTGTTAATCCTAATAACGAAGTTATACCCCTCCATCTTCTGGACTGGATTGACTTACCGAAAATTGAGTAAGAAATATAAAATAAAAATAGGGCTATAATTATTAAAATTATATTTGGCAATAAATTGGTTGGAGGATCTATTTGTAAGATTACAAATGCTAATATGCATGGCCACAATATATTAGAAAATGTGCCAATTCTAAATCTCTCTCTAGAATTGAAAAAAATTAAATCATTAATCAGAAAGGTTGAGATGAATAAAATAAACACAGGGCCAAAACGAATAATTATACTAGAATCACTATCTAGAGAATTAAACAGCCACCAAGCTCCAACCAATATAATAGTAAGACTAGTGAATAAGGAAATATTTTCAACTCTTTTGAATTGTTTTGAAATTACCCGATCTGGATAGTCCGGTAACATTACCATGGTTGACCTTACTAGACTTGGTTCAATAGATGTACTGTTAGTTGATTAGATTTTTACACTTTTCATTTTATAGATTTATTTTTCGAGATTTTATCCATGTATAATAGAAGAACCATAATTATCAATCTTTATGGGAATTATTCTATTTTTTTCTGTCAAATTTTTTTCAAATAAATCTCGGATTCCAGCTGGTCCATGAACTAGAAAAAAACCCCCTCCGCCGGCCCCAACAAGTTTCGCTCCGTGAGCTCCAATATCCAAAATTTTATCATAAAGTGAATCAATTTCATCATTGCTAACAGACTTTGATATAGCTCTCTTATTTATCCAAGCTTCATTAAGTAGTAGTCCCAAATTGCTAAGATCCCCAATTTTCAGTAAATTTTCTGCGATTTCTGCTTGCTTTCTAATTTTTATAAGGCGATTTTCTTTGGTTTTGAGGTCAACTGGTTTTTTAGAAAGAACTGAGCTTGCTTTCCTAGTTATTCCTGTGTAAACTAAAGAAAATTCATTTTCTATTTGAGAAATAATTTCACTAGATATATTCAATGGAATTACCTGCACATTTTTTTCACTGAATTCAATGGAGTTTATTCCTCCAAAAGCTGCAGCATATTGATCCTGCCTGCCAATAGGTTGATTCAATAATTCTATTTCTATTTTGCAAGCTTCATCGGCCAATTGATCTTTATCAACAGTTCTTCCTCTGAAATGATGTAGTGCATTTAACAACCCAACTGTTACGGTTGATGAAGATCCAAGGCCAGTTCCCTTACCAGGAATATCTGCTATTGTTGTAATTTCAATTCCAGATTCTACTCCAGTTAATTTCATTGATTCGCGTACCAAATCATGGCGAATTTCATCCACAGAATCTACAATTTCTAATGAAGAGTAAGATACCCTAATTCTATTATCAAATCTAGGATTTATTGTGACATATACATGCCTATCAATAGCCATAGAAACAACTTTACCTCCATTTTCAGCTGATTTAGAGAAGTCATCAATATCCGTTCCGCCACCACAGAATGAAACTCGAAGAGGGGTTCGGCTGATTATCATGAATTTATGGAGTTGCGTTATGCACATCAATTCGTCGGTAGAGATGTAAATTGAAGTGACTTCTAAGGTAATGCATAAGAGATGGGTTCTTCCGCGAAGGATTGAGGAACATGGGCGACTTAGTGACAATGGATGATTTATCCAATGATGAAATAACTAAAATTCTTGATGAAGCAGAACGTTTAGTTCCCGTAGCTGAAGGTACAGTTTCACTACCACTACTAAAAGGTAAAGTATTAGCAAATATGTTTTTTGAGAATTCAACTAGAACAAGAATGTCTTTTGAAACTGCCATGAAAAGAATGGGTGGCGAAGTTTTGAATTTCAGTTCTGTTGGGACATCAGTTTCAAAGGGTGAAACTTTGTATGACACAATGCAGATGATTGATGGTTATGCCGATGTTGCTGCAATTAGACATCCCAGGCAGGGTGCTGCACAATATAGTGCAGATTCAGTAACTATCCCAATTTTAAATGCTGGTGATGGTTCAGGAAATCATCCAACTCAGACGATGTTGGATTTATTTACGATTAGACAGGCACATAAAAAAATTGAAGATTTGAGAGTAGTTTTGGTTGGAGACCTAAGATATGGTAGAACTGTGCATAGTCTTTCACAAGCACTAACGAGATTTGGAGTAAGTTTGGTACTAGTTTCTCCACCCTCTTTAAGAATGCCAAGTGAAATAGTTACTGATTTGAAAAATTCGGGATGTGAAATTTTAGAAACTGAAAATTTCAAAGAACAACTTGAATCTGCAGATGTAATTTACATGACAAGAATACAAAAAGAAAGGTTTCCTGATGAAGATGAATATGCAAAGGTTGCAGGTATTTACAAGCTTACCAGTTCTGATTTAACTAATGTAAAAGAAAAAATGATTGTTTTGCATCCACTTCCCAGAGTTGATGAGATAGATGCTAGTGTAGATAAAACAAAACATTCTAGATATTTTCAACAAGCATTCAATGGAGTCCCCACTAGAATGGCATTACTATGCAGAAGTCTAGGAATAATTATCCCAGAGAAGGTGAAATGATGTCTGAAATGAGAAGGGTGACGGCAATTAGAAATGGGACAGTAATTGATCATATCCCAGCTGGACATGCTTTACAAGTAATCAGAATGTTAAGGATAGATATGAAAAGATCGACTCCTGTGTCATTGGTAATGAATGTACCAAGTGATAAAATTAGCAGGAAGGATGTTCTTAAAATTGAGGATAGGGAGCTTAATCAAGAAGAATTGGATAGATTAGCATTAATTGCCCCTGCAGCTAGTATTGCAATTATTAGAAATCACGTAGTTTCGGGAAAATTAAAAGTCGAGTTGTCTGGTGAGTTGTATAACATAGCATCATGTTCATTTTCAAATTGTATTACAAAGGGTGCTAGGGAGCCATTGCCTCAAAGAATGAAGGTAGTTAATGATGAACCTTTGGAAATAAGATGTTATTATTGTGGAAAAAGGCAAAATATAGAAGAATTAATTAATAATATAATATAATTTTATTTCTCAAAACAATATGGACATGATTTTCCAATGATGTATTTGCTACTTGAGATTTCATCTGTATTTAGTGGTTCTCTACAAGCAAAACATACTTCTACATTAGTTACATTTAGGTTTGAATCTACAGCTACTCTTCTATCAAAAACGAAACAGTCACCATCCCAGTATTCTCCACCTACCGACTCAAAATATCCTAAAATTCCACCTTCCAACTGTCTTACGTCTTTGAATCCCTGATTTATCATTTCGGCACTAGCCTTTTCACATCTAATTCCACCGGTGCAAAACATAACTACAGTTTTTTCTCTATCAAATGAAGAGTTTGCTATTGCTTCGGGAAAACCTCTGAATGTACTAAGATTTAGGTTTACAGAATTTTTAAATGAGCCGAGTCGAATTTCATAGTCATTACGAGTATCTAGAATAGTAATATCTTTATTTTCTTCTAACCAATCTCTAAATTTCTGAGGTGAGATTTTTTCACCGGACATTAGTGATGGACTGATTTCTTCTATTCCCATTGAAATAATCTCTTTTTTTAATCTAACATTCATTTTCCTGAATGCACATTTTTCACTGAAAGATTGTTTTATTGGAATCGATCTGAATCTATCATCATCATCTAGGTATTCTAAGAAAGAGTTAATATTTTTCTTGTATCCACTTAGGAAGAAGTTTATGCCTTCATTGCTAAGAAGAATAGTGCCTAGTATATCAGAATCAGAGCAAAAATCCTTAAATTTTTTTCGTAAATCCTCTTTATTTGAAATTTCAACAAACTTATATCCGGCAATATTTACGTATTTTTTTTCCATAATATCACTCATGCCGTCTCTGCTAACCACTGCTTCATTATACACGATTGGCAAGTATCTTTGCTGGTAATTTCTCCACAAATACTACATTTCTTCACTTCTTGTTTGGAATCTGGATATGCTTCTAAATGTAAGTTTCTAATTTGATCGAGGGAGTGAAGAAGTCCGTGCCTAGCCCCTGGAGTTAAAGTTTCTAAATCAGCTACTATTGATCTGCTTTGTTGTCGCATTGCTCCTGGTGCATGTGGGCAATCTCCATGAAAAATAGGTAAATTAGTCTGTATTGCTTGAGCATGAATTTCTTGTTCTGGAATCCACCTAAGTGGCACTATTCTGGGGATTAATCCTTGAATTGGAATTTTGGTATGGGGTGCTAATCTTACAGTTCTATCTATTTCGCCCTTTTGTAGATTCATTAGTACAGATTGAGCCATATCATCCAAATTATGTCCTAATGCCATTACATCTGCTCCAACTTTTTCGGCTAAGAAATTCAAACTCTGTCTTCTAAATACTCCACAAAATGAGCAAGGCATCATACCATTTGCCTCTTGATGTAAACTTCCTATGACAGGAATTCTTGAAACTACTTCATCCATTCTTTCATAGTCCATTTCTTCGTAAGAAACTGTTACGAATTCTATATCTAGATTTTCAGCTAAATCCCTAGCACACTTCAATGAGGGAGATCGGTAGCCATCAATACCTTCATCCACACATCCTGCAATAATCTCAATATCTCTTCTTTTTCCAATTATATCAACAATCATTGTCAATAAGACTGCTGAGTCCTTTCCTCCAGAAATTGCTACAAGAATTTTGAATGGAGTGCCATCTTCCTTTCTAGCATTTTTAGGTAAATTCAATTGAAGCCTTAGTTCTTTAGATGTTTTTTTCCTGATTGAAGAATGAAGGTGATGACTGCATAAATGTTGACCACTATATGCCTGAAAAATTACTGCGTCAGATTTACATCTACTACATTGTTGAATGTCAATCGCAGCACTCATGTATCTAGCAGGGGGATTTCATCCTTGAACCCACCCATTTATTGAGAACTTGTATCCGTTTAATTCATGGACAACATGTTTGTCTTAGAATCATGAGCGAAGTACGCGAACTGCCTAATCGCGGTGAAAATTCAACCAAAAATCTGAGTCCTAATAGTGATAGAGTATCATTAATGACATTAATATTGGTTGGATTAGTGAGTTTTCCTTTTTTATCGGAAGAAATTGAGAATATATTTCCAAATTACGGTGATTTATTGGCATTATTTATTCTTATATTGATTATACCAATTGTTGCCACAAAAGTTGGAAAGATGATAACTAGATTTAGAGTAAATTAATTCCTAAACCTTGTAATATTTGTTCCGATATATCCTATTATATTTTGCCATGGGACAAAATATCTTAATCCTGCAATAAAGAAGATAAATAGTCCTGCTGAAATTACTTTTCCATATGTCATCTGTAATTCCAATGATTCTTGTACTTGTCCTGACCATTGTGTTCCCTCTAACATCTCCACTATTGAAATTAATAAGTCATCAAAAGATAAGGACATAGCTGTAATCAAAGAGACGATTGCTATTGTAGCGACTAATTGTATCAATTGTGAATTTACTATATTGTTAAATTGTCTGATATATTCTTGATTTATTTTTGCATCTTCCGGGAGAGAAACTGCGTACTCAAGGTGATGAACTACAGATGTTCCTGATTCTAAGAAAATTAACATCAAAACAGAAATCTCTAGTAGAGAATATGCGAAAGGAGACAATAAACCAAAGAATTCAGAACCTTCTCCAATCTGTGTAGAAAGTGGCTGGAGGCCTAAATCTATCTCAGAAAAAATTGGTTCAAAAGTTAGCAATGCATGAATTCCAATAATAACAAGGAAATATCCTATAGCCCAAGTAATAGGCCTTTTTGATAGTCCCCAAATCCCGATAAATCCAGCTAAAATTGGAGCAAAAACTAGGCCTAAAAATAGTAATTCAATAATCAGACTAAATGGTTCTAATATTACATGTAGATGATTAAGATTTTCATCTTCATTTCCGAAAGGCAGGTGAAGGCCGTTTGATATGGATGTTAGAATCCAAGTAAAAATAAATGGAATTATGGCCCAAATTAAAAACCCTGATATTATTATATTTCGAATCAAATCTTGAGTTTTTTGCCTGAGTGTATTAAGATAAACCCATACAAATGTAATAAATGCACAAAGAATTAGAGGAGCAATTAGAGAAGATGTTCCTGTTTCGTTGATTCCTAAAAAAATATCTGGAATCAATAAATCATTACTCTTTGAAAGCCAAATTAATCCCTTTGTATGGTCGTAAGATGGACACCATGTTTCAGGAGAATTGTTCATTACAAATTCCTCACTACATGGGCCGAAAATCTCGCTCATCTTCCTTAGTAAAAGGATAAGAGAAAAAGTGGAAATTACTTGTAAAAAAACTATTTGCCATTTCTTCCTCAGAGTAGGTAAATGGAGAGTTTCTAATTTATTGGATGTTTTTTCATTCATATTATCACTACATTACTCTAGATTGCATTAATGCTTGAGAGAGTTCAACTTCTGGCATCCAATCAATTACCTTAGCACCAAAACCAGAAACCGCTGTTAGCCTATTCTGACGTTCTAGTTTTAGGACTTCGTATGACATTCTTGGAATCCTGCTAACTAATCTTTCTAGATCTATACTACTAGGTGAGAGAATTGTGACTGCATGCCCATTTCCGGATAGATTACGGATTGCTGGGATTGTGGTAGCGTCGCCCTCTAGACTACTAATAATGAAAACTGGAGATCCTCTGCTAATTCTAGGGGCAAGTGAATTTGTAACAGCTTGTAAAGGCATTGATCCTGAAGATTGAACAGAAGCTAAGCGACTCAAAACCTTGTAATTCTGTTTATCTCCTGTATCTGGTGGAAGGAAATCCATCTTTGAGCCATATGTCACTAATGAAACCGAATCTCGACGTTTATTGAAATGATTGGAGATTGATGCGGCGGCAATTGTTCCCATCTCTAGTGGGTTTTTGAGAACGGTTCCAATTCTAGTAACATCTCTCGTATCTAAAATTATGAAAACATCAGTAACTGCATCTCTGGTTTTCTGATTAACCATCATTTCTCCTGTTCTAGCAAATGCTTTCCAATTAATGGAACGTAGAGGATCTCCAGGTAAATATTCCCTAAGAGAATAAAATTCCATTCCTGGACCGGGGGTTCTGAGTGTAGTAGCTCCAGTATACATCTTCGGAACATCAGATTTTAACATTGCATCCTCAATTTCTCTTACTTGAGGGAAAACTGTAATATCATACATATTTTCTATTTTAGATTCGGTAACAAATAAATCAAAGGCATCCCTATATCTAACAGAAATTGGACCCAATGAGTAATGCCCTCTCAGAGGACAACGTAGTTTGTACTCAATTTTTGTTGATTGCCCGGGCCCTAGGTTCAGTCTCATTTGATTAATGCCTTGTTTAAGTTTCATTTCATGGGGAACATTGTCAAAAATTTCCAGTTGTTGAGTTCTTTTATACGATTTATTAGTTATGGTTAAGCTAACCTCTACTAAGTCTCCCTTATACACATTGGAATGAGGGACAAATCTCGAAATTTCTAATTCTGAGTGACCTTCTAACCATCCATTGACAGAAATAAATGCAATAAATGTAAGTCCGATAATCATTAGTAGAAAATTAGAAATCATCATTCCTATGAGTATTAGACTAATTCCGCCTGCCAGCATTATTGCTGCTTTTCTAGTCCACACTATGCATCACCCCTATAGTCATTAGATCCCCATTCTTTTATTCTCTTAACTATTCCAACTAATTCATCAGGACGATATTTTCTATCTTCAAAAATAAATCTAATCAAGATGGGGTCTTTGATTAATTTTTGTAAATCTGAAGCTGGTAGGAGATCAAATTCCTCTCTAGATAGTGCATTTATGTTCCTTACTCTAGTTAGAAGAACTTGTCGAATTTTCTCTGGCCTCTGATAATATTCATATCTTCTAGCATCGCCAAAACCATAGTAAACTACTCTGAAAATATGCCTCCAATTTTCTGGGTTCTCCTTTCTAATTAGGACAGATTCCAAAGTTATGAAGAGAATGAGGAATAAAATTAACATGGCCATCCAATCGTTTGTGAAGTATATTAGAATGTAGTAAAGAAGATTGTATGTATCTCCAAGTAAAGTTGGTTGCTGATGCCTACTTTCGTCAAATATTACTAGGGCATTTTCACTAGCAAATGAATTATTACTTGAAATTAGTAAAGCTTCAGCTACCAAATCTAAAACCCATTTTCTGTTATCATTTTCTGGAACAATTCCGAAATATCTTGTATCTTCATCATCTGGATCATATAGGGCATTAATCAGCATAGATCCATCAGAGACGAAATGCATTCTACCTGAATCATAATTTCTACATAGAATCTTTTCGCAATATCTTACATAGACAGGAAATGGACCTTGTTCATCTCCTTGAAGTCCCATTGCAGTATATCCGCCTATGGTATAGTTACCATCATCATTATTATCGATCCATGAGTCTTGAGTAGTTTTTGAAATTACATATCTTTTTTCTGCTGGATTATAGGATGAAGTTTTTTCAAAGGAAGAAGGTGAATTAGTTAGTAGATTATATTCCTCTGACCAATCCCACATAGGCAAAAGTGTGGTTTGATTAATTCCTAAGAATCGATGGGCACAAAGTCCAGAAGTTCTGGAGTTGATTAGTGATGCTCCAATCTCAGAATTTGTGGGATTATTATCTAAAATGTCAACAATTCCATCTTCATCTATATCTCGTAAACAAGGATTAACTTCTGATTGAGATGGTAACGAAGTTGTAAAATTAAATGCGGATGTAGTATTGACCCAGACAAAATCTGCTCCTAAATCTGAGTCATAGTTATAATCTGCATATAGTCGATGATTTGTAAACTCTAATCCGAACTCAGATGCTAAATTACTAGAATAACCGAAATCATCCATTAGAATTACTGTTCCGCCTCTTGCTACAAAATCTCTAATAGCAAAAATCTCTGATGAAGTATATCCATCTCCCTCTGAAAATTGGACAATGTCATCATCTCCTGTAAATCTTGGCAGAGAAATCGTATCTCTTTCTACCCCTGAAATTACAAAAATTGTTTCCTCTGGATGATCAATATCACTCAGAAGTAGTGGACTAGATACCAATGCAGTAGTTTCAATTCCTAATTCATTTAATTCTGATCTAAATGAATTTAGATCATTCCAGTCATCTCCATAAGCAGATTGCTGAGTTTGACCGGGAGATATGTATACCATAGCAATAGAGAAAAGCAGTATAAGTAAAAAAATCCAAAAAGCTCCTATTATTACGATTCTCCTGAGTTTTCTTTGGTTTAATCCCTTAGTATATCTTCTAATATCTAGGGATTTCTTCCAGTCCATCTAATGAGTCCACCTTATGCAACTAAGCTTTGAGCCCAAAGATGAACTTAAGACCGTTATGTGACAATGAACGGAAGATGCATCGGTAAAATAACTAATTTTTAAGTAAAAATATAGTTATCTAGACAGTTCTACTACAGTACCAACATTGGCAATTTCATCTATAGGTATTGATAGTAATCCATCAGTAGTAGGCCAAGGAAGTTCATTAGGGTCAATTTGGGATTCTGTAACTACTAGAATATTTACTATATGTCCTGTTTCCACATCTATATTAAAATCGGCTAAGTGGCCTAATAAGTCGCCAGCGGCATCAACGACTTGTCGGGTTAATATTTCTTGACCAAAAGTAGTTTTCATTTTTTGCCCTCATATCGACTCTATGCCTGGAATTCCAGTAGGACTTCTGCGAACCGATTCTAGTCCACTTGTCAGCATAGATTCCATTCTTCCATAATATTGCATCATATCTTCGTTTACAGTTGGCCTAACTCTTTCTATTGCCTTTTCAAAATGTTTTTTGGATACTGTTTTCTTTCCATCTCTCATGGAAATTAAAGCTGCCTCTCTACATACTGCTTCAATATCGGCTCCAGTATAATTTTCTAATCTAGATGCAAATTCTTCAATATCGAATTTTCCTAATGGCATTTTTTTGGAATGTATATTCAGGATGGCACTTCTGGAATCTTTATCTGGTGGTGGTATATGTAAGACTCGTTCAAATCTACCACTTCTTAGTAATGCAGGATCAATCATTTCTGGCCTATTAGTAGCTGCAACTACAATTACTCCATCCATTCCTTCTACTCCATCCATGCTGCTCAATAGCTGATTGACTACTCGATTCATGACATCTGAGCCATCACCTGAGCCACTTCGGCGAATACCGGCAATACTTTCAAACTCGTCTAAGAACACTATGGATGGGCTTGACTGTTTTGCTTTCTTGAATACTTCGCGGACTGCTTTTTCAGATTCGCCAACCCATTTGGAAATTAATTCTGGACCTTTGATAGTAATAAAATTGGCTTTAGCTTCATTCGCTATAGCTTTAGCAATCAGTGTCTTCCCAGTTCCTGGAGCCCCAAATAATACTATTCCTCTGGGTGGATTGATTCCGAAATGTTCGAACTTTTCGGGGATTGTTAGCGGCCACTCAATACTCTCTTTGAGTCTTTCTTTAACATCTTCTAATCCGCCGACTTGTTCCCAAGAAACTTCTGGAACTTCTATGTAAATTTCCCTTAATGCACTAGGTTCGATTTCTTTTACTGCTTCCTGAAAATCCATCATTTTTACCTCTAATTTTTCCAAAACTTCAGGTGGAATTTCATCTTGGTCTAAATCTATTTCTGGCAAATATCTTCGTAAGGCTTTCATTGCAGATTCCCTAACTAAGGCTGAAATATCTGCTCCTACAAATCCGTACGTATTATCTAAAAGCCAATCTAAATTATAATCGTCACTTATTGGCATATCTCTGGTATGTATTCCGAGAATTTCTCCTCTACCATTTTTATCGGGTACACCAATTTCTAGCTCTCTGTCAAATCTTCCAGGCCTTCTCAAGGCCGGATCAATGGCATCCCTTCTATTAGTTGCGCCGATAACGATTACGTTGTCTCTACCGCCCATTCCATCCAGTAAGGTAAGTAATTGAGCAACTACTCTTCTTTCTACCTCTCCTGTAACATCTTCCCTCTTAGGGGCTATACTATCTAATTCATCTATGAAAATTATAGCTGGAGAATTTGCTGCGGCATCATCAAAAATTTCTCTTAGTTGCTTCTCACTCTCTCCATAATATTTAGAAATAATTTCGGGACCATTGATTGAAGTAAAGTGTGCTTTAGTCTCTGAAGCTACAGCCTTTGCAATCAATGTCTTTCCTGTCCCAGGAGGCCCATGAAGTAAAACTCCCCTAGGTGGCTCAATTCCAAGTCGCCTGAATAAAATAGGGTGCTTTAGTGGTAGCTCAATCATCTCTCTTACTTTCTGAAGTTGCCCTCCAATGCCACCTATATCTTCGTAAGATATTGATTGAATTGAGTCTTGATCTACTTGGTCCACTGCATCTTCTTTGATGATTATTTCCGTGTCAGGAAGAACCTGTACTATTCCCTTAGGATTAGTTTGAACTATAGCAAATGGTAGTGCTTCTGCAAATAAAGTCATTCCGGGTATGAAGATTCTATCCCCTGCTACTACAGGTCTCTTGTTTAGTCCTCTTCTAGCAAATCCCTCAATTCCTGGCCCAAATCTTACTTTTTGCTGCTTTGCCATAACCGGGCTAAGAATTAGTTTTTGACATGGTTCTACATTTGCCTTACTTATTACTGCTCTATCTCCTAGGCTTACTCCTGCATTCTTACGAATTATTCCATCAACCCTGATTACTCCAAGATTTGCATCTTCTGGTCTGCATCTCCAAACTATAGCTGCAGTCTTTCTTTCGCCCTCAATTTCAATAATATCTCCAGGTTTAAGATTTAAATCGTTATCAAAAGGGACGCGTGCCCTTCCGTGACCAACATCGCTAGGTATTGCTTTGGCGACTCTTAGAGTCAGATTTTCATTAGATTCTTCAACCATATTCCACTCCCCGTACAATCACCTGAGACTAAAGGGGGTTGTTAAACCCACCAATACAACACTATCAAAGTTGATGAATTCGAAATATATTATCTTTTACCGATATGAGTATGATTATGTCATTAATGCTTGTCGCAGGTGCATGCCCCACATACTTGAAACCGGATTTGAAATAATAAATAACGAAAATCCTAATGGAAGTCCGACTATTAAAGGATATAACATAATTAATGGACAATTGAAAGAATCCAGTAATTCGGAGACTTTTGAAAGTAAAAATCCTGCAATTTTAGATGATTGTTTAGGGCATTTTCCTTTATCTACTAAACAGGATGTAACAGATGCTTTGTATGCAGCTAGAGATGCATTTGTGGGATGGTCTGCTACTCCGCCTCCTACCCGTGGACAGATTATTGGGAACATGGGCAGATTACTAATGAAGTACAAGGATGATGTAGTTAGAGTGGAAACTAGGGAGATTGGAAAGACATTGAAGGAAAGTGCTGGATCAGTCCAAGAAGCAATTGATACCTGTCTATTTTTTCAGTCCGAAGGTAGAAGATTGTATGGACAAACTGTAAATTCAGAGCTTCCAAATAAGGAGTTATTTACCTACAGAAGGCCGTTGGGAGTTTGTGGTATCATTAATGCTAGTAATTTCCCAGCTGCTGTGCCTTTCTGGAAAATGATTCCGGCAATAATGTGTGGAAATACTTGTGTATGGAAAAGTCCGCAGGATGCTCCAATGCTTTCATTTATTCTAGCTAGAATTATGCATGAAGCAGGCCTTCCAGATGGAGTGATTAACCTTATTCATGGAAAAGGTAGTGGAGCGGGCCAACATCTAGTAGATGCTGTAGATGAAGGATTGGTGAATAAAATTAGTTTCACTGGTTCTACTCCCGTAGGGAAAATGATTGGAGAAGTTTGTGGTAGAAACCTAGTTTCATGTTCATTGGAGTTAGGTGGAAAAAATCCGTTAGTCGTAATGCCCTCTGCTGATTTAGATAATGCAGTTGAAGGTGCTTATTGGGCTGCATTTGGAACTGCTGGACAAAGGTGCACTAGTCTTGGCAATCTAATTCTTCATGAAGATATATACGATGAATTTCTGGAAAAATTTCTGGATAAGGTAGAACATACTATAATTGGAGATTCGATGAGATTTGAAAATGTTCTTTATGGACCTATGCTTTCAGAAAGATATGCTAAAGATTTCATAAGAGATTTACAGATTTGTGAATCTAGTGGGGCGACGAAGCTATGGGGTAAAGGAACCATAACTGAGGATAATAAGCCCATTAATTTTCAAGGTGACCCAACAGAAGGAGTATATATGTGGCCACATGTTTATTCTGAAGTAACTGAAGATATGGAATGCTTCCATGAAGAAATTTTTGGACCCGTAGTTACAATTGTGAAAGCGACTGATTTTGATCATGCTCTGCATTTGGCTAATGCTTCTCCTTATGGACTGTCTAGTGCTTGCTATACCAATGATAGGTTGGAAGCATACAGGTTCAAATCAGAAATTAAAGCGGGAATGACGGGAATTAATAATTCTACAACTGGAGCTGAAGCTCACTTACCCTTTGGAGGTGTGAAGAATAGTGGAAATGGCACTAGAGAATCTGGAATATGGGTTATAGAAGCTTATTCTTATTGGCATGCGGTGAATGATGAGTTGTCGGGAAAATTACAATTAGCTCAGATGGATGTAGATGAGATACATATTGAGGAAGCTGAAGTGGATTACTCTTCTCTAGCTTAGAGCTGGGAGAATACAATTACTTATTGTACCCAGTCTCTACGGATGGTTAGGTGTGATGAATGGGGGAACGGATGAAACTCCCACTTAAGCGTGGCTTTGGGCGAACAGATAGAATTGATGAATGGTGGAAAGGTCCCACTGCAATGGCAGCTTACTTAGGTTTCATGATAGTTTACGCTACTTGGAGAGGCTTTATGGAAGCTGATTTCTGGATTTTTAGTGAGTTAGGTTACTCTGCCGGAGTTGGTCATGGTGCAGGAACTATGGCTATAGAAGAACATGGCTCTCACGTTCTTAGTCCTTTATTCAGTCCGTTAATTATTCCTGGAGAAAATTCGTGGATACCTCAAGAATTACAGTGGCTTTCTCCGGCAATGTTCATTCTCATTTTTCCAGCTGGATTTAGAGGTACTTGTTACTATTATAGAAAAGCATACTATAGAGTATTTTTACATCAACCTACGGGATGTGCTGTTTCAAAACCCTGGAATGAATATAGTGGCGAAACAGGATTATTTGTAGTACAAAATTTACACAGAATTTTCATGTACATAGCTCTAATCTATATGCCGATATTAACTTGGGATTTCCTTTTATCAATAAACCTAGATTCTGCTCATTCTGGATTAGATATTTTCTCTCCTGAGATTGTCACTGTTGGTTCATTAGTTCTATTAATTAACGTTATAATGTTGTCAGGCTATACATTCGGTTGTCATGCATTTAGACATGTTGTGGGTGGAGGATCAAACACTTGGACAGGTCGACCTATGAATCGAATAAAATATATTATGTGGAGGGCTTCTACTTACTTGAATGAAAATCATAAAGATTGGGCGCTTTACAGTCTATTTTGGGTCATGTTCACTGACTTTTATATCTGGGCATGTACAGACCCACTATTTGGATGGACAGATATGATTCTATGGGGTGGACCCTGATGACTGAACTGACACATCATGAATATGATGTAGTAATTATTGGGGCTGGTGGAGCTGGATTAAGAGCGGCTATTGAGGCTAGTTCTTCGGGGGCTAAAGTAGCAATGATTAGTAAGTCTATGTTGGGAAAAGCACATACTGTAATGGCCGAGGGTGGAGCAGCTGCAGCGTTAGCAAACAAAGATCCTAGAGACTCTTGGCAAACTCACTTTCGTGACACTTTGAAGGGCGGAAAATATCTTGGAGATTGGCGAATGGCTCAAATTCACGCACAGCAGGCACCAGATAGAATAAGAGAGTTAGAGCAATGGGGGGCTGTTTTTGACAGAACACCTAAGGGACTTACTAGTCAACGTAATTTTGGTGGCCATACATATCCTAGATTGGCTCACATTGGAGATGCAACTGGATTGGAGCTAATTAGAACGCTGCAGCAGAAAGGAATACATATGGGGATGGATGTATTTATGGAATTCACAGTTAGGAGATTATTCAAAAACCAGAATAAGATTAGTGGATGTTTTGCTTATGATAGAAATGATGGTTCAATGCATTTATTTAAGTCTAAGGCCATAGTATTAGCAACAGGTGGAATTACAAGATGTTGGGAAGTATGTTCAGGTTCATGGGAATATACTGGAGAAGGGCATGCTCTAGCTTATTGGATAGGAGCAGAAATGGGGGATATGGAATTCGTTCAATTTCATCCTACTGGCATGATTTGGCCACCCTCTGTGAAAGGGATTCTAGTTACAGAAGGAGTCAGAGGGGAAGGAGGTAAGTTACTGAATAGCGAAGGAAAACGATTCATGTTCGATTATATTCCTGAAATGTATAAAGAAGAGTTTGCAGATTCTATAGGTGAATCTGAAGCTTGGGTTAAGGAAGTGGTTTCTGGAAAATTAGCTACACATAGAAGACCGCCAGAGTTACTGACAAGAGACGTGGTAGCTAAGGCGATAAATAGTGAAAGAGATGCTGGAAGAGCGTCTGAACATGGTGGAGCATATCTTGATATTTCGTGGAGGAGCCCTGAAGAAGTTAAGAAGAAACTACCTGGAATGTATCATCAATTCAAGGAATTAGCTGCGGTAGATATTACCAAAGAAAGGATGGAAGTAGGCCCTACTGCTCACTATGTAATGGGAGGGGTTAGAGTAGATCCCTATTCTCAAGAAACTTCAGTATCTGGGTTATTTGCAGCTGGAGAAGTTGCTACAGGCCTTCATGGAGCAAACAGATTAGGCGGAAATTCTCTATCTGATTTGATAGTATTTGGGAAGATAGCTGGAGAGGAGGCTGCAGAATATGCTAAGACTGGAGAATTTTTAGATATCGAACAAAGTGAGATCGATGAAGTATTAGAAGAGACTTTAGCGCCTTTATCAAGAAATGGTGGAGAGAATCCTGCAAAAATTGTAAGTGACTTGAGGGTTATGATGCAAGAAAAAGCTGGCATAATTAGAACCGGAGAATTACTCAAGGAAGCATTGGCAGATTTGGATCAATTAGAAAATAGAGCAAAATTAGCAGCTCCAGGTGGTGGAATGAAGTATAATCCTGGTTGGCATCAAGCACTTGAAATAGGGGCTATGATTGATGTTAGTAGGATGTGTGCTCTTGCTGCATTAAATAGAGAGGAGAGTAGGGGAGCTCATACAAGAGATGATTTTCCTGAAACTGATCACAATCATTGGGGAAAAATAAATAGTGTAATAAAATTATCAGAAGACGGGACTATGAAAATCGAATTTACTTCGTATCCAAAGATACCAAATGAATTAAGAAAATTATTAGATGCTGAAGATTTGAATGAGGAAGAGTAGATGAATGAAAAAATCACATTTAGAGTTTTTAGGGGTGAGCCCGACGAAGATGGAGATCCTTTTGGAGAATTGGTTGATTATACTGTAGATTTAGATGAGGGCATGGTAGTACTAGATGTCATACATAGAATTCAAGCTGAGCATGCTCCTGATTTAGCTTGCAGATGGAATTGTAAAGCTGGAAAATGTGGCTCTTGCAGTGCCGAAGTTAATGGTAAACCTAGACTAATGTGTATGACTAGAATGGAAGAAATATTGGAAGAAACACCTAAAGATCAGCCTATTCTTGTAAAACCGATGCAAGCATTTCCACTCACTAGAGATTTGGTTACAGATACTTCATGGGCTTATGAAACAGATAAAAGAATAGCACCGATAAATGGGCCTGAAGTTCCAGATTGGACTTTTTATCAGCAAGAAGCAGATAGGCTTCAGGAATTCAGATCGTGTATTGAATGTATGTTGTGTGTAAACACATGTCACGTCATGAGAGAGCATCAGATGTTTGAAGAATTTGCGGGACCGCGATTTTTTGTTAGATTGGCCAGTCTAGATATGCACCCACTAGATACAGAAAATAGAATACCAGAAATCAAAGAGGATTTTGGAATTGGATATTGCAATATTACCAGATGTTGTACAGAAGTTTGTCCGGCTGGAATTCAAATTACAGATAATGCAATCATCCCCCTCAAGGAAAGAGTTGTTACCGACTATTATGATCCAATATTGGATCCAGTAGGAACTCTGAAAGAATTAGCAACTGGTGTATTTAGTGTTGTTACTGAAAAGTTTGGTAAGAAGTCTGATCCCGGAAATCGATCCATGGCTAGAGACGCTTTCTCTACTGAAAAAGAAAGAATGTCTCAAGCTAGTAGAATAGAGAGAGAAAGGACAGAGCGAGCACGGCAAAGAAACCGATCTAAATAGGTGATGGTAAAAAGTTAGAAAAAAATTAGTATTTTAGTTTAATTTCTATCAATTCTTAATTTCTTTACATTTGCTTTGTTAATCATGTCTGGAAGCCAATCTGGAGCATTTGCTCCCTTTGCTACCTTTTCTTTCCACCCATTGAATACATGAATTCTATTGGTTCCTCTTTCTCTTAGATGGATATCTGTGACCCCTCTAGTTGCAGCTTTCAATGCTGCACCTCTTGGTTGTCTGCTATGAAATACCTGTGCGGTATCCTTTCCTTTATTCATCAACACAAAATACTTTTTTTCTGTCATAATTGTATGCCTCAAATTAAATGCGGTAAGTAGGTATGTATTAATCTTGGGGAAGAAATGAATAACTGCGCGGACATTGATACTATCTAATTGAAAGATTCAGAGAATTGCACATGCCAATGTTTTCGTATTAGAAACTCCATCTATTGAACGGATAGAATTTAACACAAAACTTCCAATTTCTCTCATATCTTCTGCCTCAATTTTTACTATTATATCATGATCACCTAATAGTAAATTTGCATCTGAAATTAATGATAGTTTAGATATAATATAAAACACTGATTTTTCCATTCCTGGCTCCACATCTATTAACACATAACTTGAGTACACAAATTACGCGAACAAGTATTTACGAATGAAATCTTCCCAAATTTTGGAATAATAATGAGCGATGAATACATATCCGATGGCTTAACTCCCATGATTTATGGCCGATGTAGTTATTGTCAGAGAATGTCGTCATGGACAGGTTAGAGTACTATTTGGAGACATCATAGGGGTCGAAGGAGATATCATGGTAATTCCTGCCAACAACAGACTAGCGGGTAGAGAAGGGTTAGATGAACGAATGCAAGTAGCTGCTGGCCCAAAACTACGAGAAAAATGTCAGGACATAGCTAAAGAAAGACGGTTATTGAATCTTCAACCTTGTGGAGTTGGAGAGGCTGTAGTCACACCGGGTTTTGATTTGCCTGCTAAGAATTTAATTCATGTAGTTGCTCCAGATTGTAGAAGACCTACTCAAGATAATTTCCGTAGAGAAATGTTAAGAAATTCATATCAAGCATTATTTAATGAAGTAAGTAATTTGAAAGATAAAGAAACCGTTGTACTACCACCTTTGGGGATGGATGTATTTGCATATCCTCATCGAGAAGGGGCTAGAATGACAATGGAAATTATTCTTCCATGGATGGATGGAGAAGAAGACCCGGGAGTTCGGATGGTGCTTATTGTAACTCATGAAGATAATTTTATGAATAATATGAAAACTGTTTACAGAGAAAGTGAAGATCAATTTCCCGGCGTGGATAGAACAAGAGAATATAGAAAAGGTAAGTTCCAGTGATTTCTTGACCAATTAACTCAAGAACCCTGATAATTCGCTAGCCTTGTGGGCACTTCATATGAAAGAGAGTTACGATCGGTTCTAGCGGGTGAAATTAAAGGAATAAGGGCAGTTACTAGATCTTGTTCTGAGCTAGAAACAGCAATGGCTATGCAGGTTGTTAACAGACCATTTTTAGTGGTTAGAGCACCGGGAAGTGGAACTGAAGGTACGGGTGATTTACTAGTTCTTAGGGGTGATTTATGTTTTCAAGTTGAAGTAAAATCTTCAAAGACTGATAGAATTTACCTCTCTGGAAGGACAATGAACCAATATAATTCATTAAAAGAAGTTGGTGAAAGATGTGGTTTACAACCTCTATATGCCTTCCGTCTTAAGGGAGTGAGGGGAGATAGTTGGAGAATTATGAGAGTTGAGGTAGAAGGTTTAACTGGAAAATCTAGACACTTTTCTAGGAGTATCCCTAAACTTCCTCTAACAAATAGGGGAGCCCCTCACTTAAATTGGGACGCAGGAATGCCTCTACATAGATTTCTGGCACTAGTTTGCAAATCTGAAGGAGCGAAGTCAATTTAATTGGTAAATTAGTCAGTTCCAGTCATTCTTCTTTCAATAGATTTTATTTTGATTACTTGAGAAATTAATACTTCTTTAATTTTTGTTAAATCAGACTGCTCAATGATTCTTGAAATACTGTCTCTTTCTCTAACCAAAGAATCAATTTTTCTTTTTGTGCTTCTGTTTTCAGCGAGTCTGTGTCTGCGCATGACAATGGGGAGTAGGAATATATTTTCAGTTTATGCTTACGCAGGTTGAATAATGTCTTGCTATTAGCAGGTATATGGACATAGTAGGTGGTGATGTAGAAAGAATTCAAAAATCCAAATCTATATACATATTTAGTAGTACATTTCCATTGATTTTCTTACTATTACTATATCTGGTGGGAGTTCCGATTTGGATAATTGTATTGATTGCAATTTGGCATTTATTACTTATTTCACTAGAGTCAACTGGACACCTAGATAGGATTGATTCTACAAGAATTCTTGGTTTTATTCTGATGCTAAGAACGAAGAAAGGAAAGAATATTTTGGATAGGATTTCAAGTTTCAAGAGATTCTGGAAGTTTTTCGGGGAAATCTCGATTTGGATATGTTTGTCAGTAATGGCTCTAGTTGTTTTTGTTCTATTAATTAGTGCATTTTCAACTATTATGAATCCGAGAGATGAATATATACCTGCAAGTGATGTTCTATTTATTCCTGGAGTAACCAGTTTTGTGCCTTTTTGGTGGCCAGTAATTGCACTAATTGTAACATTGGTAATTCATGAATATAGTCATGGAATTCAAGCTAGAGTGCATGGAATGAGGTTGAAGAGTTTCGGACTTCTTCTAATGGGACCATTGCCTTTAGGGGCATTTGCTGAACCTGAACAGGATGAAATGACTAGAGCTCCTAGAAGAGAGAGAATGAGATTATTTGCAGCTGGACCATCAATTAACATATTTGCAACCTACATTGCGGTTTTGTTATTATCTCTAGTTTCCACTGGATTGATAGCTAATCAAGAAGGAATACACATCAAAGAGATTATTGAAGGAGAATCTGCCCAAGAAGCGGGACTGAATCCTTATGAGTCCATAATAGAGATTAATGGATCAATAATTACTGATTATGATAGTTTTAGTTCCGCACTAAATGACACTTCTCCAGGAGACGAGGTTGTTTTCAAGGTTCTAACATTCCCTACTGAAGATGGTTTGAGGCAGGAGAAAGAGGTTTCAGTAGAATTAGGAGATAGATTTGAACATTTTAATTCAATTTGTGAACAAAATAATGATTACGAGAGGTGTATGAATTTCTATGGAAATCCAGAATCGGGCAAATCTTTCCTAGGAGTTGATATTGCAGAAGATATTGTTGCTGCTAAAATATACTCCATAATTCTTGAAGGTGATTTTAAAATATTAGATAGAGTAGTTTATACACTTCTTACTCCAGTAATAATGCTTTTTGAACCGATGAGTTTAGATGGTCAAACTATGATAATTGAAGAAAGACAATTGTTGGAAGTTAATGGATTTATTTCTGAAACTATTGGAAAAGAAAATGTGCTTAGAATTTTTGATTTTCTATTTTGGTTAGTTTGGGTAAATTTTCTACTTGGTTTTGCAAACTTGGTCCCAATGGTTCCATTTGATGGTGGTCATATTGTAAGAGACGCGGTACACTCAATATTGAGAAGATTTAGTTCTAAACATCCAATAAAAATTGAGAAGTTTGCAAATAAGATAAGTAATTACAGTAGTTTTTTCTTTCTAATGATAATTATGGTGCCGTTAATTAGTCCCATATTTCCTTGGTAATTACTCTTCTTCTGATTTATTTATTTTAGGAATTCCCTCAATAATTCCTGGAATAGCTAGTAATAGAATTACTGAGACTGTCAAATTGAACCAAGATTTATCGGTAACAGAAAGATGGTTGCCTGATGCGAGTAATTTTATCGAACCTATCCAAGGTAATTCACTAGATGCGATTCCTAAAATCCACTCTTCTTTGACTGCAGTTACTGGATTTCCATATTCATCTTTGAGTCCATTTCTAGGATCTTGGCCAGTAGCAGCAAGTTGATCAATTTTACATCCATTGCTTTTCGGATTATCTCCTGTAGTCAGATATCCTTCGTGATTTGGAATCCAATTATTAATTGTTAGATTTCCATGAAAATTACATTTATATTTTATTGTCATTGAAATTGATGGAACATTTTTGATATTAGTACCACTTACATCCCATGTTTCTGAGCCTTGAATTGTTGAATTAGCAACTACTTTCAATAAAGCTCTGTGAATAACGGGAGTTTCATTTCCTCCATTTTTCTTGTAAATTATGACATCTCCTGGCATGCCATGAGAATGATAATTATAATTGGGATTTTCTTCTTGAGTAGCTTCAACAAGAGTGATTACTTGTTTTCTAGAAGGGTGCATTACTAATACCAAATCTCCAGCATCAATTGCCCCCACTGATCCATCTTCTATATCATGCATCATAGATCCTGATTCAACAACAACCATAGGTGGAAATGATCCAGTAGAAATCCACATTGCACCAAGAATTAGGACTACTAAACCTAGAGCTAGAATGATTTCTTTTGCAACGACACTTCCAATCTCATCTTGATTAAGACTGGACTTTGTCTGGTCGACTTTTGGGTCTGTCAACTCATTCCTCCTCTCGTTCTAAATTAGAGGATTCGTCTACTTTCCTATTTGGGGGTATTGATGGCATGGAGTACTTCTTTCCAACATTTATTCCTAGCATTTCGTATAGTCCTTTTAGTCTAGCTTGATATTTTGTACCTAGAGAGTCAGCAGCATTTTCAGCTTCCTTCTTTCTCCTTAGTACTTCGGGTCTAGAATCTAAACTCAAAATATCTTCAAGGAGTTGTTTTTGGCCCATAAAGAAGAAGAATTCTGGAGCCACAAAAAATAGTGCTATTGAACCGCCAATTAATGAAATCCAAACTAGTGGAATTAAATTTTCTCTACCTTCAGATTGTAGATTTTGTACTCCATCCATAAAAAATACAAAAATTAGTGAAAATAATATTAGTGAAGTAAAAAATATTGTCGATAGAGTAAAAAATCCAAAATGAATTTCCCTATTTGATCTCCACCATTTCCTAATCGGGCCAACTCTTTTTCCCCTACTCCGCGCCATGTTATCATACCCCGGGTGGACTCATACAGTTAGTGCCTTTCGGATAAAGTTTCTAAATTTTTGAACGGAACCAATATTCACGGCCAACTTCTCAGGTGTGTTATGCTGATAGGGCTGACGGGAAAAAATGCTTCAGGGAAATCGACAATTGTTGGATGGTTCGCCGATAGAGGATTGCGTAGTGTTTCATGTTCGGATTCAATTCGATCTTGGCTAAGTAATCAAGGAATAGAGGAGAGTAGAGATTCATTAATTGAAGGTGGTAGAAAATTAAGAAGAGAGGGAGGACCTAGTATTCTAGCGGATATGCTATTGGAAATACTAGATGGTCAAGATGCTGTAGTTGATTCAATTAGAACTCCTGATGAAGTTTCTTCATTACGAAGTAGAGGGGATTTTTGGTTGATTGAAATTAGGGCCAGTGAAGATATGAGGTGGGAACGACTCAAAAAAAGAAACCGGCCGGGAGATCCTCGAGACAAAGATACATTTGTTAGTCAAGATAAAACTGAAGAAACTGCTAAAGATAAATCAGGTCAAAACTTATCGGCGACTGCTAAACTAGCAGATTTCATTATAGAAAATAATGGCTCAATGGTAGAACTAGAAAAAGAATTAGAAAAATGTTGGAATGATATTAAGCGTTCCTAACACTAATTCCTGCTTCCTTCATCATTCCCATTGCAATAGAGAAATCTTCTTCCCATCTTTCTGGAATTTCTAGTTTGGATGGATAAACAACTTCATTTATTCCAGCCTGAATTAGTGATCTTGTGCATCTAGAACAAGGTGGCCAAGTAACATATGCTGTATTTCCCTTTAGTGAAATTCCTATTCTTGCTGCATGCATTATTGCATTCTCTTCTGCATGGCATATCATTGGATATTTTTTTTGGCGATTTTGAAGTCTATCATCATCATCCTTTATTCCTCTAGGAAATCCATTGAATCCTGTAGAGCGAATCTCTCTGTCTGGCCCCACAACCACACAACCCACCTTAGTTGATGGGTCCTTGCTCCAGTCTGAAATATGTCTAGCAAGTTCTAGAAATCTCAAATCCCACTTGTTACTCATAAGCTCTGTGGAGAGTATCAGGGTAATCATCATTCGGTTTCTCGGGGTGGATGAATTTTCATTATTTCATCTAAATCTAAGCTATTTCTCTTTACATGTTCTTTCAATAAATGACCAATAAGATAAATACTACCTGTTATGAAAATTTCACAGTCTTCTGTTGAAGCGGATTTCACTGCAAAATCCATGGCCTCTACAGGATTTTGTATTCTAGTAATTATTACATGTTTGTGGATAAGTTTTGAAATTTCTTTTTCTAGTTCCTCAGCTGGAATGGTAGGATTTCGTCCACCAGATACTTCGGTAATAACCACACCTATGAAGTTTTTTTGTTTACTAAATTCAGATAGATGCATTGATAAATTAGATTTTCTAGTCATTCCAATCAATAGAATTTTTTTATTGCTATCTAATTGAGAAATGTCATTTTGGAAGCTCTCATAATTATGTGCAGCACTAATTCTACTAGTTACTAAAGGAGACCAAGGGAAGTTTGTCTCAGTTCTTCCTAACCAATTCAACTGAGACAAATGGGGCTTCCAACCCAATGATTTAGAAATCAATGAAGCATATTCAAAAGAAGTTTCAAAAGCGTTTGTTTTGTTGGATTTGAACCATACAAGATCATCTCCGGCAACTTCTTCAAAAATATTTCTAACATTCTTAAATTTATTATAAAAGCAAAATAAAGGATTTCCTTCTCTATAAATTCCTGCTTTTTCTTTGGCTATTTGTTCAATAGAATTTCCTAAAATCTCGGTATGCTCTTTGGATATAGTAGTTATAGCACATAAATCGGCGTTACATAGTCGGGAAGCATCCAACCTTCCTCCTAATCCAGTCTCAATAATTGCTCTATCTACTCCTGCTTCTGAAAAAGCCAAAATAGAAACAAGAAAGGTGATCTCGAAATAAGTTGGATATATCTCTGGGATTTTTTCGGCTGCTAATCTAATTTGATTCAAATATCTATCATAAATTTCGGTTTTTATTGGTTTACCATCGATTCTAGTTCTTTCTTCAATGTTTATCAGATGAGGTGATGTGAATACTCCAATTAGTTCTCCATTCCTACTTCCTATTGAAGACAAATTAGCACATAATGTACCTTTTCCATTACTACCTGCAACATGAATGCATGGGAAATTCTTCTCTGGCCTTCCAAGCCTATTCAGCATCTCGTCACACGTTTCGAGACCGAGGCTCATTCCTATGCCAATTCTGCTAGTTAACCACGACCTGATTTCCGTCTCGTCATTAGAGGTCATGTATGGGTCAACGTGAAATGTGTCTTGAATGTCGTGGATACATGAACGGAGTCGTGTCTCACGAAATTTGGGATGCCATCAAGGATCAATGGAAGTCTATGGCTGGTATGGCTGCGATGTTTACAATTTCAATTTTGTATGCGGTGTTCATTCTTCCTGTTTATAATCATGATGTTTACAGGGGATTTGGAGAATCAGGTACAACAAAAACAGAATTCATTTTTCTAGAATTGGCTATAATTTTATTATTTACTGTTTTGATAATTTGGTTGGCTAGAAAGGGATTGCAGGTTTTGATTAAAGGATTTATTTTCTTTGCCCTAGGATACAGTCTTCTAATATCTATTTCACCAATTTTTCTCATCATCCTCGATTTATTTGGGGTGAGTGGTAATGATTTTGGAATAATTTTATTCAATACTATTAGTTTAGCTTCTACTATATTATTAATGTATACTTTGCACAAATTTCCTGAATGGTATATTGTGAATACTGTTGGCGTTCTAGTTGGTTCTGGAGTCATAGTGATGATTGGTATTGCTTTTGTTCCAGTTCTAATCATAATATTCATGATTCTTGCAGCAATTTATGACCATTGGGCTGTAAATAAGAGTAAGCATATGTTAGAATTAGCAGATACCATGATCGATCTAAAATTACCTGTTCTGCTAGTATCTCCTAAAGAATCCGGATATTCATTAATAGATAAAGCAGATTCATTTATAAAAAATCAAGTAGATGAATTAAATGACGAAAAGAATTTGAAATTAATGAAAAATAAGCCAAAAAGGGATGCTCTATTCATGGGACTAGGTGATGTAATTTTTCCTGGAATATTAGTAATTTCATCAATAACATTTCTTCCTGAAATTGGTCCTGAAGTTTTTAACTTCTGGGGAGGAAATACTACTCCAATATATCTTGGACCGTTGATAGTAGGATTAGGGACTCTAATTGGAGGATTGATTGGTTATGCAGCATTAATGACTCAAGTAGCTAGAGGAAAGCCGCAAGCGGGATTACCGTTACTTAATGGTGGAAGTATACTTGGCTATATTATTTCAGGAATTTTTGCTCTGGGTATTGAAAAATTATGGCAGGACATTACATTATTTTAGAAAACTCCCAATGATTTGAAGATGGGAAGCTGTCCGAGTAGTGGTAATTATGCTTGACATGGCGATGTTCAGGAAAAATGCTGATCTAATTAGGGCAGATCACGATAAGCGAGGAATAGGGCATGACTCCATAGATGAAGTAATTAGATTAGATGAAGAATGGCGTAAATCAAATTTTGAAACTGATCAGCTCAGAAGAATGAGGAATGAAGCTGCTCGTGGAATAGCAGAGGCAAAGAAAGGTGGAGATACAAAAACTGTTGAAAAGATAATGAAAGAAGTTTCAGATATCGGGCAAAAAATAGATCAGTTGGCATCTTATTCTGATGAATGTATAAGTAAAAGAGATTCTTTGAGAATGAGGATTCCAAATATTCTTCACAAAGATGTGCCAGTAGGTGAAGATGACCAAAAAAATACCCTACATAGTTTACATGGAAGTAAAAGAAATTTTGAATTTGAACCTAGGAATCATAATGATTTGATTGAAATGAATAGTTGGGTAGATCAAGCAAGAGGGGCTAAAATTACAGGAAGTAGATTTTATTTTCTTCAAGGAGATTTAGCTCGTCTTGAGATGGCATTACAACAGTACTCGGCGGATTTCTTAATAGAACGTGGATATACACTAATTCATCCACCTTTAATGATGAATAAAGAAGCATATGAAGGCGTTACGGACTTGGCGGATTTTGAGACTGTAATGTATGGAATCAATCCAGACCCTTACTATCTTATTGCCACCAGCGAACATCCCTTGACGGCCATGAGGATGGGGGAAATTATTGAGCCATCAGAATTGCCGGTTAGAATCGTTGGAGTTTCTCCATGTTTTAGGAGAGAAGTTGGAGCCCATGGACTCTCAGATAGGGGAATATGGAGAGTGCACCAATTTACAAAGGTTGAACAAATAATTATTTGTAATCCGGAGGAATCTTGGGAACATCATGAAGAATTATTACAAAACGCAGTTGATTTATGGGATTCTCTGGATCTTCATTACAAGATTGTGAATATTTGTACAGGAGATATGGGCACTGTTGCAGCAAAAAAATATGATTTGGAAGCTTGGTTACCAGGAGCTGGTGAATACAAAGAGGTGGTATCTTGCTCAAATTGTACAGACTATCAAGCTAATAGGTTGAAGATGAGATATAGGACATCGGAAGGTAATGCTGCTGTCCATACATTGAACTCTACTGCTGTGGCCACTAGTAGAGCTTTAGTGGCGATTATTGAGCAAAATCAAAATGAAGATGGTACAGTAAATATTCCCAAGTCATTAGTTCCCTACATGAACGGGAAAAAAGTTTTGAGTTCTCTTTCCTAATTACAGATTCTTCCAAATTCCCAATGAATCTCTAAGGGCTGATTCTAAATCTGTATGGACAAATGAATATCCAGATTCTAGCAGTCTTTTTGGAATTACTCTTTGGCCTTCAATTAGTAAAGGATCAGCAAGTTCGCCAAAAAGTAATCTCATAGTAAATTTTGGAATAGGAGCTATAGCTGGCCTTCTTAGTACCTTTCCAAGAATTTTTGCGAATGACTTTTGCCTAGATGGGTTAGGTGCGGTCATATTGTAAACTCCCTCGGAATTAGGATTCATCGCTAAATGATGAATCGCATATATTTCATCATCCATTGAGATCCAAGACATCCATTGTTTTCCACCAGCTATCGGACCGCCACCTCCGATTTTCCACGGAAGAAGCATGCGCCCTAGAGCACCTCCCGCACCAGACAAAACTATTCCATTCCTGGTATTTACTACACGTATTCCTGCTTTTTTGGCTGAGTCGGCGAATGATTCCCAGGAAATAACAGTATCAGTAAGAAAACCTTCTCCTGGTGAGCTATCTTCTGTTAATTCTTCATCTTCTCTATCTCCATAAAATCCTATGGCACTTGCAACAATTAGTACTTCTGGTTTTGATTTAAGTTTACTTAATTTATCTGAGAGGAGTGTTGTAGATAATCTTCTAGAATCAACAATTTGTTTTTTTCTCTTTGTTGACCACCTTTTGTCTCCGATTCCTTCACCGCCAAGATGAATTACAATATCAAATCCTTCAATAGAATCTCCATCCAACTCTCCAATTTTAGGATTCCATTGTATCTCCTTCTTTCCTTCATTAATTGGCCTTCTAACTAGTCTCCAAACATCATGTCCACCAGTATCAAAAAATGCTACTAATTGAGTACCTATCAATCCTGAAGAGCCGGCAATGAGAATTCTTTTTCTTGGAAGGTGAGCATATTGAGAGTGTATTTTAAAATCCCGTTGTAATCGGATTTCCCTTGACTTAAACATCCTTTTTAGCTCGTTCTTAACTAATAGACCTCCAAGAATAGTATCAACAAAATTCCCTAATCGACCGAAAGGGACCTGATAAGTCACATCATCAGTAATAGTTGTAATTCCATTTTCAAATTTGAAATCATGAATGTGATTCCAGTACGAAAATGGCCCTTTGATCATTATTTCACTAAATCTATTTGGTGGATTGTATACAGTATGTTCAGCAATCCATTTCATTTTGAGGGGCAAAAGAGGATTTAATGGAAACCGAAAAATTCTCTGTGAACCTTCTTGAAGTGTTTTATCCGCTCTAATCTCTTCGGCAACTAGCCAAGGTGGCATTAATCTCCTGAATGAACCTTCATGCTCATGCCAAGAAAAGGTATCTTCAATACTAGCCTTAACTTTGGTTTTATGTTTGAGATTGTACATACTATCTAATTTCTAAAATCATACTAGAGTATATAAGTAAATGTTTTGAAAATAAATTAATATAAACATTTATTCATAAATAAAAATGAATTAGGCTGATATATGAAGTTAAAGAGAAATAGTCAAATTTTGAATAATAAAATTGAAGCAGATGCTTACCTTCCAACAGAATTTGGCAATTTTCGAGTAAAAGTAACAGTGGATGATTATGGAAATGAGCATTCTCTGGTCTATACTGGAAATTTACAGGATTGTGATTCTCCATTAATTAGAATCCATTCTGAATGTTTGACTGGAGATGCTTTTGGATCTATGAAATGTGACTGTGGACCTCAGCTTAGAGCTGCCCTTAAAAGAATACAAATTGAAGGTGTTGGAGCAGTAGTTTATTTACGCCAAGAAGGTAGAGGAATAGGTCTTCATTCTAAGATTCAAGCTTATGCATTACAGGATCAAGGATATGACACATTAGATGCTAATCTTGCTTTGGGATTGCCAGCTGATGGTAGAACATATGATATTGCAGCTGAGATGATCAGTAAAATGGGAGTTAAGAGAGTGAGGCTAATGACTAATAATCCATTGAAGATTCGCGGATTGATTGACAATGGAATTGAAGTTGAAGAAAGAGTTTCGCACATCAATGGCATATCTCCAGAAAACAAAGGCTATTTGAAAACTAAGAGAAAGCGAATGGGCCATATTCTGGAAATCTAATATAATATGTTTGTATCGAAAAGGTCGGGTGGATAGATGACATTGCAAGTGGGAGAAGTGGTGCCGGATTTTGGATTAAAAACATCCGAAGGAGAAGAATTCACTTTAGAAAATCTTGATGGTCAATGGAAGATTTTTTTCTTCTATGCAAAAAGTGGATCCCCTACATGCAAACGAGGGTGCCTGAGCTTCAAAGAGCAATACGAATTGTTCCGATCATTAAATCCGCCTGTAGAAGTTATTGGCATTAGTCAGGATTCGGTAAATCAACACAACGAATTCAAGAAAGAATTGGAATTACCTTTTATTCTTCTTTCGGATCCTAATAGAGAGGTTGCTGAGATGTTTGGCGTACCATTACATTTGGGAAAGTTCCCTTCAAAGTCATCATTTGTAGTTGGTCCAGATAATACCATTCATCATGTGTATGATTGGTTATTCCGTCCAAGAAAGCATGTAGCAGTTATTTTGTCGGCATTATCGGGAATGAACGAGTAGTGATAATATGAGTTGGAAGCAAATCTTAACGGATGCAGGTCTATCTGAAAGAGAAGTTGATGCTGTGACTGTGTTATCTAATAAATCTAATCTCAAAGCTAGTGAACTAGCAAAAGAATTGGGCACTACCAGACTAGATGCTTACAATTCTTTAGAAAGATTGCAAACTATTGGATTGGTCACAGTTACTGCTGATAGACCTATGAGATTTTCAAGTCCACCAATAAACGAAGCTGTAAGGCATCTAATTGGAATTCGTAAAGATCAATTACTTCGTATTGAACAGGGATTTGAAGAATTACAAAAAGGAATAAAGTATACTACGGATTCAACTGATGCAGGAACAAAAGATGTTGAGGCTAAGTTTGCAGTATTGAAAGAGAGAGTTCACATAATGAAAAAGATAGAGAAGATGTCTGAGGAAGCTGAGAATGATTTAGTTTTGATATTAGGAAAATTTGGTATTTTACATATTTGTAGAAGTTCTACAATTACTGCGGTAAATCAGGCTGCAGAAAGAGGGGTTGATGTTAGAGTATTAACTCAGCTAGATAGAAGAACTATTCGATTTTATTCGGAATTACATGATTCAATAAAGGTCAGACATTCTGAAGATTTAGATGCTCAGGGAGCTTTGGTAGATAATAGTCAAGTAATACAGTATCTAAATACAGAAGATAATCCAGTAGGCAGAGGTAGAAATGATGCTGCCTTAGTGATTGAATCTTTGCCATTTGCTGAATCACAAAAGAATTTGATTGATACTATTTGGGAAGAATCTACTGAATTTGAGACTGCTTCAAAGAGGTTTACTGAAGAAAGAATTGCTGACCCCCTTAAACTTACAATTGATGGAGGTTCATTCCTAGACAAGATGAGAGAAGTATTACAAATTAATGATGCATTGCCTGAAGTAGATACTCCTTTCAATGCTGAAGCATTCATAGCTTCTAGTCGTGAAATTAGTGAAGCTAGAAAAAAATTACAAAAGGGTGGAATTACTAGTCTAAGTGCATTTGGAATAAATACAGAATCATTACTTAGACAAGTAGGCAATAGAGTTGGGGAAGAATTGGCATTCAGCCTTAGAAATATACAAGATCATATAGAATTCCTCAATGAAATGATGGATTGGTGGGAATATGCAGGATTAGGGCAGTTGAATTATGACATAGATCCTTCTTTCCATATTAAGGTCAATCTTTCTGGCTTTGAAGATGAAGGTAGTCTTCCGATTTGGTCGTTAGATGATGGAATCATAGAAGGAGCATTGAGTAAAAGATATTCTACAAATAACGATGTGCAGATTGAACGAGAAATTATTTCTAATGGAAAAGAAAATTACTGTAAATACAATATTATATTGGATTCTTAGAAAATGGTCCGAGTGCGATGCGGCTTCTGACTTTTCTTAGGTTTATGAGGCAAATATTGAGAGATGGTCCTGCAGATTTAGAATGGATACAAAGGCAAGGCCTGCTAGCAGTTAAATTATCTCAAATATTTGCATTAAGGCCCGACTTGTTATCAATGGAAAAATGTAAACAGTTACAAACGCTTTACAGGAATGCATATACTATAGATTCTGAGGATGTTTTGGAGATAATTGAAAAAAAGGGGAAGAATGAATTACTAAGTAAAATAGAATGGTTTGATGATGTCCCTCTTGCAGCAGCTTCAGTTGGACAGGTACATAGGGCAAGACTAGTTTCGGGCGAAGAGGTTGTTATAAAAGTCATAAAAGCAGAACATAAGAAGAGTTTTATTAAAGACGTAAAAAGAATGAAAAATTGGTTGAGATTATTATTATTATTTTCTAGAAAATTAAGAAAGGTGGGCAATCCTCTATCTTTACTAAATCATGTTGAAGATTACACCACTAGGGAATTAGATTTAAGAAACGAAATTCATGGAGGAAATGAGCTTATGAAAATCCAAAAAGATTTGGATAAAGTTTTTCCAATGAAAAGGCTGAGATTTCCCAAATATTGGGATGATTTGTCGAATGAGAGTGTTTTAGTTTCTGAATATATTAAAGGTGAAACCTTAGAAGAGGGAATTCAAAAACAAAATATTGATTGGGCTAATTTAATAGAATTATTCAGAATTCATGGCGGTTTTATGTTTGGAGTTGGAACTTTTCATGGAGATTTGCATCCTGGAAATTGTATAATTGATGAAGAAGGAAAATTCGTATTCATCGATAATGGCGCTATTTGCTATGCTCCAAAAAAGGTTAGTAAATCCTTATTTAATTTCTTTGAAAATTTATCTAAGAATAATAAGGATTCAGCGTTTGATTCCTTATTGGATTTAGCTGAATCGAGGCCTTCGGTAAAAAGGGTAGAGAAATTTAAACAAGTGATGTATGAAATCTATGATGGATTCGAGAATAGAACCGTAGGAGAACAGAGTCTAACTGAAGTAATGATGGCAACTGTTAGAGCTGCAGTAGAAGAAGCAGGTGCTGATTTTGGAGAAGAAGGTTTTCCGATTATTAGATCATTAATGTATATGGATGGGTTAGTAATTAGAACTCATCCTAATGTTAAATTGATTCAGGAGATGGGACCATCACTTGAAGAATTTAAGAATGGTCTAAAAATATAAAACTGGATATTATAATCTTAATGCTTTTCAGAACCCCATGGCTGTTGCCGGAGAAGAGACATCAGATGTTCTGATTGTTGGCGCGGGCCCAGGAGGATTAGCTGCTGCAATGTTACTTGCAAAAGCTGGAGTAAGTGTTACAATTATCGAAAAATCAAATGATGTAGGAGGCAGAACTAGAGTCTTTGAAAAGGACGGGTTTAAGTTTGATAATGGCCCTACATTCTTTCACTATCCTGAGATTGCAGAAGAAATTTTTAGAGCTTTAGATTTGGATGCATATAAAGAATTAAATCTAATACCAATAGATCCAAATTATAGATTAGTTTTTGGAGCTGGTGGAAGTATTGACGCTTCTACTAATTTAGATGATGTTACACAACAAATTAGTGATTTATGTGGCGATGATAATGCAAGAGGATTTAGGGAATACATTGAAGACAATAGAAGAAAGCTTTCACTTTCTAAAAATTGTCTTAATTCTCCTTGGAAGGGCCCATTAGATTTGGTAAATAGAAGAGCATTTAGAGTTGCTAGAGTATTGAGGCCTTGGAGAAGTGTTGCTTCGGATTTGGCTAGGCTTTTTCCTGATGAACGGATGCAGTTAGCGATGTCTTTCCAAACAAAATATCTAGGAATGAGCCCATTTCAAGCACCTAGTCTTTTCACAATCCTTGCATTTCTTGAGTATGAGCATGGAGTTTTTCATGCCAAGGGAGGATTAGGAACAATTACTAAAAAGATGGGTCAAATAGCCGAAAGTTTAGGAGTTAAGATTAGACTAAATGAGCCTGTTAGAGAATTAATGTTTGAAGGTAAAACAGTATCTGGAGCTAAGACAGATGTAGGAATCTACAAAGCTGATAGATACGTTATGAATGTAGATTTTGCAACTGGTATGAAGGGATTAATTCCGGATAAACTCAGAAAAAAATGGTCTAATAAAAAGCTAGATAAGAAGAAATACTCCTGTTCAACTTTTATGCTTTACCTTGGAATTGATAAGACATACAATACCCCTCATCATCAAATCTATGCCGCTAAAGATTATAAGAAAAATCTGAAAGAAGTTACGGAGAATCAAGTAACATGGGATGATCCATCAATATACGTTCAGAATGCATGTATTACTGATCCATCAATGGCCCCAGAAGGGCACTCTACAATTTACGTATTAGTGCCTGCAAGTACTTCCCATTCTGAAATTGATTGGAATGAGATAAAATACGATTATAGAGATGTGATTATGAAACAGATGGAAAATCTAGGATTTTCGGGATTGAAAGATCATGTCGTCTCTGAAACGATTGTGACTCCGGATGATTGGGCGTCTAGAGATATTTACAAAGGAGCGGTTTTTAATCTTGCTCACGGTTTAGATCAGATGCTTTGGAGAAGACCCCAGAATAAGTTTGAGGAATTGAATAAGTTATACCTAGTTGGTGGCGGTACACATCCTGGAAGTGGCCTTCCAACTATCTTAGAGAGTGGAAGAATAACTGCAAAATTAATTTGTGCTGACTTAGGAATAGAGCCAGACTGGAATGGAGAAGCGACTTGGTTTGAAGATTTGAAGAAACCTAAAATGAAAAAAGTTGCACGATAGGAAAAATAATAATTATAAAATAGATAGGTGATAATTTGGACATATATGATATCTTATTCTTTCTTACAACAATTTGGATTGGCCCTTTTTGGATTGCCATGCTAATTTATCCATATCATGAGTTAACTGAAAAGATGATGGATTTACACTGGTCATTTATGGGACCTATTTTTATCTGGCTATTAGTTGTAATTTCTGATCCAGGAAGCTTAATTGAAGCTGGAAAGAGTTTGACTGAAGGTGGGATGAAGCCTGAAAATATCATGGAGAGTTTAGTGAATTTATTAGGAACTAGATCTGGAGCTGCAGCTGCTTGGTCACACATGGTTGCTGGAGATATTTTCATAACAAGGTGG
>Ga0115011_10000231_pt1 | contig 50949 bp, 45 predicted proteins | sample TroAtlMetagenome_2_FD_88705 | JGI IMG/M metagenome (GOLD analysis project Ga0115011, IMG submission 88705) | Marine eukaryotic phytoplankton communities from Atlantic Ocean - Tropical Atlantic ANT8 Metagenome | ecosystem: Environmental > Aquatic > Marine > Oceanic | place: Tropical Atlantic... | reverse complement strand
TTTAAAAGTGCTGCTCCTAGTGGTTGGAGTACAGGTGATGAAATCGGAGCTGGTATCACGCCGCAGCGTCGGGCTGAAGTAGTCGAGTCGATCCGAAGTTATCAAGTTAAAGCGATCTTTGTGGAGACATCGGTCAATCCTCAAGTAGTACGCCAAATTGCCAAGGACGCTGGTGTGAGAGTCGCTGGTGCACTCTATGCAGACTCAATGGGCCCGGAAGGGTCTGTGGCCGAAAAATATTTCGGTATGATGCGTGAAAACGTCATTAAGATCGTTGGCGGCTTGAAATAAGAGCAACTTAACAGACGACATAATAGATGGTGGAATCTAAAACAAAAGGCCCTGGTATACCTCTCAGGCCGATCCTTGCGATAACTATTAGCCTTGTGGTTTGTGGTTTAGTGGGAGGCTATCAGGTATTTGTGAATACGCTTCCTAAACGCGATGTTTCTGAGTTTTTGACAATGGCCGCGTCAGGTGACTATACCATTGAAGTCACCCTTTCATTTGAAGCACGTGGTGATGCGTTTGATCCGACGGCTTTACTCGTTCGGCTTGACGGGAAAGATCTTCTTGAAAAGACGACGCCGTTACCAGCGGGTGTTCCGGTTGAAATTCATCCCGTCGAAGATCTTATCGTTGGGCTCAATGAATTGTTCATCCAGGTTGGCACGGGTGATAGCTCGACTGCAGGGGAAGTTGACGAGCAAGACCCCTTTGCAGCTGCAGGATTCGAAAATGATAACCCAGCGATTGATGACTCCGCCCAGTCTGTGGGTATTGGTGATGCCTCTGAAGTGAATGGTCACCCGCAAGGCGTGGCGAAAGCAATTCGTGTGCGTGTGTTTGACGGCCCTTCGGTCCTGGTGGAAAAAACAGTATGGTCGGAACCCGGCGAAACTATCAATAGTGTTATTGTCCTCGACATCCCGGAAATGAAGAACCCTGTTCCCGCAGATATCGACGAGCATGGCGATCACAATCACTAGAAAAAGAAGTTGTTGAGATCTATGAGCCAGGAATTACCAGCCATTGAAGTAAAGAACCTGACGGTGAGTTACGGCCCCGTTCCGGCATTGCTGGATGTGTCGCTCGCTATCAACGCCGGCCAGTTGGTAGGGATTATTGGCCCTAACGGTTCAGGTAAGTCAACTCTTCTTAAGTCGCTTCTTGGGTTTGTAAAGCCGGACTTTGGGGAAGTACTGCTTTTTGGCGAGGACGCTGAAAAAGCTAAGGGCCGAGTAGCCTATGTTCCGCAGCGCGGGAGCGTCGACTGGGATTTTCCAATCACAGTACGGGAAGTTGCCTTGATGGGACGGTACGGTAAGCAGCCTTGGTGGAAAGAGCTTTCGGCCGAAGATCGGGACCTCGCTGACCATGCACTGGAGCAGGTGCGCATGGCCGATTTGCGTAACCGTCAAATCGGGCAATTGTCCGGTGGTCAACAGCAACGAGTGTTTATGGCTCGAGCAATTGCTCAGGGGGGGGATATTCTGCTATTAGATGAACCGTTTGCCGGAGTGGATGCAGCAACCGAAAAAGCGATTCTGGATGTTCTCGAATCAACTCGTGAAACCGGACGCACCCTGGTGGTTGTGCATCATGATCTAGCAACGGCGTCAGAATACTTTGATTCACTTGTCCTGTTAAAGCAGCGGTTGTTTGCTTTTGGACCTCCCGGTCAGGTATTGCATCCGGAATTGTTGAGTGAAGTTTATGAGGGGACATTACGGATCTTTGCAAATCTTCAGGGCGGCAAATCCACGGGAGGTGATGAGTAATGTACGATTGGCTTGTCGACCTTCATTTTGGTAGTCCTCACTTGCTGAAGGCGTTACTAACAGGATTGCTTGTGACGACGGTTTGTAGCGTGATTGGCTGTTTTATCGTGCTCAAACGCACTTCATTTCTGGCCGATGCTTTAGCGCACTCTATGCTGGCTGGTGTGGTGGTTGGTTATCTCTTTATGAAGCTTGTGTTTGGTAAGGAGGCGCATGCTCCGGCGATGCTGATTGGATCGATCATTTCGGGAATTATTACCGTCGCCATGATCGGATTTGTATCAAGGCTTTCACGTGTCAAAGAAGACGCCGTCATTGGGATCATGTATACCGGTATCTTTGCATTTGGCGGCGTTTTGGTTTCCCTCTTTAGCCAGTACGTACACATCGACTTATTGCATTTTATTGTTGGTCAGTTATTAGGAGTTAGTGACCAGGATTTGTGGATGATGGCCATCGTGTCAGTTGTTGTCCTGTCTTTTATCGTGTTGATGTTTCGTAGTTTACAGTTGGTTACCTTTGACAGGGTCATGGCGGCCTCGCTTGGAATGAATGTTATTCTGTTGGATTATATGTTAACGACCTGCACTGCGATGGTAGTGGTTACAGGGGTTCAGGTTGTTGGCGTTATTCAGGTGGTTGGGTTGCTGATTGCCCCGGGAGCAACCGCCTATCTGCTTTGTGACCGCCTCAAAAATATGCTTTGGGTTTCATCCGTTTTTGGCTGGTCTGGATTTCTGATCGGTTATTTTCTTTCCGAGAGATATGATGTCGCCCCAGGTGCGATGATTGTGGTGGTCTTAACAGTTCAGTTCCTGCTGGTCTTTCTTGTAGCACCGCGTTATGGACTGCTAGCTGATTTTCAACGGCGCTGGAAGGCTATTCCTCAGCAAGTGGTCGAAGATATTCTTGGCGTGATACTCCGTGCAAAAGAGGAGCGTTGTGGTATCGATGATTTAATGCAGCATACGGAATATAAATCGGATCGGATTCGTAAAGCGGTCAACTCGATGGTCAAGCAGGAATGGTTGTGCTTTGAAGAAGGTGTGATCTCGTTTACGGACGAAGGACGTAAACATGCTCGCCGGTTGTTAAGAGCTCACCGTCTGTGGGAGACTTATTTGCAACATCTGGGAGTTGCCGAAGAAGAACTTCATGAAAGAGCTCATGTCCTGGAGCATCTCCATGATGAAGAGGCCGTTGATTACCTTGATGACAAACTAGGCCATCCTTTGACAGACCCTCATGGTGCTGAGATTCCCGAAGACTTTGAACACCTTGTTTCCGGTGAAGTAATGACACTCGCGATTCTACGCGAAGGACATACAGGTGAAGTTGTACAGGTTGGAGACTTGATTGTCGACCCTGTTTCTGTTGGCGACAAAGTAACAGTCGGTGTGCGAGAGAATGATTCACGAACGTGGGTTGTCACCATCACTAAATCGGATGGACAGTCGGCTGAACATCGCTTTAATCACGATGAGGCGGATGATATTAGTATTCGGCTGGACTAATCTCTGAATCATCTTGGTCGGAAGCTTCTGCTGCTGTATCTGTCTCTCCCGCTTCTTCGTCCGTGGGAGGAGGCGTTTCGAGCAATTCGATAGCGATAGCTTCGTCGGCAGCAGGGACATAAATCCGAAAACCTTTGCTTAGGGTGATCCCCGAAAAAGCCCCGCCGGCATCGTCACCCATCACCGTGGCCACGAGTCCATTGGCACGAAGGTACTCCGCTGCGATGAGCGCTTCAGTTTGGCTGTAAAATGTTGCGATTTTGACTGACGAAGACATGACAGGCTTTACTTGTTTTAGGAAGGGCCGTTTGGTACTGACTAGCTGAATTATAGGTGTTGTATTCGTCCAAGGGCAATCGCCTAGGGTTCAATTAGTCCGCGCAATATCTTCAGGTTAGCAGCATCCCAACTCATTCCCTCGTATTCCCCATCCGCATCCCCTTTGGCGGTTTCTAAATACATGGGGACACCGTCGAAGCGAGGGTCATTGATTAGAAATCTAAAAGGAGCAAGACCCATATGCCCCTGACCAATATGTTCATGCCGGTCCTTACGACTGGCAAATTCTTTTTTGCTGTCGTTGAGATGAAAGGCCTTCATCTTTTCAAGGCCAATCAGCTTGTCGAACTCTTCCCAGATGTCGTGGTAAACCGCTTCGTCACACAAGTTGTATCCGGCCGCAAACATGTGGCATGTATCAGCACAGATGCCAACGAGATCAGGGTTTTGACATTGATCGATCATTTCCGCGAGTTGTTCAAAGTTCCAGCCAAGGTTGGTTCCCTGACCGGCTGTGGTTTCCAGTAAACACTGACTGGATATCCCTTTCGTCTGACGATGAACTTCGTTTAAGGCTTCTGCGATTCGACTTATCCCCTCTGCTTCCGTACTCGTAGTAAACGCACCCGGGTGAACAACAACATAGGGAATTCGTAGTTGATCGGCTCGTTGTAATTCAATGATAAATGCATCGATGGACTTTTTCCAAAGCTCGTCTTTAGGAGATCCCATATTAATTAGGTAGGATGCGTGCGATAACGTATGCGTGATATGATGGATGTCGAGCTGTTCATGGAATCGTTCAGCATCATCGTCTGTAATAAGCTTGGCTTTCCACTGGTTATTGTTCTTTGTGAAGAGTTGAACGCAGTCACAGGTTTCCTGGACACCACTGGCAATGGCTTTGTAATAACCACCTGCGATGGACATGTGGGCTCCAAGGATTGTCATGCTTCTTCTTCCTGGCCCGGAGGCGGTTTAGATTCAGTGGTCGACTCCGACTTGGTGTCTAGGGAGTCCATGTCGAAAGCCGTGTAATTTTGGTCGTAACGCTGAAAGGCTTCAGCAGGCGATAGATTGTAGATGACATCCCCGCGAGTGCCCCAGTCTTGACCCGTATGAACAAATAAAGCAGAGCCGACACGTAGGTTGCTAACCGCCTCCATCTCGTCCATGGGGCCTCCTTCAATGGCTTCGAAGCTAATGACGACCGGTACCAGGGCGTGGAGATTGAGGGAGTGGTTTTCAATGACAAATAGCATCGTGTTTTCAAAATCGCACGTTTTCCAACGGAGTCCCCGGGGACGACCGGATTCACTACACACCTTAAAGAACGTTTGCTCTAGGACCGTACGAGCTTGCTCAAATTCGGTGACCTGCACACGATAGTCAGGCGGTGTTGTGGAGGCGGGAGGTAACTCAGGCTCTGCAGGAGTAGGTGGCTGTAGCCAGGCAGTCGGGTCTGCATGGTAAGGCGTTGCTTCGCTCTTCCGGGCAATGATATAAAATGCAATTGCCAGTAGGATACCACCCACAACGACAGTAAGAATGATGGGAAGGCCCATGTGGTTACTTTCAATAAGCAGTGAGCGTTACCAGACGTTTATTCCGAAGCGTCGCCCGAATCTTGTTGGTTGAGTACTTTCAGGAGACTGGAGATCCATGCTGGATGTGCGGGCCAGGCTGGAGCGGTGACAAGATTCCCATCAATATGAGCATTGTCGAAAGTGGCTGCTGCTTCAATGTAAGTTCCGCCACTAAGCGTGACTTCTGGTGACACCGCGGGATAACAGCTGATACTACGTCCGTTAAGAATACCGGCGGTTGCCAAAATCTGAGCCCCGTGGCAAATAGCAGCAATGGGCTTGGCAGCATCGTTATAACGACGAACAAGGTCCAACACTCGTTGGTCAAGGCGGAGGTATTCAGGTGCTCGGCCACCAGGGATCACGAGGGCGTCATAGTCACTGTTTATAGCCTCTGAAAAATCGATGGTGATGCCAAAGTTGTGCCCGACCTTTTCCGAGTATGTCTGATCACCTTCAAAATCGTGAATCGCCGTTTTGACCGTATCACCGGCAGACTTGTCAGGACAGCATGTATCGACATGATGCCCAACCATCAGCAGCATCTGGAAAGGTACCATTGCTTCGTAGTCCTCGACGAAGTCACCTACCAACATTAAGATCCGCTTGCCGCTCATACTATTCTTTCCTTGCTTTACTGATCAGCAGGTGCTTGCGGGACCTTGTAGTCATATTCCTTTTGCAGCAGCGCAATGAACCCGCGTGATAATTGAGTCACAATTCCTCCACCTTGTTGGGAGCGATACATGTTATCGGTCGCTAATGCAGTTGGGCCCATGGTAATGCTTCCCATACCACCCATGGCCGAAACTCGCCCATCGGCCAGATACCGAACCAGTTGCTCGAATTCGGCGGGGGCAAAAAAGTTCATTGGCAGTGAAGGATCGTTTGCCGAGGGATTATATTCCATTTTGCGAACAACATAGACTTTCCTTCCTGTCGGAGCCGTCAATGCTATTGCCGTGTTCACTTGCATGGATTGAAACATCCTGATTTTGGATGAATCGTCAATATCGGATACGGTGACAGTGGGGCGTAGTTCCTTTCGCTCAATCGAATCTTCTTTTTTGGTTTCTTCAGTCGATTCATCTTCATTTTCAGGGACAGCCTCGTCGGCACCAGGTTCTGATTGTGGCGACTCTATTACTTCGGTCACTACTTCCGCCTTCTGGAGTGTCGCCAATTCAACCCCACCTTGTTGCAGATTGAATTGTGAAAGCGTAAACATGCTGGTCGGAAATGTCGTGTAGTAGTCGTAGGACTCGTTTTCGTCATTCGACATTAACTCTTTGAGAGATGTGTCCGTGCCATCGGGGTAATCCTCTGCCTTCGCTTGAGCATCCTCCTGGGCCTTAAGTAGGGCGGTTGATCTGTGCAAACTTTGGAGGGTGTTATTAAGAATAACATCATTCTCTAGCCCGGCATTAAAATCAGATTCTTTCGTTTGCACCACCTGCCAGAAGATATAGGTATGGCTTTGGAAGGAGTCTGTTTCGTGCGGTGTTAACAGATCGCTCTCAAGAAAAAGATCACTGTCTGATGAAGTTCCCGGGCCACCGTGAGCTTTATATCCCGTTCGCACTAGTTTTACCCACGAGGGAGTTGTGTCATCCCATGCAAAACCAAAGTCAGCTGCGTCGGGATTGCGTCCTGCAATAGCCTGACCATAAGCAGCAGAAATGGGTTTGTCTGTTTGGCCAATTACAGCAAGTACGATTTGTTCTGCTTCAAGCGATTCTTCGTTTTCAGTGTTCTCAGCCAACACACCCTCAGCAGATTGGTTGATTTCAGCCACGACTCGTGCTAATTCAGCTGCAGCCTCCGCTTTGATTTGATCGATTTCAGCCACGACTCGTGCTAATTCAGTTGCAGCGTCCGTTTCGTTTTCACCGGCATCGGGCGTTTTGTTCTGGTCTAACAACTTTGCCAGTTGCTCGGTTCGGGTCTGATTATTTCCATCGTCCGCACTAGCGAAAGCATTCATGGCTTCGGTCAGTTTTAGTTTGTCAGCATCCAGTAATTGCTTCTTCTTTTCAAACTTTGCTGTTCGAATAAATTCATCACGGACCTCTTCCTTCACCTCCTCAAACGGTTTGTATGTTTTGGGTGGTTCCGGCACGATATTAGGTTCAAGCGGTATTGGAGTGTCCAAAACAGAGAGGTCTTCCACTGGTTCTGCTGGGGCTTTGTTATCTTCCGTTTCCTCTTTCTCAGCATTTTCTTCGGTAGGCTCAGTTGGGGTCTCCTCGGTAGCTTCAGGCTCTGAATTCGCTGGAGATTCTTCCTTAGCCTTTTCATTCTCATCCTCATCCTGGAATAAGATTAAGCAATCATCGTCTTCCTCGGGATTTCCGTCCTTGCTTTGCTCGGCTGCCGGAGCTCCAGGACCTGGAGCTTCTTCATCCGTAGTTTCTCCTTCGGCCTCACCGGATGTTTCTCCCGGCTCTGAATTGTCGTCTGCTTCTTTATCCACCTGGTCCAACACTTCAGCAGGAGCAATATACTGTTCGATATTGGTTTCGTAGTAGTTTTGCAGTTCCTCTTCGGTAACACTTTCTTCGAGTTGAACCTGAGCGAGACGGTCATAGGCATCTTCGTTGAAGGCGACATACTGATAGCCAAATTTACGGGGGGTGCGAACGCCAAATGCGTGGAACCTTTGGTTGTTGATTTCCTGAACATTGGGACGTCCTTGATTGTCATAAATTCTATTTAAGCCCGTCTCATCAACAAAGATTTCCTTGAAGGTTGCGAACCGTTCATTGCGGTCCGTGGCAGAGTAGTCATCGGAATCGGTTACGTTTACAGGTATTTCGAGGATTTCAAACTGATGTTTCTCGGTTAACAATTTGTGAATGACTGCGCGGTCTGATAGGTTGGGAGTCAGCGGAATTCCGGTATCTGCCAAACGCTGCAGTTTGCGCGCCGATACGTAGGGAATTAACTTTTCAGCGATTTCTTCCTTGGTCAGCTGTTCCCCAAAGGCAGCCTCTTTGGCTTCTTTGATTTGTTCCGTCGTGTTGTAACGATAGAGATTTTCATCGATGTGGCTAGCAATAGCCTCCGCGGTGATTCCCATCCCATGCTGATAGGCGATCGTGGAAAGGAATTTAACGGTGACGGGATCGCTGGGAGCACCGGCGATTTGCCAGGGATCTGCGGTTTGCAACTGCTTCATACGAGCCTGTTGAAATGCATTGAAGTCAGGTGTGTCGCCCTGTAAGAAATCTTTCGTGTTGTAGGTGACTGCATTGGTCACGAGTTCAGAATAGAAATACTGTAGGCGTTGGCCCTCTTCCTGCATTCGAATTGCTTCACCCTGAGTGATTTCACCACCACGCCAGGTGGCGAGGACGTTAGAAGCTCCGGCGATTGGACCGCCACCTGGACCACCCTGAATAGCGGCGTAGTAGGCAGGACCAACGACGAATGCCAGAACAGCGATAATTGTGAGGGCAGAATAGGTCGCAATTTTATACTTAGCGACGAAATCGAAGATACTACGGCCATCATCGTAGGTACCCTGATCTTTCATCTTCTGGATATGCGCATCACGCTTCTCTTGCTCGTGTTGCTTCAGTTCCTGGATTTGTTTGTTCTTTTCGCGGCCGTAAATACGGTTGGGGCGTTTTGCTTTTGACATGTTCCGTTCATCTCACCAATGTGAAGATGCTTTATTTTGCCTTGACAGATAAAAGTAACGTCTTAATGATTCGTCTAGGGAGAGATTACTCAGTGCAACACGACATCTAACCCAGATGGGGGTTGCGGCTAAATTTATTTCTCCCTTCCGCAGTCTGTTTTCACAGACTGGTAAACCACCAATTTTAGGTCGATTTGAGGTAAATATAAACCCCAATGTGGCCTGTTGATACTAGTAATATAGCGTTGTTTGGAGCATCGCGCCGATAGTAGGCAACTAACATATTTGTTCAGCTAGTGCCGTTTATGACGATACTAGGCATTACAACGGAAGTGTAGACGGATTTTAGTCTTATGATGCTGAGCAGAATATTTGCTGATATTTAAGTCTAGGCATGTAGTTTTACATGTTGCTCCGCGGATTTAATACAAAACCAACTTTCATTAATAACTTCATCCTATGACCAAGCATCTAGTCATTGTCGAGTCTCCCGCCAAGGTTAAAACAATCTCCAAAATTCTGGGGCCGGATTATTTGGTAGAAGCCAGTATCGGTCATGTTTTAGACCTGCCCGCACGGAATCCTAAAGGCGTTAAGACCCCTGTTCCTGGTATCGATTTAGATAATAACTTCGAGCCGAGCTATGAAGTGATTAAGGGGAAGAATAAAACGCTAAGCAAACTGAAGAAAGCAGCTAAAGAATCAGAAGGTATTTGGTTGGCGACCGACCTCGACCGGGAAGGGGAAGCTATTGCCTGGCTACTGGCCGAAGCAATGAAGGTCGAACCTGAAAAGGTGAAACGCGTCGTTTTTAATGCAATTACCAAAGACGCGATCCAACAGGCTTTTCAAAATCCACGTGAAATTGATGTTGCCAAAGTAAACGCACAGCAGGCTCGTAGAATTCTTGATCGCATCGTGGGTTATCAGGTTTCTCCATTGTTATGGAAGAAGGTGGCCGGCGGACTTAGTGCTGGACGTGTGCAAAGTGTTGCTGTGCGTTTGATTGTCGAGCGTGAACGGGAGATTCGAGCTCATGTGCCGGACGAGTCCTGGAACGTCAGTGTGCGTTTGGCATTAGACCCTACTCAAGCGACAGGGTTGGTTGCTGAGTGGGCCGAATTTATCGGTACTCTGGACGACAAGGGGAAAACACCAACGATTAAACGCCAGAATGCATGGTTGGCTGAGCACACCAGTCTGAAGACCGAATTAATTCAGGTTGGTGGCGAGAAATTCAGTTTGGGTTGTCCGGCAGAATCTCCTCAGGATTTATCCGAGCAAATTGCGGTGGCTGCTGAAGCTGCCGGGATGGTCAATGTATCGGTTGAGTCTAGGATTGACCCGACGGGGAAAGGGCCCGCTATGTTTGAGCGTTCGGTTTTGGGAGACGTTGATTCCCAAGCCCGATACGCAATTGATTCCATCCAGACCAAGCAGACGAGTAGTCGTCCTTACGCACCCTTTATCACCAGTTCGATGCAGATGTCCGCTTCCAGTGCATTAGGCTTTACAGCCAGTCGAACGATGAATCTGGCTCAGCGTTTGTATGAAGGTTTGGCTATTCCTGGTGAAGGTCATGTCGGTTTGATTACCTATATGCGTACCGATGCTACGTATATTGCACCTGAAGCATTGAATTCAGTACGCGATTATATCTCGAAAGAATTTGGTGAGGACTACTTACCCGAGAAGCCAAAGTTTTTCGGTTCAACCAACAAAAATGCGCAGGAAGCGCACGAGTGTATTCGCCCGACCGATGTGTCACGGACACCGGCCAAGGTGGCGAAGGCATTAGATCCTGATCAGTTAAAAATTTATACTCTTATCTACAATCGTTTCGTGTCCTGCCAAATGGTAGACGCTAAGTGGGATTCGACGACAGTCACCTTTAAACGAAGTGATAAAGAGACGGGAGCTATCCTTAAGGCTACCGGTCGAGTCCTGGCGTTTGACGGCTTTTATCGCGTGGCTGGCGTACCAACAGCAAGTGACGAACAAACGTTGCCCAAGCTGGCAGAGGGTGATGAGTCCGCTCCATTTAGTGTGGATCCGATTCAGAAATTCACCTCGCCCCCAGCGCGATATAACGAAGGGTCTTTGGTAAAGAAGCTTGAAGAAGAAGGTATTGGGCGTCCATCGACCTATGCTTCGATCATTAAGGTGATTCAGGATCGAAATTATGTGGAGAAAATTACCAATCGATTCCATGCGACGGATCTTGGAGAGGTCGTGACGGATAAGCTGCTCGAAGGTTTTGAGCAGATCATGAACGTTAGTTATACGCGTGAGATGGAATCCGAGTTGGACGCCATTGAAGATGGTTCCCGTGAGTGGACGGCTTTTCTCCACAGCTTTTATGGGAAGTTTAAATCGGAACTGGATACCGCATTTGAAAAGATGACGCATGCCAAAGCGGAGACGGAGCTTGCGCCAGAGGAATATAAATGTCCCGATTGTGGAAAACGCCTGGAATATCGATTCGGTCGTAATGGTCGGTTTCTCAGTTGTGTAGGCTTTCGGGTTAAGCCTGAGCCCATTAATATTCCGTGTCCGGGATGCGGCGCGAAGGAAATGGGAGTGAATAAAGGGAAGACTGCGCGGTCGAGACCATTCCTGACATGTTCGGAGTGTGAACAAAAGGTCACGTGGTCCAAAGTGAAGGACCATCAGGAGCGCATTGGTGAAATCGCTGCTGGCATGCGGGACGCCTGTAAATATGCCGCTCCCATTGATGCCGAAGGACGGCCAATCAACCCTGAGCAGACGAACATTGCTTGTACAAACTGCAACCTTCCGATGCTGAAGAGGACCGGAAGGTTTGGGCCGTTCCTGAGTTGCACGAAGTATCCAGATTGCGATGGCATTGTCAATCTGGATAAGAACGGTACCGTTACGTTACCTAAAGTGGGGCCACTGGAAACCGACCTTGAGTGCAATAAGTGTGAGGCTAATCTCTATCTAAGGAATGGCGCACGTGGTCCATGGCTTGGTTGTTCCCGCTATCCGAAGTGCCGCGGTCGAGGAGCATGGAAGGGGTTGGAAGACGAAGTGCGAGCGAAATGGGAGGCGGCATTGGCTCGTCATGAGGAAGAGAACCCGGCCCCAGTTGTTAAGACCGTAGATGGTGAGGTCGTCGAGGCGGGCTACCGTCCGGAACCGCTTCGCGAAAATGCTTAGCCACGGTCGATTCTACGACGAAGTTTAGTCGGCAGAATTCCCGACCGCAATCGCGGTAGCAGTGGCATGACTTCGGCAGTGAGAAAGGCTGATCAATACCTCCGAGATTCCGAGTTCGGCACAGATTTCTTTGGCCGCTCCATGAATAGCAACACTAGGTTTACCTGTCAGGTCCGTTACGACTTCGATATCTTTCCAGCGAATCCCGCGTGACCAGCCTGTTCCCAATGCTTTGAGAACAGCTTCTTTGACGGCCCAGCGACCTGCATAAGATTGATTGGCTCCCTTGCGACTGCTGCAATAAGCAATTTCAGATCGGGTGTAGACGCGATTAAGAAACAACTCTCCATGCTTTTCTATCATTTTGGCAATCCGCAGACATTCGATAATGTCAGTGCCTAGTCCAAGGACGTTCATCGCACCAATCCTGTTGCTTTTTGGACTCGATCAAGCACTTCCCGGCATTTGTTGCGGGCCTTGCTTGCCCCGGCGTTGAGTATGTCCTGAACATATCCGGCGTTCTTTTCCATTTCAGCGCGCCGCTGCCAGGCATCACGGAAGTAATCCGCTGCTGCTTCGGCGATCTTTTTCTTGACATCGCCATAACCGAATCCACCTGTTCGGTAGATGCCCGCTAATTCTTCCTGCTGCTCGTTCGTTGCGAAGAGACTGTAGAGTTGGTACAGGTGGTCGTCCTCAGGTTCCTTGGGATCCTCCATTGGACGTGAGTCTGTGGAAATCCGCATGACCTTTTTCCGGATAGCTTTCTCGTCGCCAAAAATCTCGATCGTATTGTCGTAGCTCTTGGACATTTTTTCACCGTCGGTGCCGGGAACTTTGGCGGATGCATCAAGCAGTTTGGCCTCGGGAAGCACAAAGCATTCACCATAGTGATGATTGAAGCTTTTAGCGATGTCTCGGGCCACCTCTATGTGTTGCACCTGATCCTGCCCCACGGGCACGATGTTTGAATCGTAACCAAGAATGTCTGCTGCCATTAAGACTGGGTAAGTGAAGAGACCGGCATCGGCACTAACCCCTTTTTCTTTCTTTTCTTTGTAGGCATGGCAACGTTCGAGTAATCCCATAGGAGTTCCTGTCATGAGAACCCAGGTGAGTTCCGAAATCTCAGAAACGTCTGATTGGACAAACAGGGACGCCTGATCGGGATCAAGTCCCAATGCTAATAAGTCCAGTGCCGCCTCATAAGTTAACTGTTGAAGTAACTCCTTGTCGCGGATGGTTGTCAGAGCATGCAGATTAGCGATGAAATAATAGGCTTCGTCTGCTGTCTGCAGATCGATATATTGGCGAATGGCACCGAAGTAATTGCCCCAGTGAAAACGGCCGGTTGGTTGGATACCAGAAAGTACTCGCATGGCTCTGTTGGTTACTCTTGTCTTTCCAATGGGTAAACTAGCTTTTGTTCGATTTGACCGTTCCCACGATCTCTGAAATGGAACTCGCTCCAATTTCGTTCAATGCTCCCGGTAATTGGTCGAGTAGTTTCATTGTAATAGTTGGGGCATAGTAATTTGCGGTTCCAATTTGCACGGCGGAAGCTCCGGCGACGAGGAATTGCATTACATCATCAAGGTTTGCGATGCCTCCAATCCCAACGATGGGGATATCCACGGCAGCTGCTACCTGAAAGACGCAGCGTAGCGAGACCGGCTTAATCGCAGGGCCGCTCAGACCTCCCATGTCATTACCAAGGATGGGCCTGCGTTTTTTCCAATCAATCGCCATGCCGAGCAATGTGTTCGTTAGACAGACAGCATCCGCTCCGCCTTTCGCTGCGCCTTCCGCAATCTCAACAACGCTCGTTACATTAGGTGTCAATTTGGCTAGTACGGGCAGATCGCAGTTGTCTCGTACACTTTGAATGACTTGTTCACAGAGAGCCGGGTTACTACCAAAGTCGACACCGTGTGCAACGTTTGGGCACGAAATATTTAATTCAAGTGCATCAATACCGCCGTGCTCGGCAAGGCGTGACGCCAGTGAGATATAATCTTCAGCACTCGAACCTGCGATGCTAACAATAAGCGGAGCAGGCTGTTGAGATAAGTAAGGCAGGTGGTGAGCGATGAAGGCATCGATCCCGTCATTGTCCAGGCCAATCGAGTTCAGTAGGCCGGAGGATGTTTCTACCGTACGATGGGGGGAATTTCCTACTCGCATCTCGGTAGTGATCGTTTTGGGGACGATTCCCCCAAGTCGTGACAGGTCAACAATCTTTTCCATCTCACGGGCATAACCAAAAGTTCCGGATGCCACCAGAATTGGATTGGGAAGCGTCAGCCTGCCCAGTTGTACCTGTAAGTTGGAATCCGCTAAAGTCTCTGTCACGGTCGTGGCCCAAAAAAAACGATGCCTAAGTTAGAAATACCATTAAAGGTAATCTAACCTGACATCGAACGTTTCTCAATTATGGCAATCATTGTTTCGCCGCCCCTGGAGGGGTTAACGACGGGTGATAAGTCCGTAGCATGGCTATCGCTCGAGGATAGATGCGTTTTCAGCACGGGGTGACTGTGCTATCTAAATAACACCACCATGGACACGCTGTGGAGCCATGTGGTCCGGTTGGTCCATATGCCAGAAGCGTTCCCAAAAGTTCAAAATCTGACGCTGATTCTCAGATGTGAAGATCAATTGTTGGGTACGGCGTGCCCGGTCTCCTGAAAATGCAGGAATAATGCAGCCTACGCTTGTGCTGAGTGCGGCGAAAAGTAATACGGCGTAAAACATGCGTCGCATTGTAAATCCTCCTTGAAGGTCGTGAGCTAATCATCCTGACTAGCTATCCAGATTGATTGCCATAATCCTGGATTGGTTATTGTTTCGACTATTCGTGGATAATTAAATCACTGAACGGTCGCGTATAAGTACACAATTCGCCGAAGGCTTGCAATACGACTTTTTGAGATTAGATTGGCGGCAGAGATTGCTCGGAGTCATCCGAGTCAGAGGGCGTTGGAGTTTCGCCCTGTGGCAGTTGGAAAGTTTCGAGGTTCCAGCCGACTGGGTTGGCCTCTCGAATCTTTGCTTCCATTTCTTTTCCCGGCTTAAAGGTGACTACAAATTTGGCGGGTACATCCACCGATTCACCTGTTTTGGGGTTTCTGCCAACTCTAGCCTTACGTTCTCGGCATTCGAAAACACCGAAGTTTCTTAGTTCGATCCTGCCGTGGTCGGCAAGCATTTGAACGATAGAGTTTAAAGTCCTTTGAACTAGATTCTTGGCACTTTGCTGTGTCAGCCCGGATTCTTCGGCGATGGTTTTAACGATATCTTTTTTTGTCTTGCTTTGAGGCATGATTTTGAGATCGATTTTTCAATGAACGAAGGTGTTAAAGGGCTTCACGTGTCGTGCTTTGTGAACGCTCTAAGTGTAGAAATCGCAAGGAGTTAAGTCAAATGGACTGTCCTTTGGATCTCATTTCTCGTTTGTGTTTTGCAAGCCTCCTTGTCCTTGTTGGTCTGTTTTCGAACGCGTTTGGCGCATTTTGATCTAAAACGCCCTGCGCTCGTATTATTTCCATCGAGTCCTGAGCACAGAATCTTGAGGTAATCGCTAAAGTTTTACTAATCGTTATAATTGGAGCCATCGCTTTCCACTTTTGAATCTGTAGAGTATTTATTTTGACTGACAAAACGCCCTGGTATGCCGATGGCTTGCGCTTTGAATGTAGTCAGTGCGGTGATTGTTGTACCGGTGCTCCCGGTTTTGTATGGGTCAGCCAGATTGAAATAGAAGCAATTGCGCAAGAAGTAGGCATGGATTCTGAGCAATTCGAGGATACCTATGTTAGAAAAATTGGAGCGAGGCGTTCCCTAAGAGAATTTCCCAATGGAGATTGTGTCTTTTTTGACACTGAAAAGAAAGGTTGCCAGGTTTATGGAGCTAGGCCTGTTCAGTGCAGAACCTGGCCGTTTTGGGACTCTAATTTGAAAAGTCAGCAAGCCTGGAAAGCAACCTGTGAAGAATGTCCTGGTAGCGGTACCGGGAAGGTTTATTCTCTTGAGGAGATTGAAGGCCAGCGAAAGCAAATGAGGATTTAGCTAGCCACCGATTTGATACATCGCTCGTTCAGGTTTTTCAAAATCCGGAGTGTCGATTCCGTGAGCTGGCTTCTTGTTGGCGACACAATCTCGAACGAGTTGCTCGATTTGCGTGTCACTACTGCCGTCTCGCAGCATTTGGCGAGCATCCCATTCGGCAATGGAAAAGAGGCAATTTCTGACTTTGCCTTCCGCCGTAATTCTTAATCGGTTGCAGGAATCACAAAATGGTTCGGAAACAGGATTGATAAATCCAATCCGTCCCTCACCGGATGCAAACTTAAAGTCGACGGCTGGTTGGCTGGCATCAGGGCGATCAGCTTTGAGGAGAGTACCAAACTCTTTTTCTAGAGTTCGGCGAATTTCTTGGCCGGTAAGGACTGCCTGACTCCCCCAGTTATCGTCCGCATCGAGCGGCATGAATTCGATAAAACGAAGTTCCAGAGAGCGTTCTATCGCAAAATGGGCCAGAGGCAGGATCTCGTTCTCTGTTAGACCTCGGATGGCAATCGCATTGAGTCGAATTGTTTTCATTCCGACTTCCTGAGCAGCTCGAATTCCTTCAAGCACCTTGTCGATCCCGTGACGTCTTGAAATCCGGAAAAACGTTTCCTCGCTTAATGTGTCGAGGCTGATATTGATACGGTCGAGTCCGGCCTGTTTGAGGGCCTCGGCCTGGTCGGCAAGCAATATGCCATTGGTTGTTAAAGCGATATCCGCTATCCCGTTCAGTTGGTGCAGTTCCCGAATTAATTCCGACAGATCTTTGCGGACAAGGGGCTCTCCTCCGGTTAAACGAATCTTATTGACGCCGAGTTCTGAGTTAATACGCGCAAAACGAATGAGTTCTTCGAAGGTTAGGATTTCGTTACGTGGCTTAAACTCCACATTCTCCTCGGGCATGCAGTAGAAGCAACGGATGTTGCAGCGATCGGTCACGCTCATACGGAGGTTCGTATGGATTCGCCCTAGGCTATCCGTCAGTGAAGGTTTTCCCGGCATGAGTCAGTCCTCCATTCCCGGATGAACCCATTCCTGTGTTCCGTCAGACCAGTTTTCTTTCTTCCAGATTGGCACTTCTTCCTTGAGGGTGTCGATAAGCCACTGTCCGGATTCGAAAGCTGTAGCTCGGTGAGGGGAACTGACGGCGATGGCAACGCTGGCTTCGCCCGGTAGAAGGTGCCCTAGACGATGGACGATCGCGATCTCGATGATGTTCCATCGTTTGCGGGCAGTGGCCTCTAATTGTTCCAGTTGTTTGATTGCCATTGATTCAAAACATTCATAATCCAGAGAATCCGTTCCGCGAGTTCCGGTAATACTTCTTGTGGTGCCAAGGAAAAGAACGACAGCTCCCGCTCGGTCGTGCTGGACAGATTCGAGGACAGCGTGGTTGTCGATAGCGTCGTTCGTGATGCGGATCATGTAAACAATATGGTGAAACTTGGAATCGTAGAAGGGGAAGAGTTGTTATGCTCCACCACTAACCGGCGGAATGATAGCTAGTGACGAATCTTCAGTAACAATCGTACTATCGGTCGCAAATTCGTCGTCAACAGCAAATCTGCAGTGAGCGATCATTTCGCGGAGTGCTGGGCATGCAGCGATGACCGCTTGCTTAAGGTCGGCAACGGTAGTGGGTGTGGAGCAATCGACTTTTAGATTCGTCGTACCCGCCTTTTGCACTGCAACGGCAAATAGCTTGATGTTGAGCGTCATGACGTGGTTAAGTCTCGGGATGGTTGTGCTAACTGCTGGCTGACCTGAGGTGCCAGACGGTAAGCGTGAGCTAATAATTTGATTGGATGGAGCGTTGGCTTGGTGGTTCCTTGCTCCATTTGGATTTTACACGCGCTGCACTCCGTCGTCCCTACCTGAATTACAGAATCTCTCATCGTACTGATCAGCCCCCAGCCACTACGCAGGCTGTTTCGATAGTTTTTCTTTTGTAAACCAAAGGTACCCGCCATACCGGAACAGCCTTTGTCGATTCGATGGACGGTAAGCCCAGGGATTAGCTGCAGTAAATGCTCGCCAGGGGTGAACTTCGCCAGGGCTCTTAGGTGGCAAGGTAAATGATACCCAACCTGATAGTTTACAGGTTGTAGGTCGAGTTCCAGTTTGCCGTCTTCGTGTAGGCCCCACAAATAATGACAGGCATCCTGTGTGTTTTCAGCGACTAGTTTAGCATCGTCATTACCGAGCAGGTTCGGATATTCCTGAGTTAAACACATTGCAGCAGTAGGCTCCGTGGTAACGATCGTATATCCCTGCCTGACGGCCTCGGCTAGCATGGTTACATTTCGTCGGGCAATGTTCCTCGCATACTCCATGTCACCTTCTGCAATGGCGGAACTGGTAGACCATTGTTGTTCGCCCGGTACAAAAACGCTAATGCCATGATGCTTCAAGACTGCGACAAGGCATTTGGCGAGGTCCGGATCGAACCAGTTTGCAAAGATGTCGACGAAATACAAGGTTTTGTTGCCAGGTTCTCGATTTGATTTGGTTAGCCGGTTTCGTGCGGCCCATTTGAGAAAGCTCGTCCCCGCAACCTGTGGAAGTTTCCTTCCTTGTGCCAGCCCAGTAAATTTTTCTAGAAGCCATCGCATTTGTCGATTACGAATACTCCAGTTGTAGAACCAACGGAATCGGTGAGCCCAACGAGCTGTTCGATCGAGTTTAGTGTAGATCGAGTCGGTTATCTTTAGTCCATTAGAACTTACGTATTGTGCTTTGGTTTCCTGGACAATCTTCGGAATGTCGACACTTGCCGGACACTCAACTCGGCATTGATGGCAGTTAACACATAAGTCTGCAATGGCTTTAGTTTCTTCCTCTCCAAGAGTGGCTAGAGGTAGACGCCCTGTGATAATCCCTCGTAACAAATTGGCTTTGGCACGTGGGCTGGCTTCTTCACGTGGAGCAAATTGAAAGATCGGACACATGCGAGTGGCTTCTGATTCGTCACGACATCGGGCACATCCGTTACAAGATCGTGAACTATATGCCAATTCTTCCGGTGTCCAGGCAAGTTGCAGGTCCATGGGAGGGCGTTGTTCCTGCTCCTGATTAGTTACGTCGGCCATGAATCGGCGAGGCGTCGCCAGGTTGACACTGACAGGTCGCAAGTTGTTGTGGATGGGTTGAGGCATCTCGGAAATAACTTTGCCGGGGTTGAGAATGTGCCGTGGATCAAACACTCGCTTCACTTCGGCAAAGACGTCATAGAGGGGACCGAATTGTTTTCGCATAAACCAAGTGCGACTGAGACCGCTTCCATGCTCGCCGCTAATGGTTCCCCCTGCTTCAATAACGGGCTGATAAATGTCATTGGCAATGGCATGTAGCTTACGAACGTCACTCTTGTCATCGACGTTTAGGAGCGGACGGATATGTAGTACTCCGTGGCTTGGGTGTCCGAAGAGTGAGGCTGTTGTGGCGTGTTTTTGAAGCGCGGCATAGATTTGGGGCAAAACTTCCGGGAGTTTTGCCGGGGGGATGGCGATGTCTTCCACAAAGGGAATCGCTCGCGACGAACCTTCCAGTCGGTAGAGAGTCGGGATGACGTTTTGAGTGATCGACCAGGCCTGTTTGATTTCTGCCTTTTCTAACGCCAGGCGACTTGCAAATGCAAGGTGATGCTGTTGTTGAATGGCTTCACTAATTCTGGCCAAACGATCTCGGATTTCGTTTCTGCTGGTTCCTTCTGCTTCCACGAGAAGCATCGCTTCCGCATCATCCGGAATAGAACGCACGAAGCGAGGGTCCGTCTTTCGGGCGAGGACTAAGAGTCGGCGGTCCAGGAGGTCACAGGCAGAAATGTCCATGTTGCCAAGTAGCTGAGAGGCCTGGGTCGCTTTGTCAATCCGATCAAAGAAGAGCAGCAACACACCCGTTTGCTCAGGGATAGGAGTGGTTCGAACGGTCGCTTCCGTGATGAGCCCAAGCGTACCCTCGGAACCGACGAGTAATTTAGTTAGGTCAAGGTGGTCGTCTCGTAATAACTTGTTCAGATGGTAACCGCAACGGTGGACAGGTGCTTTAGGTGTATGTTCCACGATGGTTTGTTGATGCGTTGTCAGGATGCTGCGTATCCGATCCTGGATTTCATCCAGGCGGGAAACGGTGGGTGCTTCGGCGGGGTCTGAGAGAGCCTGTTTGATAGGAATGGCACAGAGGGTTTCCGTGTTTGACTCGCGGTTAAGCCTGAGAACGGAACCGTCAGCAAGGACAACTTCGAGTTCTTCTACGTGGAATCGTGGGCTGCGATATTTGAGCCAATGGCTGCCGCTGTTATCCAGTGCCAGGACGCTTCCCATGGTCGTGACATCATGATTGCTGGGATCCGGGCCAAACATACGATTGTGTTTGGCAAGGTATTTGTTGAGTCGAGCAAGGATGACACCGGGTTGAATGCGGACCCGCTCTCCATCGAAGGCAAGGATACGTCGCATCGAATGGGCAAAGTCAATGATGATACCGGGCCCGAGGGATTCACCAGCCAGACCGCTACCGGCACCACGGGCATGGATCGAAATGTGGTGTTCGTTGGCATATTGCATGCAGGCAACCACATCCTGAGTATGCAAAGGACGAACCACAGCCAACGGTCTAATTTGGTAAATGCTGGCGTCGCTGGAATAGAGTTGCAGAATAAGGTCATCACATCGAACCTCACCCTCAACCACGCCTCGCAGGTCTTCCAGAATGCGAGCTCGTTCCTGATCCATTACTAACCTGTGTTACGCCCCGGCCTTTTTGGAATCATTGTCAGCTTGATTCCGGGCCTCTTGTTCCAACCATTGACGTTCTTTCTCAGTTCTTTCGAGTCGAACGCGTTGTTGGTGATACTTTTCATGGACCTCGAGATTGAAAGGCTGGTATTCCGGAGAATCATCGAAGCCACGAAATTCGCTATTGCACTTATAACATTGTAATAGATTTTTCATGAAAATATAAAACAGAAGATCTATTCCAGCGAATATAAAGAGTATCAGAAAAGTCCAAAACAGGTTGTGGTAAGCGTAGGCGATCGTGCTGAGCGTTGACCCCAAGGCGATGATGGAGATTCCCAGACGCTGATTGAATTGCTTCCTGTGATAAAGTTCGTGGCTACCACAAATCGTACATCGTTCTAATATGCAGTTGCCTTCTTCGTCTTCGCCCAAGAACGACTCCGGGAATGCCTGCGTTGCAGCGCAGCGTGTGCATGCAACAGCTTGAGAGTCTGCCGTAAAGGGTACGCGGGTGACCTTGTCGCAGGTCTTACAAAAATACGTTACGTTCATGCCAAATAGAGAGTTAAATCGTAGGGCTTATTTTACCTTGAGGCTACAGTGGGTATAGGACGTTATCGGCTAAAACACGAGCTGTTAGTTCACCAATGAATACAACAATGGTGGCCGCATATAGAATTCCGGTGGCACTCTGAGTGTTTGGTACTCTTAATGTCAGAAAGGTCATATAGATTAGTCCAAGGCTGATGATCAGGCCTGCCATCCACCGCAGCGATACGAAAATCCACCAGGTAGTGGTGACTTCAGTATTGAGAATAGTGAGTGTAGTACCCGTGCCTGATAAAAGGGTGCGTAATGCGATCGCAATGACACAAAGCCAGAGTAGCTTTCGGAGTGGTACCAGGTCCATTGTCGGCGTGTTTAGATACCAATGACCCAGCAACATGGCAGTTGTCACACTGCCCACCACAAGCCCGGAGGTGATGATATCAGCCAGCAATATCAGATGATGCGGTATTGCGTTGTCCGTTGGTAAGACGCTGCTTTGATACGCAGTGGCCAACGTAAGTGCCGTTAAAACAACGAGGATCCATTGTCCGGGTTTTGTCTTTTCGTAGAGCCAACTGACCGCACCGACATAGCTGAGCACAGCATTGGCAATCACCAGTACTAACAAGCTGGTTTGGCTAATCAGTCGCTCGCTGTTTTCTGGTAAATGCTCGTCTGAAACGGTCCAAACAACCAACCCACCAAACACGTTGAGGCCCATAATGACCCATAAGTGGACTTTAAAAAAACCGCTCGTGACATGTTTAGGGTTCGTGATGGCCATGGCCAGAGAAACCCCAAAGCTGAGACGCAATACAAATTGCAGGATTTCCCAAAGCAGAGACACGTTTAATTCCTAATCCTATTTACCTTAGGTCCGTTGTATGATTTCTGAACGGCTGAAAAGTTGGAGCCTATGTTGCCACCGATGATAGTCATTCCGATAGTCGTTGCAATCATATTGCCGATGATTTCAGTCCTTTTGTGTTGGAACTACCGCCGTTTGGCTACTTCCTCGCCAACTGCCGGAAGCTTACTTAAATCGGTCACTTACCCATTGGGTAGATATGGTAGATGGTCAAGTTTCCCATGAGTGAGCGTCACGGGGATTCGAACACTTGTAAAAGTGAATGGTTTCGCCAAGCATTATTTCTTCCTGGGGTTCGTCGAGCCGTATCACTCAATAGCGATTCGGCTCGCGATACAGACCTAGAAGTATTTCCGCATCCTTACGCGTGTCACAGGAATAGAGGGCATCAACGCAAACCGGTGGATTCAAATACGTCTCTTGCGATCCCTGCTGTAAATCCATTTTCTACACCCTTCACGATAACAGATATTGCATTATGACTATGGAGACTCTCGTTATGGGATGCAATGATTCTAAAGTCTTTAACACTTGATTCGTTATTAAGCTTTTCGTACAACAACCGCACGGCATCTTCGACAAATTTGAGGTAGGAAGCGTTCATTTCAGCGAAAGCTTGTTCGTCTTCTCTTTTTACGATTACCTGGGTTTCTGTCTGTAACGCGGCTAGACACAATTCCTGTAGATCTTCTACCCACAACATCTCGTCAAAATTTACACTGACGCGAGCTACACTTCGCTGACTGTGTGGCACCGTGGCTCGGTTACGATATTTCTCTGCATGTTCGCTTAATTCAAAGCTGCAAGGGCAGGCCGATGAATAAACAAAATCAAAATGAATATACTTTTTAAAATCCCCTTCTCTAGTCAGATTGCCTTCAAATACCACATCGTAGTATTGATATCCCTCTAAGTCACTTCGGAGGCTCTTCTGTCGGATAGGATATGAAATTTTCAACATGATCCGGGAGTCGAAGCACATCAGGTTTTCTTTGTACGTTTCTAAGACGTCTTTGATTTTGTCGGTGCTGAAGGTCTCATCTTTATGAGTGTAGAAACTCCTCATAATCCTGGACATGTTAATGCCCTTTTTATGGGCTTCCAGACTAACGCTCCCTGTCACACTGGTCTCAAGTTCAACGGTAGAACCATCTCTCTTCTTATAAGTCAGTGGTAGTCTGAAATTATGTATGCCAACCTGTTGGATAGCGACCGGGGCACCCTGGATTAGGCTTGAGGGCCCATTTTGCAGATCAGGTAATGAGGAGATGTATTTCTCATTAACGGTTAGTTCGCGGTCGTATTCGCGTATAGGCGGAGCGTAGCTATTACTATGCTCTCCTCCCATAATCTCTCTCGCAACGACATCCTTTGTTCCGGTATGAGTGGCGTGAGTTTGCTCTTGGTTAGACATGGCGTCTTCAGTTAATTAGCTTTGGTTTCGATAATAGCCTCTAGCCTAAGTCTCTATACTAGATGGCGATGGCGAATTCGTAAATAAGGTCGTTTACTCGAAGCCTTCGAGGTGAATTTCGGGGATGAGATCCGGAATGATGTCGATTTTTGGGAATTCTTCCGTACTGTCCAGGATCTCCTGACAGCAGGCGGTTAACTCGTGAATGAGCTTTTTGATATTGCAACCTAAATGGGTAGGGCCGAAAGGTTCCAGATAGGCAGTGCTTGAAAGAAATAGCTTCTTTGCGCCACGAATGTTTCCGTTGCCGAAGTGGTGCAGGCAGACGGCAACCTGAATAAGGCCCTGGAAGAATTTGCGGTCGTCGGCGTGGTATTCCTGCCAGAGTTCTTCCCAGGCATCGTGAGCTTCGAAGAATTCGACATCATTAAAGAGTTCGATTCCTTCGTGGTATTTGTCGACGTTGAATGGATGTTCGCTCATGGCGTTTTGTTCCTTTAGGCTTTACTGCTCGTCGAATAATTTCTACACGTGCTATACTTGGATAGGATGAGACGTTGACGAACGTATTGCTTAGTATAACCTTCCTTCTCGCCGTACCGATATGACCGTTTCCCGCGAAGAAAAGAACTATGCTCGCCGAGTTGTTCGCCATCTGGCGAAACATTACGCTGACGCTGAATGCGCTTTGAATTATGAGACGCCGTTTCAATTGTTGATTGCTACGATCCTGTCGGCTCAGTGTACAGATGAACGCGTTAATATTGTCACAGCGGGACTGTTTGCAAAATATCCAACCGCGCATGATCTGGCTAAAGCAACGCAAAAACAGATTGAGAAAATTGTAAAGAGTGCAGGGTTTTACCGAGCGAAGGCAAAAAATATTCGAGCCTGCGCTAAGGCGTTAGTTGAGAAGTATGGGGGACAGCCGCCACGTGAATTAGAGCAGTTGGTGGCGTTGGCTGGTGTAGGTAGAAAAACAGGTAACGTGCTACTCGGCACGGCCTTTGGAATTCCTTCCGGGGTGGTGGTCGACACTCATGTGGGAAGGATCAGTCGACGTCTCGGGGTCACATTTGAAAAAGATCCTGTCAAGGTGGAGCGGGATTTGATGTCTGTCCTCCCAAAAAAAGAGTGGATTTATTATTCTCATCGAATGATTCATCATGGCCGGGCTATCTGTGATGCGCGTAAGCCACTTTGTGATAAATGCAGCATGAAAAATTTCTGCCCTCGAATCGGGGTGAAATGAATTAGCCGGGACATTGCTAGCTGGCTAGCGAAAAAAATGTGGCCGGCAATTTGCGTAAATTGCCGCAAAATGCGATAACCACATGCTGGTTTATGCACCGTGCTTTTCTCCCTCTGACCCGCACTTCACTTCGGATTGATAACTAGATGATTCTTTCTGGGCAGGAAATTAAAAAACGCCTCGGCGATACGATTAACCTTGAACCGTTTAATGAAGATAATCTCAATCCTAATAGCTACAACCTGACGCTACATGACGAGGTTATGGTGTATGAGGAAGTTGTCCTCGATATGCGTCAGGTGAATCGAGTGCGTCGTCTGAAGATTCCCGAATCCGGTCTGGTTCTGAATCCCAATCAGCTGTATTTAGGCAGAACGGTGGAGCGGACAGAGACCCATGATCTGGTACCGATGATTGAAGGTCGTAGTTCGATTGGCCGACTGGGGTTATTCGTGCATGTGACTGCTGGATTTGGTGACGTGGGCTTCAAAGGGTTTTGGACTTTGGAGATGTTTGCAGTGCAACCCGTGAAAATATATCCGGGCGTACAAATCTGTCAGATCTTCTATCATGAGGTTGCCGGAGATATTAAGGAGTATGAGAGCTCTAAATATCAAAATAACCGTGACATTCAACCTAGTCTGCTCTATCGCGAGCTAAATCCTGATGCGGAGTCGGAGTCCCCTCAAATGACGTTAAATTTCAAAAAAACGTCAAACGGTGATGATTCTTAGGCTTCCCGCGGCCGGTCTCTACTTTTGAAGCGGCTATTCATCCGATAAACTGAGTGTTTGGTGCTGCGCGTGTCATAATGGATAGAACGTAGCCTTATCTGCCGTATAAAAACAACTAACTAAGAAGAAATGGCCGACTCAATGAGCGATTCGACTCCTTTTGATCCATTTAATACCCGTGACACTTTCGACAGTGGTAGTGGCGAAGTCGGTATCTACCGTTTATCCCGTCTGCAAGAACAGGGGATCGGTGATATCAGTAAACTTCCTTACTCAATTCGAGTACTACTTGAATCGGTACTGCGTAACTGCGATGGGTATGTCGTCGAGCAAGAGGATGTGCGTAATCTTGCAAACTGGAATGCGGTGGACCCGGGGACTAAAGAAATTCCATTCAAGCCTGCACGGGTTGTATTGCAGGACTTTACGGGTGTGCCGGCAGTGGTTGATTTGGCGGCAATGCGATCAGCTATGGAACGTCTCGGTGGCGACCCTAAGAAAATCAACCCACTTATTCCAGTCGATTTGGTGATTGACCACTCAGTACAGGTTGACCGTTTCGGTACTGAAGATGCTCTAATCGACAACGTGGCACTGGAGTTTAAACGTAATAACGAGCGATACGAATTCCTGCGATGGGGACAAAAGGCCTTTGATAATTTTCGTGTTGTGCCCCCCAATGTTGGCATTGTTCATCAGGTCAATCTTGAGTTCTTGGCTGGCGGCGTATTTAAACGCGAAGACCAGGCAGGGACCGTAGCAATTCCGGATACACTTGTCGGAACCGACAGTCATACCACGATGATTAATGGTCTCGGAGTCGTCGGTTGGGGAGTCGGTGGTATCGAAGCAGAGGGGGTCATGTTGGGCCAGCCTATTTATATGCTTATGCCTGAAGTTGTTGGCTTTGAACTGACCGGTGAGTTGCCCGCGGGAGCGACAGCGACGGACTTAGTTCTGATGGTGGTCGAAATTTTGCGTCAAGAGGGCGTTGTCGGAAAGTTTGTGGAGTTCTATGGTTCAGGGGTGGCCAAGATGTCTTTAGCCGATCGGGCAACCATTGCTAATATGGCTCCCGAATATGGAGCTACGATGGGCTTTTTCCCGGTAGATGGTGAAACGCTGAATTATTTACGTAAAACCGGGCGTAGTGAAGAGGAGGTTACCTTGGTTGAGCGGTATACCAAAGAGCAGGGACTGTTTTTGACGGCAGATGCTCCAACTCCGACCTATTCAAGTAATGTAAGTCTCGATTTGTCGACGGTTGTTCCATCCTTGGCAGGTCCCAAGCGACCTCAGGACCGAGTGTCCCTGGCCGATATGAAACCGGCATTTGAAACAACTCTGCGGGCTCCTGTTAACCAACGTGGTTTTGCCTTGGAAGGTCAGTCTCTGCACGCCACTGCCACGGCCCAGCTCGATTCAGGCGACATTGATATTACTCACGGTTCTGTCGTGATTGCCGCGATTACCTCATGTACCAACACAAGCAATCCTTCGGTGATGCTGGCTGCTGGGCTGTTGGCTCAAAAAGCAGCTGCCCAAGGGTTGAGTGTCAAGCCTTATGTAAAAACCAGTCTGGCTCCAGGTTCGCGGGTTGTAACGGACTATCTGGATAAAGCAGGCCTGACCGATTCGTTAAAACAACTTGGCTTCCATGTTGTGGGATATGGCTGCACCACCTGTATCGGAAACAGTGGCCCACTGCCACCGCCCGTATCCGCTGCGATTCACGAGGCAGACCTCGTAGCCTGCTCAGTACTCTCCGGTAATCGGAACTTTGAAGGCCGTGTTAGTCAGGATGTGAAAGCAAACTATTTGGCAAGTCCACCTCTGGTGGTCGCCTACGCCTTGGCTGGAACCACCTTGATTGATTTTGATACGGATCCACTGGGGCAGGATCACGATGGAAATGATGTGTTTCTGAAAGATATCTGGCCTTCAAGAGAAGAAGTAGCTGAAGTTCTCAATCATTCGATTGATAGCGAAATGTTTGTCAACCGCTATGGAAATGCGTTTGATTCGAACGAGAAGTGGAATGCCATTGCGGTTGATTCGGGCGATATTTACTCGTGGAATGACGCCTCCACTTATATTCAGGAGCCACCGTTTATGGTGGATCTTCCAGTCGAAGTACCCCCGGTTGCGCCTTTGACAGGAGCCCGCGCGTTAGCGATGCTCGGCGACAGTACGACCACAGACCACATCTCACCCGCCGGCGCGATTGCCAAAGACAGTCCTGCCGGACTCTTCTTGCAAAGTAACGGAGTTGAGCCGGTTGATTTCAATAGTTACGGATCACGCCGAGGAAACGATCGGGTAATGCTGCGAGGAACGTTTGCAAACATTCGTATTCGTAATCAACTTGCTCCGGGAACCGAAGGCGGAGTCACGCGTTATCTGCCAACCGATGAAGTCATGCCAATCTATGACGCGGCTATGAAATATAAAGAAAGTGGAACTCCCTTAGTGATTCTCGCGGGCGCGGAATATGGCACGGGTAGTAGTCGAGACTGGGCTGCCAAAGGTACCCAGTTAATGGGGGTCCGAGCAGTAATTGCTGCGAGTTACGAACGAATTCATCGCAGTAATCTGGTGATGATGGGCGTGCTACCGTTGGAACTAATTGGTGGTCAGACGGCGCAGTCGATCGGATTGAGTGGCGAAGAAACGTTTGACGTTGTCGGCCTCGATGACTCACTGCAGCCATTATCCACCGTCACGGTGAAAGCAACCGCCGCAGATGGTAGTGTGATTGAATTTGACGCAAAAGTAAGAATCGACACACCCGTTGAAATGGATTACTACCGAAATGGTGGTATTCTTCAGACTGTGTTACGTAAGCTGCTCTAAGCACAGCCTTGTGGAGATGACGAACAGATTTCTAAGAAGAGCTCTGCGTTGCCTTGCGACAACGCAGAGCTCTTAGTCTTAGTTTTCCGATACATTGTCAGAGCTCGCGAAAGGTCGAGCCGCTGACAGGCAGTCTAGGCTGCGGCTAACTGCAGACCTGCTTCCACGCGAACTTCATCGAGGAATTCCTCGATGATGCGAAAGTCCATTGCCGTTGCGGAAGGAGCTTCCGGGTGGAATTGAGTCCCCATCGCTACCCAGCCTTCTTCGGTGTGTTCGATCGCTTCGATCACTCCATCGGGGCACCGTGCTGTGACAGCAAAGCCGGGTGCGACTTCGTCGATCGCCATATGGTGATTTGAATTTACGCGGATTTCGCCATCTCCATAGATGCGTTCCAAGATAGAGTCAGGAGCGATGTCCAGACCGTGGCGGTGTGCCAGATCCTGAGGGTCGCGGTGAGGAACTGCATTTGGCAGAGCCTCGGGAATATGTAGGTGAAGGTTGCCTCCCGCTGTGATATTCAACAGTTGCATGCCGACGCCAATGCCGAAAACTGGTAGCTTACGCTGGAAGATAAGACGAGTAAGTTGACGGTCGAATATTTCCCGTCGAGCACTCATCAGACGGCACGACGTATGTCGCATAAATCCGTCACGGTGAGGGTCTAGATCCAGACCTCCAACAAGAATGAATCCGTCGAGGGTGTCGAGGACCGCTTCGATGTCATCTTCTTCGTCCATAATTGGAACCATGACAGGAATGCCGCCAGCTCGTAGCACACAATCGGAATACCCGGCAGCCAAATAGAAATAAGCGGCCGTATCTTTAGTTTCACTCTTATAATCAATGTTGATGCCGATCAATGGTTTTTTCTGCATCTGTAATCCCTTTCAGATACTCGGAATAACCCTAAAGGAAAGCTATTCCAAAACTAAGACTAAAAACCAGAACGGCATCCCAGGCTGACAGAAGCTCATGCAAGATTGAATACACCGAGTCAGTTGTGTAACTGCGGTAATTCAGAAACTGAATATTGACTGGACGAGAATGCTAAAAAAATCAATTCGTTGAATCGATTAGCTTCGCGTTTCAGATATTGCTCAGAACCAAATCCACTTCCCTCATCCTGAGATTTGTGGAATTTGTAAGAACGATTCAGTTTCCCCCCCCTACATGTGGCCTAAATCCAGACCCGGGAAGTGAAATCCTTTTCGGATACCGTTCTGTGTTCTCCTTAAACAGTTGCAATGTCTGAGTTAATCTTGTGGGAAGCAAGAAGATAAAATTGTGACAAGTTGCAACGTTTTTTACAAATCCCTAGCAGCATTTTGTTTTGAAAAAAGAGCCCACCACAATATGTGGTGCTAGCTGATAGCGGAATGCACAATATGTCGTTTAAAAACTTTTGCAATTCATTTTTCAAAACTCACAAAACTTTGGGCCCGTCGAGAATTTGAGAGTCCCAGAGGGCTACCTCCCTTGCTTAACCGTCTTTGGTGGCCGGCTGTTTCTGTCCTTATCAGTGTCATAGCGATGGGATAGAATCGGGACATGCGTTATACAAATGTAGCTATCGAATCGCTAGGGTATACGCTGCCATCTGAAATCGTGACGACGTCAGAAATAGAGCAGCGGCTTGCTCCTGCTTATCAGCGAATGCGATTACCTGAAGGTCGCTTGGAACTGATGACAGGAATTGCCGAGCGTCGTTTTTGGGAACGAGGCATCTTGCCCGGAGATAAGTCCATTGAATCCGGAAAACAGGCTATCGAGGCCGCCGAAATCGACCCTCAGAAGATTGGCATGCTGATTCATGGTTCGGTTTGTCGGGATCACTTGGAGCCTGCCACCGCATGTCGTGTTCATGATGGATTGGGACTACGAAGAGACTGCATGATATACGATTTGTCCAACGCCTGTCTTGGACAGCTAAACGGCGTTGCATTAGCTGCCAATGCAATCGAACTTGGGCAAATTGAAGCAGCCTTGATCGTAGGGACTGAGGATAGCCGGCATTTAGTTGAAAATACGATTCGATCGCTTAATAACGATGAGTCCTGGACACGTAAGACTATCAAAATGGCGGTAGCGTCATTAACGATTGGCTCAGCTAGTTCAGCCATTTTATTAACCCATCGAGAGACCAGTCAGACAGGAAATCTGCTGCGAGCAGTAACTGCACAGGCCAACACTCAATTTCACAATCTTTGCCAAAGTGGAAAAGACGAGGCTGCGGCCGATGACATGCGTCCACTGATGAATACGGATTCGGAGCGTCTTATGGCTGAAGGAATTCAGACAGGGATTACAACATTCGATCAGTTCTTAGCGGATTCACAGTGGTCACGTGAAGATATCCATCAGTCATTTTGCCATCAGGTTGGTGCCGCTCATCGAAAATTGATGCTGGAATCACTGCGACTTCCCGAAGCAAATGATTTTTCGACGTTTCAATGGCTGGGCAATACAGGCTCGGCAGCCTTGCCTGTGACGCTGGCGATCGGTGTTGAGCAGGGCAGTGTTGATTCCGGCAGTAATCTTGGATTGCTTGGTATCGGTTCGGGTATTAATTGTCTGATGGTTGGTGCCACCTGGAATGAAAGTCGGGTTGGCACCAACACTCCCCGCTAAGCTTCTACTTGTTAGATTTGAATCATGTCTGGTACGTCACGTATTTGCTACAATGGCATTCGCAACTAGATAACTGTATCCCGAGGAGTTCTGTACGTGGAATTTACCTGCCAGCTTAATCGCCGTGACTTTGCCCGGGCTTCTGCTGTAGCTGCAGTCGCCGCTTCTTCATTGCCAGCCGCTGAAAACAAGGGTTATATTGATGCCCATGTTCATGTCTGGACTCCGAATACGAAGCGTTATCCATTGGATGCCTCTTTTAAAAAAGAGGATATGCAGCCAACAAGCTTTACCCCTAAACAGCTGTTCGCACATTGTCATCCAGTGGGCGTAGATCGAATTGTTCTTATTCAGATGAGTTTCTATCGATTTGATAATAGTTACATGCTGGACATGATGGAGCAGCATCCGGGCGTTTTTGGCGGAGTTGCTGTCATTGACGAAAACAATCGACCAGCCCGGGAGATGGTAAAGCTCGCTCGTCAAGGAGTGCGTGGTTTTCGTATCCGACCGCATGCTCAAACCCCTGATCAATGGCTATCTGGTGATGGGATGCATGAGATGTGGAAGGCGGGTGCCAAACACGGCTTAGCGATGTGTCATTTGATTGACGCTGAGTTTCTTGGCTCGGTTGACAAAATGTGTGCACGTTATCCGGATACTCCGGTTGTTATTGACCACTTCGCCCGGATAGGAGTGGATGGGCAGGTTCGTGAAAATGATGTGGCAGCGCTTTGTGATCTGGCAAAGCACAAAAACGTCACGGTGAAGTTGTCTGCTTATTACGCTTTAGGTAAAAAGACGGCACCGTATCAAGATTTGTTGCCTATGATCAAAACCTGTATTGATGCCTACGGTGTGGAGCGATTGATGTGGGCTAGTGATGGACCATTTCAGGTCGTGGGTGGTCATCAATATGCTCCGTCGTTCAATCTCATTCAGGATGCAGACTTTCTTTCCGACGGCGATAAGGAATGGTTGTTGCGTCGCACTGCCGAGAGAGTTTTCTATTCATAATGTCAAAACGATACCTGATCAGAATCCTGGTCCTTCTGGCTTTGGCAACAGATTTGAGCTGGCACTATTTTAGTGGCAGAAATTCAGAAGCCGATAATTATCCTAATCGTCCCATTACGCTGATTGTCCCATTTGGCCCTGGGGGGGAAAGTGACACGTTTGCCCGGATGATCCAGAAGGCGATTGCCGACAATGGATTTCTTAAACAGGAGGTTGTCGTAAAGAATGTAGGTGGAGCCGGAGCCACGATTGGTAGTGGCCAGGCACGGAAAGCAGATCCGGACGGCTATACGATGTTACTCCTGCACGAGGCATTAATCACGGCTCAGGCATCCGGGAAAGTTTCTTACGGGCCGGAGTCATTTGAGCCTATTGCCGCCAGCGGTAAGACCAATATGATTATAGCCGTTGCAGAAGATTCACCTTACCAATCTCTGGCAGAGTTGATGAACGCAGCCAAAGAAACACCCAATGAACTGGTGTTTGCAGCCAATCTGGGTGCTCCTGTGCATTATGCCGGCCTGATTCTTGAAAAGGATCTTCCGGGATCTCATTTTCGCTACACGCAAAAAGGGGGGGGAGCTAGTCGGTTTGAAGCTGTCATTGGGGGGCATGCCGACGTGTCGGCATTTTCCTTAGGTGAGTATATATCTTTCAAGGAGGGTGGCCTGCGTGCCGTAGCGATTACTTCGGAGGAACGTCATCCGGATGCTGGGGAAATCCCTACTGCACAGGAACAGGGCTTTCAGTTCGTGCATGCCAACATGCACTTTTGGTGGTTTCCGAAAGGAACGGATTCCGAAAAGATAGACCTCATGGCAGATGTTATCAAGAAGTGTATGGCAACACCTCAGGTGCAGAAACAACTGGCTCTGCGATTGTCAGAGCCATTTGTGCAAACCGGCGAACCAATGAAAGAATTACTTCAAATGCGGATTGGTAAAATCCAAAGTGTCGATGCAACTTCGCCGGATGTTTTGCCTAATATCCCGTTGTGGGTTGCTTTGCTAACCGGGATTAGTTTTGTGGTGCTTCTCGTATCCCGATTCTTGTCGTCGTCGGTAGTTGAGAGAACCGTGAGCGATGACGAGAGTGAGATAGCGAAGGGAACCAGAAGGGGCTATTTAAAGACAGCTGTGTCCTTCGTAATGGTGACGGCTTTGTATCTGCTTGCATTAGAATATGTTCCGGTTGATTTTAGAATTATTACAGCGGTTTATATGTTTGATGTGGCCTTGCTTTGCACCGGTTTTGAAGTGGATGGCTTGAAAAAGCTCGTTACCAAATCTTACGTACCTGAAATGATCGTTCTGGTACCACTGATCGTCTTCTTTGTCTTCCAGTCTTTCTTCAGCATTCAATTGCCATAGGAGTTGTGATGGGCGAAGTCATTCATGAACTTACCATCGGCGATCCAGTGAACCTGCTTTGGGTGGGTATTGGAACGATGCTGGGTATTCTTGTGGGAGCCATTCCAGGACTGACTGGTGCTATGCTGATCGCGTTGTCCCTCCCGTTGACCTATGCTATGCAGCCTTCGGAAGCGATGGTTTTATTAGTGTCGATGTATGTTGGATCAATTTCGGGAGGATTGATTACTGCAACGCTGTTGAGAATGCCAGGCACGCCAGCCTCAGTGATTACGACGCTCGACGGTTATCCAATGGCCAGGGCTGGTAACCCAGGGCGGGCTTTGGGGTTGGGCATTATGGCCTCTTTCGTAGGGGGCCTCATTTCCTGGGGCTTTCTGATTTTGTTGGCCGAACCAATTTCGAAGATTTCTACGGAATTGGGAGACTTTGACTATTTTGCATTGGTTCTGGTTGCGTTGGTCCTTATCGCCTCCGTCTCCGGCAAGTCTTTAGCTGCGGGTGTCTTTTCAGGCTTTCTGGGGATTTTGGTTACCGTTCCAGGTGAGTCTCCGGCAACTGGGGATACACGTTGGACATGGGGGGTCGAACAATTAAATAATGGTTTTGATTTGTTGCCAGTCCTCATAGGACTGTTTGCTGTGAGTCAGGTGATACACGAGGTCGCCTCGCGTGAAAAGAAAGTGGAGAAAATTAGTCAGGTAGCCCCCGAAGGTATCCTCCTGGGAGTCGCAGACTGGCTCCGGCATATGATCAATATGATTCGGAGTAGTGTGATTGGAACCTGGGTTGGAATTCTCCCGGGAATTGGTGCCAATGTGGGGAGTGTGATGGCTTATTCCGCGGCAAAGTCCCTGAGTAAGCAACCGGAGGCATTTGGCACGGGAAGTGAAGAGGGGGTTGTTGCTAGTGAGGCTGCTAATAACGCGACAATTGGTGGCGCGTTGATTCCCCTTGTGGCGATGGGCATACCCGGCAGCGTAATTGATGCAATTTTGCTTGGTGCTTTGGTGCTGCATGGTTTGCAACCCGGCGTTCTTCTGTTCCATAATCATCCGGAGATCGTCTACACAATCATCTTCACCATGCTAATCGCTAATCTTGCGATGTTTGGGATGATGCTTTTGAGTGCCAAATGGATTTCTAAGCTGGCAACCATTCCCCGCGTATATTTGTTGCCCGTCGTCGTCGTTTTTTGTGTGGTAGGTTCCTATGCACTTAACAACCGCATGTTTGACGTTTGGGTAATGTTGGGCTTCGGAGTAGTTGGGTTCATGATGGAGCGAAGTAGAATTCCGTTGGCTCCATTTGTTATTGGATTTGTTCTGGCACCGATTGCTGAAGAGAAGCTGGGAGCAGGTTTGCAGGCAACAGGAGGGAGTTACGCACCGCTTGCAACAAGGCCGGTTGCATTAATATTCATCCTGGTTTCGCTTGTCTTGGTGGTTTGGCCGATCGTAAAAACGTGGCGAAAATCTGGCAGAAGAGAGGTGGAGTGATGAAGATGCCTGCTTATGCTACCGATCTCCAGACCATTCGCAAAGCTTATTTTCGCATCCAAAACGTAGTGCATCGGACGCCCGTGCAAACATGCCGTCAATTGAGTCGGCATGCCCAGGCGAATGTCGCCTTCAAATGTGAAAATCTGCAGAAAGTTGGTGCGTTTAAATACCGCGGAGCCAGTAATGTTGTTTTGAGTTTGACAGACGAGGAAGCTGCGGCTGGGGTTGTGACTCATAGTAGCGGTAATCATGCTCAGGCGTTGGCACTCGCGGCTCAGCAACGGGGAATACCCGCTCATATCGTCATGCCATCCAATGCACCCCAGGTGAAGCAGGATGCAGTGGCTGGTTATGATGCTCAGGTCATTTTGTGTGAACCAACACTGGAGGCGCGGGAAATCACCGCCGCAGAAGTTGTTGCGGAGACGGGAGCCGCATTTATTCACCCATATAACCACGCAGGAATCATTTCCGGGCAGGGGACGGTTGCTTTGGAATTGTTCGAGCAAGTCTCGGATTTGGATGTGATTATCGCGCCCGTAGGTGGTGGCGGACTTTTAAGTGGGATTGCGATTGCTGCCAAAGCGCTAAATCCGTCGATTCGGATTGTTGGCGCTGAGCCGGCAGGGGCAGACGACGCATTTCAAAGTAAACGTGCTGGTGAATTGATTCTGCAAACCTCTCCAAATACTATCGCTGACGGCTTACTCACAAGTTTGGGTGACTTGACCTGGCCGGTCATCCGAGATCTGGTGGATGAAATTGTTGTCGTGGACGACCGGCAAATCGCAAATGCCATGAAACTGATGATGGAACGAGCGAAGTTGTTAATTGAACCCTCCGGAGCAACTTCGTATGCGGCCGCCGTGAAGATGGATTTCGATACAGAGGACACTCGGGTTGCTTGTGTGATCTCCGGTGGCAATATTAATCTATCCCGCATCTCGGAATTGATGGCATCCTGTTAGGAAGGGTAACCTGTTGCCATCCCGAATCTTTGGGGAGACAGGATTGAAGGTGTCTCGGATTGCATTCGGCTGCGGCCCACGGTCAGGAAATCTGACCGGTGACGACTTCAGTAATCAACTTGCTTCAGTGCGACGGGCCCTAGAGTTCGGAATCAACTGGTTTGATACAGCGTGGATCTATGGAGTTGGCCGGAGTGAGTAAAACCTTGGCCGTTGTTTTGCAGATTCAGGGAAATGCTTTACGAATTCTGTAAGAGAGCTAGGATGGTAATCCCCATGCCAAGGATAGCAAACCAGAGTACCAGAGTTTTCCAGGGAACGTCTCTGCTGGGGCCATAGACGGTAAATGGGTCGGCGTCGAATGCAACTCGTAAGCGGCTTAACTCTTTCTGGTATCTTTGCTCATCTTCTTCCCAGTCAAATTTTAACTCTGACATGATCCCCTGGATCATTCTTGCATTAAACGGTCGGTCTTGCGGGGCCTTGGAGAGTTGTTGCAGGACGACGTCCTGAAGAGATTTGGGCGTTTCCGGAACGTTAAGGTGTAAAGGGATAGGCGTCTCTTTGAGGTGTTGTTCGAAAATGACCGGGAAGCTTGTTCCCTGGAACGGAGGGCCTCCGCTGAGCATTTCGTAAAACAGGCAGCCGAGAGAATATAAGTCTGCCTGGCCTGTAATGATATCTTCGCCGCGGATTTGTTCAGGAGACATATAGAGCCAGGAACCGACGGTCATGCCGCTGGCTGTTAGATCCGATTCACCCGTATCGAGGGCGATGCCGAAGTCACCTAGTTTTAACTGCCCTTCGTAGGTTAGGAAAAGGTTGGCCGGCTTAAGATCTCGGTGTACGATGCCGTGATTGTGAGCGTGCTGTAGTGCGGAGCAAATTTGAATGCCATAGTTGATCGTTTCATGCCAGGAAAGCTTGTGGTGTGCCTGCAATAATTGTTTTAACGTGCCGCCTTCAATTAATTCCATGACATAAAAAAGTCGACCATCTTCGGTTCGTCCCCCGCCGTAATAACTCACGATATTTGGGTGGTTTAATTTCGAAAGGATTAACATCTCGCGTTCAAAACGTGAAACGATATTTTCATCCTGGGAGACTCCGTGTTGAAGGATTTTGACAGCGCGAGCTTGTTTGGTCGGGTTTTCAGTCGCTCGGTAAATGGTACCGACCGTCCCGATCCCGATGACCTCGCCTAGTTCAAAATCTTCAAATTTACGCTTCACGGTGTTTTTTCTCGGTAGCTGAATTGGTGGACACTCTTATATCTTATGGAAAATGTTGCAGAGTTATACCTAATCTTTGGTATATAGTACGTGTATGACCGAATTAACCTCAAGCCTCCGACCGAGATTAAGTAGTTCCCAACCGTGTTCAGGGCCGTTCAACCGTAGGCAATGGCTACAGTTAGGTGCCCTGAGTATGGGGGCGTTGTGCTCAGGTTTACGCCCGGGAGATGACTTACTTGCCTCTGCGAAGGTTGTGCGTGACGCAGAAGGTCAGCCCCTCCCGGAGTTGAAAGAAGACTTTTCCGTTATTCTGTTCTGGGCCAACGGCGGGCCGAGTCACTTGGATTTATTTGATATGAAGCCAGAGGCACCGGCGGAATATCGCGGGCCGTTACGACCCGTTAAAACAAACGTCAGTGGCATTGAGATTTGTGAGCTAATGCCTCGGCTCTCGAAGATCGCCGATAAGTTCACGTTGTTGCGAAGTTTGTATCATGAGCGAGCAGAGCATTCAGGTGGGACGAATCGATTTTTGACCGGATATTCTTCCGTGGCTAAGAACCTGCCGCGGTCTGAGTTTCCGGATCTTGGTTCGGTGGTCGCAAAACATGCGGAGTATTCTGAGAATCCCCTGCCGTTTTATGTAGCAAATACACCGAGTTATGGAGCGGGAGCTGCTTACTTGGGAGCATCCTGTGAGGCCTATATGCCGTCGCCGAATTTAGAGACGGCGAGTGGTGCTAACCGATATGATCCAGTGCCTGTTTATCAAACGGGTGCTGGCGTCGGGGATTTGACTATTTCGCAAGGTGGCGTTGTTGATTTGAGTCGGCGGAGGCAGGTGTTGAAACAGCTCGATCGGTTGTCTCGCGATATCGATAATACCAAGATGATGACCTCGATGGATCTCTTCCAGCAACGTGCGGCGGCGATGTTGTCGAGTTCTTTAGCTAAGAGCGCTTTCGATTTAACCTTGGAAAAGAAGTCTACATTAGAGCGTTACGGTGACACGCATTGGGGCAAGAGCCTTCTTACTTGCCGTCGTTTGGTGGAAGCCGGAGTTCGTTTTGTGCAGTGTCAGGCTGCGTTTCGGCTAAGGCCAGAAACCGGACGGACATCAACCTGGGATGACCACAGTGTGAATGCTCATATCTTTAAATCTTATGAGGAAAAGGTGCCGGTTCTCGATCAGGCTGTTTCTGCTCTGATTGAAGATTTGTACTCCCGGGGACTCGATAAGAAGGTGCTGTTTATCTTCTGTGGAGAGTTTGGACGTACCCCACTAATCCGCAATCAGGACGTAAGTGGCCGTCCTGGGAGAGATCATTGGCCCCAGGCGATGAGTGTATTCCTTTCCGGCGGCGGGATTCCAACTGGTCAGGTGATCGGAGCCACCGGGAAACGAGCCGAAGAACCGACGGAACGGATTATGAACAGCAATTGTCTGTTGGCTACGATTTATCAAAAATTCGGTGTCGATCCTCGTCGGTCGTTCCTGAATAATGCCGGACGTCCGGTGCCGATTCTTACGGAAGGCGAACCTATTCGCGAATTGCTGTAATTTTGGGTTGAGGAACCTGAGAATACGGCTGTTTACCCTTCAGAATTAGGCTGCTGGGTTATCTAAGACTTACTCTGAATCCGTGTCACAAGCTATAATCAAAGGATGGTTTAGTTTTGGTGATTTATGTTTCGGTTGCGAGTAGTTGTTGCGACTGTTTTTACATCATTAGGAATTCTATGAATCTATTTACAACATCACTTGCCCGGACGATGCCCGGGATGCTCATGATGCTTTTTTATGTGACGGTACCAGTTGGCTTGCAAGCCGATGACCAGCAACTGAGTAACGTTGAACTGAATAAAGTCAGAAAGCTCCTGACCAACCGGTGTTTTACCTGTCATGGTCCCGACGAAGCAGAACGTAAGGCCGATTTGCGTTTGGATACTTTCGATCATGCGACGATGGATCGAGAGGGGGCATTTGCCATTAAGCCAGGTGATGTGGAAGCGAGCGAAGTTGTGGCTCGTATTATCGCCGAAGACGAATTTACACGGATGCCTCCGGGCGAAAACGCAGTACCGTTGACGGTGGATGAAGTTGAGTTGATTAAACAATGGATTGCCAAGGGGGCAATTTATGGAGAGCATTGGGCGTATGTTGCTCCGGTTAAACCTGCTTTGCCAAAGCTGAAAAACCAAACATGGCCGGCGAACGATATCGACCGGTTTGTTTTGGCTGAAATTGAAAAGCAGGGCTTGCAACCGAATGAGGAGGCGACTCGCTACGCCCTTATTCGCCGCTTGTCGTTTGATTTGACAGGGCTTCCTCCCACTCTGGAGGAGGTTGATGCCTTCGTGAATGACAAGAGTCCTCAGGCCTATGCGCAATTAGTTGATCGTCTGCTTGAGAAGCCGGCTTATGGCGAGCGTTGGGCGACGATGTGGCTCGACTTGGCTAGGTATGCTGACTCAGCCGGTTACGCCAATGATCCCTCACGTACAATCTGGCTTTACCGTGATTGGGTTATTGATTCATTTAATCGGAACGTACCTTTCGATCAATTTACGTTGGATCAGATTGCCGGAGATCTCATCGAAGAGCCCACCCAACAGCAGTTGATCGCGACAGCATTTAATCGCAATACCCTTACGCAAAGTGAGGGTGGTACCAACGATGAAGAATTTCGTAATGTGGCAATCGTGGATCGTGTGAATACAACAATGCAGGTTTGGATGGGCACGACGATTCGATGTGCCCAGTGCCATACACACAAATACGACCCAATTACTCAGGAAGAGTATTTCAAATTCTTCGCATTTTTCAATAATACTGAAGATGCAGATCGAGCTGACGAGCAACCTCTTTTGAGTGTAATGACTCCGGAGAAACAGCAGCAAAAAGATGATTTGCAACGGCAGATTAAAGAGCTTGAAACCCGTCTGGCTCCATCGCCGGAAGCCATTGCCAGACAAGTTGAAGCTTGGAAAGAACAGGTTGAACGTAAGGTGCAATGGGGCATTGTTTCCGAATTAAAGGCTACTGCCCAGAGCGGAGCCGCCATGGAAGTGTCCGGAAATGGCGTTGTTACGGTCCAAGGCGAAGTTGCGGCTAAAGATGTCTATGAGCTGGCGTTCTCGACAAAACTCAAAAATATTAAAGCGATTCGGTTGGAAGTTCTGGCAAATGAAACGTTGCCTGGTAAAGGTCCCGGACGTGGAGCTGGAGGTAACTTTGTACTTTCAGAATTGTCCGGATCGTTTGGAGGTGCTCGTAATGAACCTCCACAGGGGCAGATTGTCCGGATTGATCTTCCTGGTAAGGGGAAGATGATTCATATCGCCGAGTTGGAAGTTTTTAGCGGTGGTAAGAATATTGCATTGGGGGGCATAGCAAAACAATCCTCTACAGATTTTGGTGGAGAGGTAAAACGGGCCAACGATGGAAACACAGATGGTGTCTATACCAATAATTCCGTTACGCATACGGCCGTTGAGGAAGATCCCTGGATTGAAATTGATCTGGGAAAAGTTTCTTCGATCGATCTGATCAACATCTGGCCGCGATCCGATAACAATCTCTATTCGCGACTGGATGGGTTTGTCCTCAGTGTGCTGGATGCCGAACGAAATCTGGTCTGGAAGCAGCAGGTGGCGAAGGCGCCTGCGGGTAAGCATGAAGCCACGCTTGATGGCTTGCTGCCGATTGAGTTTGCATCAGCCTCAGCGACTTTTGAGCAACGTGAAGGAGACGTTGTGAATAACTTTAGTATCGCCAAATCGATTGATGGTGATGTTCAGAGCTCCACAAGTGGTTGGGCGGTTGGGGGAGCAGTGGGACAGGATAGTACTGCAGTGTTCCAGATCGGTAACAGAGTAGGGACGGCCGACAGCACGGAGATCAAATTAGTGCTAACTCAAAATTATAAAGACCACGCCCTAGGCAGTTTTCGGTTGTCGCTGACGACGGACGAAGGTGATGTTTCCGTGCTGCCGAATGTAGTTTCCAATATCGTTTCTTCAGGATATAACGCTTCCGAGAAAACACATGTAGACATACTACATGATTACTATCTTCAGGTCGTGCCACCGCCCAAGGAACTCACTGATAAGATTGCGGCCGTGAAGAAACAGCGAGACGGTATCAAGCCGGCGACCGTGCCAATTATGCGGGAACTAATGGGCGATAAGCGACGCAAAACACATATTCAGATTCGGGGGAACTTTGAAGCGTTGGAAGGTGAGGTTACTGAAGGAACCCCCGCGGTGCTTCATGGTTTTCCTGAAGGGTCTCCTGTCAATCGTCTGGGGCTGGCTCAATGGCTGATTAGTGAAGAAAACCCATTAACCGCTCGTGTAATCGTCAATCGATATTGGGAGCAGTTGTTTGGTCAGGGGATTGTGAGAACAAGTGAAGAGTTCGGTGCACAGGGAGACTTCCCAACACATCCGGAATTGTTAGATTTCCTGGCCGTTACGTTTCAAAAGGATATGAGATGGGACATGAAGGAGTTGCTAAAGTTTGTCGTCATGTCGGCAACTTATCGTCAGAGTTCGCTGGCGACTGATCAACATAAGAAAATGGATCCTTACAACTATTTGTTGGCTCGCGGACCACGCTTTCGACTGAATGCGGAGATGATTCGTGATCAGGCCCTGGCGGTGAGTGGCTTGTTAGATCGTAAAATGCTTGGTCCATCAGTGAACCCTCCTCGTCCAAAGCTTGGCTTAAGCGCTGCTTTTGGTAGCTCAACGGACTGGACGACCTCGGCAGGTGGTGATAAGTGGCGTCGTGGCTTGTACACTCAGTGGCGTCGAAGTTTACCTTATCCATCCATGGCAACATTTGATGCTCCGAGCCGCAATGTATGTACAATTCGACGAGTCAACACCAATACACCTTTACAGGCGTTGGTGACATTGAACGATCCGGTTTATATCGAAGCCGCTCAGGCATTCGCCCGCCGTATCCTTAGGGAAGGTGGTGAATCTGTTGATGATAAAGTCAGCTACGGTTTCCGCCTGGCTTTGGCACGTTTGCCTTATGAACAGGAACGTGAAAGGCTGATAAAACTATATGAAACTGTGGTCGCCGATTATCAGGTGGACATGGAAAGTGCGAAAGAAATATCGACAATGCCTTTGGGGGAATTGCCGGAAGGAATGGATGTGGCAGAAGCGGCCGCCTGGACCATTGTTGGAAACGTACTGCTGAACCTTGATGAAACCTTGGCTAAGAGGTAAATAGATGAACCCCTTTTTCGAAAATGCAACCAATAAAACTAGGCGTCATTTCCTTCAGGGGTGTGGCGTAGGCTTAGGGGCTATGGCGATGACATCATTGGATGGTGCGAAGCCGGTAGCTGCTGAAGTTGTCAACCCACTGGCACCACGCCGACCTCATTTTGCAGCGAAAGCCAAACGGGTTATTTATCTCCATATGGCGGGTTCACCTCCACATTTGGATTTATTCGATTACAAGCCGGAGTTGGTGAAGAGGACGGATGAGCCTTGTCCAGATGAATTCTATGAAGGTAAACGTTTTGCATTCACCAGTGGCCGACCGTTGCTTTTAGGAACTCCTCAGGAATTCAAGCAGCATGGTGAGAGTGGGCAGTGGATGTCTGCAGCCCTACCAAAATTGGCAGAAGTGGCTGACGATTTGACGATTGTGAAATCGATTAATACCGAACAATTTAACCATGCCCCCGCCCAACTCCTCATTTACACAGGATCACCCCGTCAGGGTCGTCCATCCATGGGCGCCTGGGCTACTTACGGTTTAGGGTCTGAAAATCAGGACTTGCCGGGGTTTGTTGTTCTGATCTCCGGTGGTGTTTCACCGAGTGGCGGAAAAGACAACTGGGGTTCCGGGTTTCTGCCTTCCATCTATCAAGGCGTACAGTGTCGTAGTAAAGGGGACCCGGTACTCTACGTATCCAATCCGAAGGGGATGGATCGTGCGATGCGTCGTAAAACGCTCGATGCACTTAACGACCTCAACCAACTTCAAGCTCAGGAATTAGGTAACCAGGAGACGCTTACTCGTATGGCTCAGTACGAATTAGCATTTAGGATGCAAATGTCAGTTCCGGGTGTTATGGATATCTCCAAAGAGACACAGGAAACACTGGATGCGTACGGTGCTAAACCAGGTGAAGCTAGCTTTGCAAATAACTGTTTGTTGGCTCGGCGATTAGCGGAAGATGGCGTTCGGTTTATTCAGTTGTTTGACTGGGGTTGGGACTTTCATGGGACGGGAGCGGCGAACGGCATTCGGGATGGATTGACCAATCGTTGCATGCCAATGGATCAGGCTGTATCAGCATTGATTAAGGATTTGAAGGACCGTGGAATGTTTGAAGAGACTCTGATCGTATGGGGGGGCGAGTTTGGCCGCACCCCATTCAGGGAAGGTCGGACAGCCAAAAGTCAGGTGCTAGGTCGAGATCACTTCCCTGATGCCTACACAATGTTCATGGCAGGCGGCGGGATGAAACCCGGAATCTCATATGGTTCCAGTGATGAATTGGGATTCACGGTTGCTGAAAATAAGGTGCATATTCATGACCTGCAAGCAACGATTCTCCATTGCATGGGAATGGATCATACCAAACTAACCCATCGCTTCCAGGGACGTGACTATCGTCTGACGGATGTTCACGGTGAAGTTGTCCACGATATTGTGAACAGCTAATCCTTGGGGGATGAAGTTGTTCGGTTATTTGGGTAAGGATAGTATCCACGTGAGGGATTTAGCTTGCCATTTGTCCCAGCTCGGGCCTTGGTATCCGTTGAGTCCGTGTCCGCCGTCCGGCAGTTCTAGATAAATACTAGGTACCTTGTGCTTCTTACAAGCTTCGTGGAATAGCTTGCTGTTGATAGGTGGAACCGGTTTGTCATCGACAGCATGAGCTAAAAATGTGGGTGGAGTCTGAGGCGTCACTCTGAGTTCATTTGAAAATTCTTTGATCAATTTGTCACTCGGGGTGGGGCCGAGGAGATTTCGTTTACTACCACTATGAGTATGCTCCTGCATCGTAATTACGGGGTAGATTAAAACGGTAAAGGCTGGTCTAAGTTCTTCGGTTGTCGCATGCGTGGCCAGCGTCGAAGCGAGGTGTCCACCTGCTGAAAAACCCATCACACCGATTTTATCCCCATCTAAAAGGAGGTCGTTAGCATGTTCACGTAGATGTTTCATCGCAGACTGAGCGTCGGCAAGTGGCACTTGATGTCGCCCTTGAGGCAGGCGATAGTGAAGCACGACTCCGGTAATCCCATGCTCACCGAGCCAAACGGCGATGTTGTCCCCTTCCGGGCCAGCTACTACGCTTCCATAGCCACCGCCAGGGCAAATGATAATCGAAGTCCCGTTCGGCTTCGGGGGCACGTGAATGTCTATAAATGCCTGCTCGTTATTCTCGTCGGGTTTACCTAACATTACTCGGTTTGGTTGAGAGGCTTGCGATGGAGTCGCCATAAAAAATGCTAGGATAAGGGTGAGAGTGGATCGCATTAGAGTTCCTTTTTGAGGTTGTTTTCAGGCTTTATCATAGCAGTTATCAATATTTGAAATGAAGCAAACATGAAGTTGATAAATAATGTCGGGCGTGGCTATTCGTTTTTGGAGGGAATTTACCCTTATAGCTCAGGCGTAGTCGCTGCAGCGGGTTTCGAAGTTGTACATGTTACGCTAGGGCACTGGCTTGCGTGGGAAGAAGGGATGCAAAAGGCAAGACAGTTTGTCGAATCACAAGATGGTAATGTGGAACAGCTCTGCGCATTTGAATTACGATGCCCAGAACCTCATTCAATGGGTGGCTTTATTGGATTCAATGAGGATTATCGTTCGTTACTTGAATCTTGGGGACTCATCATTGATGGGAAAAATCCCATTGCGCGAACCAATGTCGCTCCAGTTGAAGACGCTCCTGACGAGACCATGTTACATGCCTTCTCTTTTGTTCGTCCATCCGACAAGGCTCATCGCACATTTGTCGTGGCTGGTGGAGGTGAACTGATTGGCCCACTTGCTGTTGAGAATATTATTCGTGCTGGCGAAGTAAGTTTCGATGCATTGCAGCAGAAAGCGGAGGTGGTGATGAATCTAATGCTGCAGCGTTTGAGAGGCTTAGGAGCCTTGCCAAATGAGTTGACGACCATTGATGTCTACACGGCTCATGATGCCCCCTCGTTGATTGCGGAGGCTGTGACTCCAGAACTTGCAGGAAGTCCTGCCGAAGTAGTTTGGTTTAATACGCGACCGCCGATTGTTGATATCGAATTTGAGATGGATATGAGAGCTACCGTGGAATTGTTCCTCTAATGCTTACGAGTCAAGACTTCGAGCATCCCTTTGCAAAATTCAGGTAGATCATCCGGCTTGCGACTGGAGACATGATGGTTATCAACCACAACGGCAGCATCTTCCCAAATCGCACCGGCGTTGATCAGGTCATCTTTGATTCCGAGACTGCCTGTTACGCGGACACCCTGATAAACTCCTGCGGAAATTGGAATCCAGCCACCGTGACAAATCGCGGCGATTAGTTTTTGTTCTTCGTGGAAATGACGAACAATATCCAACACAATTTGCTCTCGGCGTAATTTATCAGGCATGAATCCTCCAGGGACTAATAGACCTTCAAAAGCAGAGGGATCGACGTCACGTAAAGCAGCATCGGATTCACATGGATAGCCATTTTTTCCGGCATAGACAGTGTTTGCTTCGGGGCCCGCAACAACCACTTCCGCTCCTGCTTCAAGCATCCGGAGTTTGGGGTACCATAGTTCCAGATCTTCATAGATGTCGCCCACGATGACCAGGACTCGTTGATTGGAGAGTGGTAAACTCATAAGTTTTCCTGAATGACTGCTATACTAATGGTTTCAAATAAACGAAGCGGTAGACTCATTCTACGATAGGCTCGATGATAAGGAACGGCAAGATGAAACGAAGGCGGTTAATCAAGGTAGGTAAGTGCGGCTTTTCTGAATTGATGGTTGCTCTGGTTCTGTTGGGGATTGGAGCAGTTGCCAAGGCGGACAAGCCTAATATCATCCTGATCATGGCGGATGACCTTGGCTATCGCGAGCTTGGTTCCTATGGTCAGGAACTCATTAAGACCCCCCATCTCGATCAGTTAGCATCCGAGGGTATGCGTTTTACAAGAAATTATTCCGGGAATGCCGTTTGCGCACCGTCTCGCTGTGTCCTCATGACAGGACAGCACCCTGGACATGCATTTATTCGTAATAACAGTGAACTGAAGCCGGAAGGACAGGGGCCGATACCGGATTCCACAATCACGATGGCAGAAGTGCTGGGTGATCTTGGATATCAAACGGGAGCATTTGGAAAGTGGGGGCTCGGTGGGCCGGGGTCAGAAGGAGACCCCGTTTTCCAGGGATTTGATCGGTTCTTTGGCTACAATTGCCAACGCCATGCCCACAGTTACTATCCCAATTATCTCTGGAGTAATGACAAACGAATCACCCTAAACAACGACCCGCCTGTTCCTGGACATGCCGGTTTAGCGAAAGGCTCCGATCCAACGGATCCTCGCAGTTATGACATCTTCAAAGGGAAGGATTACGCTCCCGATCGCATTAACGAGGAGGCTTTAAGATTCATTAGAGAAAATAAAGACAATCCGTTCTTTCTTTACTATCCAACGGTTATTCCCCATGTGGCATTACACGTACCGGATGAAGAGCTCAAGCCGTATCTGGAATTAGGATGGAAGGATCCACCATTCGTCCGTGATGGTGGCTACGGTTATACGCCACACTTCACTCCTCGTGCAGCTTATGCTGCGATGATTACCCGGATGGATCGTTACATTGGCAATGTTCTTAAAACCGTGGAGCAATTGGGGCTTAGCGATAATACCATTGTGATTTTTACGTCGGATAATGGTACAACACACCTCAAGCAAGAAGTGGACTACGACTTCTTCAACAGCGTCGGGGAATTACGAGGTCTGAAGGGCTCGCTCTATGAAGGCGGAATTCGTGTGCCGTTGCTAGTCAAGTGGCCAAAGAAAATTAAGGCAGGGTCTATGTCACACGTTATGACTGGACTGGAAGACTGGATGCCTACCCTGCTTGATCTGATTGGAGCCTCTGGTAATCTACCGGAAAATGTTGACGGAATAAGCATCGCCTCCGCTTTGTTTGGTTCCAAAAAACTCAAACGCAATTTTCTGTATCGCGAGTTTTCAGGGTACGGAGGCCAACAAGCGGTTTGGATGGGGGAGTGGAAAGGTATCCGGCAAAAAATGCTCCGCAATAACCCCGATCCGTTGAAGATCGAATTGTATAACCTTCGCAAGGATCCTTCTGAATCCAATGACGTCGCTGATAAGTTCCCGGAGATTGTCGCTGAGATCCGCGAGCTAATGAAAAGCGAACATGTGCCAAGTGAAAAGTTCCCTCTCGGCCCGGCCGATAAACTAGCTGAGAGTAAATAGTCACCACCTCTAAGGGGATTCCCGAATGTATGCGGTTCGAAGTTTTTTTTTACTGGTTTGCTTAGCTTCGGTTTCGACGGCAGTTGATTTTCCGGGTGAAGAATCTGATTGGCATGGCTTCACTCGACATGACTTTCAGGTGAATGGGAAATCAGTCGTGATTGTTGCTCCGGATAAACCGGCCGATGGTTACCCCTGGGTTTGGCATGGAGAGTTCTTTGGGCATAAGCCAAATCCTGATATTGCGTTGCTAAAGAAGGGGTATCACATTGTCTACATGAAGGTGCAAAATTTGTTGGGAGCTCCCGCTGCAGTGAAGTACTGGAACGGTTTGTACACCCAACTAACCACCAAATATGGTTTTGCCCCCAAAGTCGCGTTGGTTGGTTTGAGTCGCGGGGGCTTGTACTGTATGAATTGGGCAATTGCGAACCCTTCCCGGGTATCCTGTATCTATAACGATGCGGCAGTCTGTGATTTCAAGAGCTGGCCAGGCGGCAAAGGGAATGGAAAAGGATCGACATCGGAATGGCAGCGTGTTTTGCGTGTTTATGACTTCAAAACAGAAGAGGAAGCCCTCGACTATAAAGGCAATCCAGTGGATAACCTGAGGCCATTAGTAAAAGCTGGTGTACCCTTGTTGCATGTTTATGGCGATGCAGATCAGGTGGTTCCTTGGGAGGAGAATACTGGTATCGTTGCCCAGCGTTATCAAGCGATGGGTGGTAGTATAAAACTGATTGCTAAACCAGGCGTGGGGCATCATCCACATGGTTTGGAGGATTCCGCGCCGATTGTCGAGTTTATTCTGAAAGCTAAATATCGCTAAGCACTTTTAGGAACTCTTGCGAGTAAAGAGCCATTCGTTCTCAGTCGACAATTTAGGATTGAATCGATAACCGTCGACATCAAACGTTTTGATCATCTCCGGATCATCAAGTGCATTTTCGATGATAAATCGGGTCATGAGGCCGCGTGCAACCTTGGCATAGAAAGTGATCATCTTATAGCCTCCGTCACGTTCTTCTTTAAAGTTCGGAGTGATGATTCTTGCCTGGACGTTCTTCTTTTTAACGGCTTTGAAATATTCGTTTGATGCTAAATTGACGAGCGTGTTGTAACCATATTCATTTAAATCACGATTGATTTCCTCAGTGATTTGGTCACCCCAAAAATCGTATAGGTTTTTTGAGCCGGCAATGCTGACTTTTGTTCCCATCTCTAGTCGGTAAGCCTGCATGAGATCGAGTGGTTTTAGCAAACCATAAAGCCCGGACAGAATGCGTAGATAGCGTTGGGAGGTCTGTAAGTCCTGCTTGTTCATTTCCCAAGCTTTGAGACCATCGTAGACTTGGCCTTTGAATGCGAGCACGGCCTGCTTAGCATTCTTCGAGGTAAATGGTGTTTTCCAGTTCTTGAATCGCTTGACGTTGGTTTCCGCGATGGCTGTACTCGTGCCCATCAGTACTTCCAGACCCGCAGTATCGTAGGTCCGCATTTCTTTGATAATCTTACGAGACTCTTTCAAAAAAGTAGGCATCGTCGATTCTTTGAGGATTGACTGGGGTTCGAAGTTGAGTGTTTTTGCAGGGGAAAGCGTAATAAGCATCGGCGTGTTGACAGTCAGAGTGATTAAAATGAATTGGATAAGTTATTGTGCGACAAACCTACCAACATTGGCAAGCATTTAAGGTATTATTGCTGCGAACTTTCGGTTTGCACAGCTCTGGATTAGCAAGGAAAAGGTAGATGTCCAAAACGAGACAAATCCTGATGGTCCTTATGCTGTTAAGCACGACGGCCGCTAGTTATGCAAGGGAGGCTAAGTCGCCTCTCGAGGGAAAATGGTTTGGGCGTCTGAAGGTCGGGACAACTAATCTACGTATCGGCTTGCAAATTTCACGTGAAGGGGAGGGATATCGGGTCGACTTCTATAGTCTCGATCAGACTCCGGCCGCTATTCCGATGGAGAAGGTTAGGTACGCCGACAATATCCTGTCATTTGAGAAACTTCCTTTGCAGATTAGCTACAGCGGTACTTTGATTGAAGATGGAGGAAAGTTAAAAGGGATTTTTGTGCAGGGAGTTCCCCTTTCACTCCTTCTCGAACGCGTGGATGAATTTCCTGAATTAGTCCGTCCGCAAACGCCAATGCCCCCTTTTTCTTATGCCTCTAAGGACGTGGAGTATACGAATCGTGAGAGCGGACTTAAGTTGGCTGGAACCTTGACGGTACCCCGTGAGGGCAGGAGACTTACCGCAGCGATTCTGATCACTGGCTCCGGGCGTCAAGACCGTGATGAGACCATTTTGGAGCATAAGCCTTTTTGGGTGATAGCAGATTATTTAACGAGAAATGGTGTTGCGGTATTGCGAGTGGACGACCGTGGGGTTGGTGGTAGCGAAGCAGGGGATGGAAATGAGACCTCGTTAGAATTCGCAACGGATGTCGAAGCGGCAGTTAAGTTTTTGCGATCCCATCCTCGTATGAATCCTAAAGATATATGGTTGGTCGGTCATAGTGAAGGTGGATATATCGCAGCGTTAGTGGCCGCCCGGGACAGGAAGATTGGTGGGATCGTTTCACTGGCTGGTACTGCCGTTCCGGGTAAGGACGTCCTAATCGAGCAGAACCGTCTCTTACGTGCAGCTCAGGGCGTACCGAAAGCAACCTTGGATTGGTTTATGCCTCTCTATTCCGAGTTGGTCGATATTGCTATTGTCGAGGAGGATCTGGAGCAGGCCCGACTGAGAAGCAAAACAGCTTTGGATCGCAGGTTGAGTTCTGCTCCTGTTGCCCTGCGACTAGCTGGTGGTCCCGTTTTGACTCAGCAGGTGGATGCGATTGCCAAACAACTTCAAGGTGAATGGATGCGTTTTTTTCTGGTGCATGACCCGGCGAATGATTGGAGTGAAACACGCTGTCCCGTGTTGGCTGTTTTTGGGAAGAAGGATCTGCAAGTGCCCGCTTTTCAAAATGCTCCTGTGCTGGAAGAGATACTTTCCAGTCGGGCCGGAAAACCCTATTCAATTCTCAAATATGAGTCACTTAACCATATGTTTCAGCATGCTGAAACCGGTAGCATATCAGAGTATGGGAAAATCGAAGAAACGATTTCCGAAGAGGTTCTATCGCAAATGAGCCTGTTTATTCTCGGGAAAAAACGTTAGAAACTCGTAAGGATCGCGTAGATCCTTTCAGGATCATCAAATTCAGGAAGTCCATTGGTTCGATTTGCTTTTCGTATTCTTCCGGGCTTGACCCCGGAGGCGCACTTATTACGTGTT
>Ga0115011_10000230_pt1 | contig 51039 bp, 53 predicted proteins | sample TroAtlMetagenome_2_FD_88705 | JGI IMG/M metagenome (GOLD analysis project Ga0115011, IMG submission 88705) | Marine eukaryotic phytoplankton communities from Atlantic Ocean - Tropical Atlantic ANT8 Metagenome | ecosystem: Environmental > Aquatic > Marine > Oceanic | place: Tropical Atlantic... | reverse complement strand
ATCAGTAAATGTTTTTCCAGCCTACCATCACAAACTGGACATGTAATAATTTTTAACTTCCGAGTTAATTTTTGATTTACTACCCGATATTTGGGGGATCTCAATAGTAATCTGAAGAATGCTAAAATAAAAATTATCGAAGCACACCCAAATCCCGTAAATACTGGAGCAGGCGGCGATTTTTGTTCCAAAACTATGTCTAATGTCACTGTATTTGTTGTAGAGGCTCTAGATTCCTCTAAATCAATAAAATGTACAAAAGACTCTCCAAGTATTGTTAATATCAATTCCGCACCATCATAAGAATCATCTAATTCAATGGCGATTTCATAATTACCAAATTGGTCCGTCTCTACACTAATTCCTTCAAATGTATGGCAATCATACTCAAATTCTGCACACTCAATTTCTATTTCTTCGGATTGAACCGAAGGAGAATTAGAATAGCTAATTTCACCTGCAATTTTGTAAGTCTCCGCGGATGCAATTGTAGAAAATAATAGAATTACTATAATCGAGGAAATCATCCGTATCGTGGCCATAGTATTGGCATGACATCATCCTACATGTAATACTCGGCATTGAAGTCACACTTTCACAATACATAAAACGAATACAGATGATTATAGGGACTGAAACTTACGCATAACTGATACGGATGAACAAACAATATCGAGATGGCGGAAATCTAGAAATTCCTAATCCAAACAAACCTTTGGAATTATTGGAATTATGGGTTAATGAAGCCAAGCAAAAGGGATCTGCAGTACCTAATGCCATGAGTATTAGCACAGTAGGTATTGATGGAAAACCACATAGTAGGATGGCTTTACTAAATTATCAGAAAGATGAAGAAATAGGATTCTTTACAAATTTAAAGAGTAACAAAGCTAAAGAATTAGCTCATAACTCTTCAATTTCAGTTGTTTTTTGGTGGCCAGAACTAGAAAGACAAGTTAGAATCGAAGGTAAAGCAAGAATGATGCCAGAAAATCTGGTCACTGAATATCATTTAACTAGGCCGCGAAAGAGCCAAATCGCCGCTTGGTCTTCAAATCAGAGTGCTGAATTACAATCAAAAGAAGAGTTGACTGAGAAATTTAATTTTTATGAAAGTAAATTTGAGGGTGTTGATGTGCCTGTTCCAGAAGACTGGGGTGGATATTTGATAACCGTTGAATCAGTTGAATATTGGTCAGGAAGGCCAAATAGATTGCATGAGAGAATATTACTTTCCAAAGACAATTCCAGTTGGAATCAAAAGAGATTATTTCCTTAGACTGGTTTTCTAATTGTTGTAATTGAATAAGTGGCTAATACTATGACAACCACTCCAAAACCTATATTCCAGACGACTAACCAGTCCAAGAATGCCACAATTCCGAAAAATAACGATTGAATTAGTATCAGAAACAGGTAGATCAATGGAGCGCCATTTAGCCTAGGGTCCATAAAATCGTAAATGTAGACTCCTTCTATTATCGCATAAATTCTTGCCCAAATCACGTACATAATACCAAAAACTATTGGGAATGAAAAGTATCTCCAATCTATTTCTAAATTATTCAGTATCAAAGCTAGACCCAACATCATTACATTTAGATTATGCATTACAATTTCATACCAGTAAAATAAATGATCTATATTTTGCTCTCTTGAAATCGCATCTCCAATTATGTGAAAAGATACTACGCTTGTTACCAGAATTGCACAAGTGAATGATGTATAGAATAGAATTGGAATAGCAGTCAAAATCCAATTTGGAACTGCCGACCCCGAAATTTCTATCCAAGATCCAGCAGCAGAAATAGAAAAACTAATTCCAATTAATCCAAAGTGCCACATTGTATATGCAGCAAGACGAGTAAATCCCTTTCTATGTCTAGGAATAATTTTCCTCTCTTTGAAATACAGCGGAAAATCTGGAGAGCCTTTAGGGTCAATTACAACCCATGTTAGAGTAATAAAACAAATTATTGCACATATAGTCCTAAATATCGCCAAATTATAATCAGAAATATATTTAGAACCAACAATATTTTCCAATGATTGAGTTTCATTAAGTACTCCAGAATTGAAAATGAAAATCAAAGTCAGAATAAAAACAACTGCACTCAAAATTGCAGTATCTATTTCCTTATCTCTTTCACCATAATCGAAAATATTTCCAAGCATAATATCTCCGGTTCTTTTCTAAATTATCCCGAAACTTGAGCTTCTATTTTTTCTGCTTGAAGCATTGCTGATCTAGTGAGCATTAGTACTGTTAGGGATGATGAAAGTAAGACAACACCCAGTATTACTGATGTTCTCATTAGCATCAAACAAAAACCAGAAATTCCTGCCCCATAACTTATTATTTCACAAATAGTCGCCAATCTCAAAATTGAATTAGGTACTATTATTGCCCCACTGCCATATTCCCTAATCATTCTCGAAACTAGAATATAAAGTGCCTGAAACGGAAGTGCAAAGCAAAATAATGCCATTGCAGTAATTAGCAAATAGTCCACATTTCCAGAATCTATTTCACTTCCCTTCCAAAATAGATTGGATAATCCAACCGATAATAGTCCAGTGTGAACTAGGGCATTGGTAGTTGCCACTCCGGGATCAGGAATTGACTCTTCAGGCACCATTACTGTCGTTGCAAATTATTGTACTATTGATAATTGCGCTAGATTCAAACATTTGAGCTCAATATTCTGATAGTCTTTTTCCCATCACACTTTTCCAGATTGGAGAGATTACACAGGGCCACCAAGATGCATAATATCCCCATTTTAGTACTGGGGTATTCTCATGAGGTCTTAATTTCCAAAATGGGACACTAGCCCTCAAGTGATGGTCTGAATGCCTTGTTAATTCTAACAAGCTCCATCTTGACCATCTGGCCTCAGTATTCCAAGCATGCTCTACTGCAAACCTACCTCCACCTTCTCTTCTTAGTCCCCAATGTCTAATATAATTCACATATTCTAGAGTTAATATGGCAATTAGCGATAAAATCAACCATCCAATTACTATTGCCTCTCCATTAAACCAATCTAAGTACTCTGATACAATTAGAATAGAAGAAATTGCTATAATCTGGAGAATTAATCCTCTGTATGAAGGATTCCTAAAGCCTGTTCTACCTTTTTTGTTGTGAATTCTAACCGATGAAATAAACTGTCCAGGAATGGTACTAATCCAAAATGACCACAATCCCTGTTCAGCAGTAGCACTAGCTGGATCTTTTTCAGTTGCAACATTCTTATGGTGATTATGATTATGTTCTGTAGTAAAATGAGTATAATTGATACTAAATAACAAAACTCTAGCTAATCTCCAACCAGGACTTCTAGGTTTCTTATGACCTAATTCATGAGCAGTAACAGTAGCCGATGCTGCTGCACTAAGTCCCGTGGATAATGCTGCAACAACTAGCCAATTAGTCAATCCTTCATTGTTTGCGAAGTAAAAAAATGAGCCAACTACGAATAGATGTAGTATCCCATGAACCCATAATAAAATCTCAAATGGAGTTCCTGATTCCCTTGGAGGTCTGGGAACTTTAGTCTCCCCCATTACAATATCTAGGATTGGACCAACTACCCAGATGAAAATTACTCCCATTGCAGTATAAATTCCACCAATTAAATTTCCAATAATTACTAAAATCGGACTAATCAATCCCAAAAGATGTACTTGCCAAGGCTCAGGAGTCAACACCGCGCCGTCATTCATACAGACTAGCGTGACGGGCTCTAGTCTTAGCGATTTTCGGCGCTACTACTACTTGACAGTAAGGATTTTGAGGATTATTGGAAAAATATTCATGATGATATTTCTCAGCTATCCAGAATTTTTCCAATTGCTTTACTTCAGTTACTATAGGAGAATCAAAATCATTGCTTAATTCTTCAATTATTTGTTCTACTTCATCTTTCTGCTCTTGAGAATTATACAAAACAATACTCCTATAGTGTGTCCCAATATCATTTCCTTGTCTATTTATTTGTGTAGGATCGTGGCTAGTGAAGAAGACCTCTAGAATTTGTCTACGTGTAATTTTTTCAGTGTCAAATGAAACTTTAACAACTTCTGCATGACCTGTTCTCTGACTACACACTTGGTCGTACGTGGGATTATCTATGTCGCCCCCTGCATATCCGGGAATTACCTCTAATGTCCCTTTTAGTCCTAATAAAGCTCCTTCTGTACACCAAAAACATCCTCCGCCCAGCACCAACTCTTCCATGCTCATTGGAAAACGTCTAACATTTCAAAGGAACGTTCTTCAGCTTCTTCTGTAATTTGGAGCTTCTCTAGTTATTTCAACATCATGAGGGTGACTTTCTGATAGTCCAGCTTTAGTAATTTGAACAAATTTACAATTATTCTTCATATCTTCGATTGTTCCGTTACCAGTATATCCCATACTAGATCTCAGTCCACCGACTAGTTGGAATAACACATTATTTGCAGATCCTCTAGCAGGAACTCTTCCCTCTATTCCTTCTGGAACATACTTTGTAGTGTCCCCTTGTTCCGATTGAAAATATCTGTCATGAGACCCCTTACTCATTGCCCCTACAGAACCCATTCCTCGATATTGCTTGTATGATCGGCCCTGATAAAGAATGGTTTCACCAGGACTTTCATCTGTTCCAGCTAGCAAGGATCCAATCATTACTACATCTGCACCAGCTGCAATTGCTTTTGCTATATCTCCACTGAATTTTATTCCACCATCAGCTATGACAGGAATTCCGAATTTTGCACAAGTTTCCACAGCTGCCATTACTGCAGTTAATTGTGGAACTCCTACACCAGTTACTATTCTAGTGGTACAAATTGATCCAGGGCCTATTCCTACCTTTATTCCATTTGCCCCACTTTCAATTAGTGCCTCAGCTGCCTCACCTGTTGCCACATTTCCTGCTATAATCTGTAAATCAGGACCTGCTTCTTTCCTGATCATTTTCACAGTATCAATTACTCCTTTAGAGTGCCCATGTGCTGTATCAACCGCAATAATATCTGCACCTGCTTCTATCAAAGCTAACGCTCTTTTTACTCCACTTTCTCCACTTCCCGTTGCTGCAGCTACTCTCAATCTGCCTCTATCATCTTTGCAAGAATTTGGATTATCTCTACTTCTATTAATATCTCTAACTGTAATCAATCCCGCAAAACCACCTTCCGAATTTACCACAACAAGCTTTTCGATTCGGTGTTTGTGTAGTATTCTCTTAGCATCTTCCAGATCTAAGTGTTCAGGAACAGTCACTAATTCTTTTGTCATAACCGAAGAAACAGCCTCTTCTTCATCTTCTACAAATCGAATATCTCTATTTGTTATTATTCCAACAATATTTCCAGTATTATCAATTACAGGAAATCCAGAAAATCCATAATGAGATTTTAATTCTCTTAACTGTCCAACAGTCATTTCAGGACTCACGGTAACTGGTTCAAGTACCAGTCCAGATTCAAATCTCTTTACTTTACTCACTTCTTCAGCCTGCTTTTCAATTGACATATTTCTGTGTATGACTCCTATTCCACCATTTTGAGCCATTATAATTGCCATCTCAGCTTCAGTAACAGTATCCATAGCTGCAGAGATAATTGGAGTATTCAGAGTAATTTTTTCAGTAATCCTAGTAGAAATGTCTACTTCGGCGGGAAGAACTTCAGATTCTGAAGGTAATAAGAGCACATCATCGAAGGTTAACGCCATGTCGAAGCTACTTACCATTAGGAGTTGGGGATGAAACTGGTTATTGAATCAATCCATTATTAGAGTAAAAACAAAATTAGTAATTTTTTATACTAACCAACAAAAAATTAAATTTTTAAAAGCGTTTAATTCAATAGTAGAACTTATTCCGGGGGAATGGTGACGAAATGAAGCCCACAATCATTGGATGGAGGGAATGGTGTAGAATTCCAGAGTTACTACCGATTCCAATGTTGGCTAAAATAGACTCAGGTGCATGGTCCAACACAATTCACGCCGAAGAAATAGAAATCATAGAGGGATTCCCTGAATCAATAATAAAATTTAGATTGGAAAATGAAGAGTCTTGGATTGAGAGGCCACTTCATAGATGGAGACGAGTAAGGCCAACCTCTGGTGAACAAGTATTGAGGCCCACATTTCTTTCCACAATAGAAATTGCGGGCCATGATCACCCTAGAGTAGAAATTGCCTTGGCAGATAGATCAAAGATGAAACATAGGATAATTCTAGGAAGAAATTTTTTGAGGATTGGCTATATTATCAATCCCAATAGGCAATGCATTCATACAATGGTTAGATCAAGAAATAGAATTACAATTGCAAATAATGAATAGAATGTTAAGTTAACCTACTCTAGCAGACAATGTGCAAGAACATTCTATGGCCATAATGAAAGAACCAGAACCTTCTAAATGGTGGTTAAAGGGATTAGCAATTTTCATGTTAATATCTTCAATCTTTGCGGGAATAGGTGGAATTGCTTCACTACTAACGCCCATGTTAATTGATTGGGCTTCAGACGAAGTACAATCAGCTATAGGAGAATTGCCGGAAGACGGAACTGAATCCGAAAGAGATGAGTGGATGGAAGAGGAAGCAATATTGACTGAAACATTTGAATATATGGAAGGAATGAAAACTTTCTTCACTATTTCTGGTGTTTCTGGATGTATTATGGCATTAGTGGGAATTTTTTCTGTACCTGTTCTGTGGAGTGGGGATAGAAATTTAGGATTAAAAATGGTAGCTGGGGCATTTTCTATTAATTTATTCACTAATCTCGGTGCCCAATTTTATTTATATTCCGGACCAGGTTTTATGCCTGATTACGGACTTGAAGATGAGTTGGTAGGTCCACAATTCATGGATGCAATTAATTCAATTTCCTTTGTTTCCAACTTAGCTGGATTGATATGCTGTAATCTAGTACTTTTTTCAATTCTAGCCTTGGTCGCATCTCAAACAAAACCAATGGGACCGGTTGAACTTAAATCAGGATTTCACGTAAATAATATTGAAGATTACAATAAATAGTAGATAATTTAATTTTAATATAGTTTATCCGATTAACGTGGAAAATACGATAACGGTAATTTCTAAAAAAAATAATGAACTAAATTCATTCTGGCTAAAGGGTGGATCAATCCTAATTTCATTCTTATCTTTTGCATCACTAATTGGATTAATTTTTCTACTTTCTGCCGGATTATATCTTGAGAATTTATATGAAAATACTGGATCCGCAGAAGAAACCTGCAAGAACGATCAAAACCCCGAAATATGTGAAGAAGAAGTAAATTTAATCTTACAAGATTTGGAAGAATTTGTTGAATTGAAACTTTGGGATATTGGTGCTGCACTTAGTGGATTATTATTTATCACATCAATTCCACTAGTTTTGACACTATGGTCTTCAGAAAATCCAGATTTAGCCATAAAATCATCATGGTTGTGGATTAGTCTTCATGCAACAAGTCAACTATTTATTATGAACGAATACAATAATTGGAGTAAGCAGTTTTTGAATGAAAAGTTCGCAGATGTGCAATCATTTTTCCAGATTTTTGAGACAATATTTTCATTTGCAGGAATAATTTGTTGTGAGTTTTTCTTATTTTCAATACTGGCAGTTATAACTTACCAAGTTCGCCCTAAAACTGAACTAAAATTAGAAGACGCAATTATCAATGAAAATGGTGAAGATTGATTAGGATAACCATTATGGGAAGGCTATGCAACACATGGTGGAAGGCGTAATAGTAGTAAATACAGAAACAATTGCTGGTAAAGTAATAACAAAAAATCTTGGAGTAGTTGGTGGTTCAACAGTTAGGGCCAAACATCTTGGTAGAGATATCTTTGCAGGTCTAAAAAATGTTGTTGGTGGAGAACTAACTGCCTATACTGAGCTTCTTGATGAATCTAGAAATCAAGCAATTGCTAGGATGATAGCCGATGCTACTGCTAGGGGAGCAAATGCTGTAGTTAATGTAAGATTTGCTACAAGTGCTGTAACCGCAGGTGCTTCAGAGCTATTTGCTTATGGAACTGCCGTAGTTGTAGAGTGAAGGTGCAATAGATGTCAGAACCTATAATCGGATTACTAGTTGGAATTGGAATATTATTTGCAATATTCGGAATTCTATGGACACTATTTTTTACTAGCATTTTTGTTTATGCTGCATTATTCAGTACAAAAAATATTGAGAAAATGGGCGAAGAAGTCGCACAAAGAGAAGCACAAACATTACAAAAATTTGGTAAAGATCCACTTTCTAATATTAGGAAAGAATATAGAAAAGATGGGCAAAATTCAGGTTTAGTTTATGCAAATGTCGTTTATGGACCAAGTTATTGGCATTTAATGATAGCTTGGTTCGGTAATGTTGTCGGTGGCCAAATTAATATTTTACACAAAGTTGTATCCACTGGTAGAGCTTTAGCTACTCAGAGACTAAGAGAGCAGGCTGAATTAGCTGGATGGGATGAAGTATTGAATGTTAGAATTGATACTGCAGTAATGACTCCTATTACTAGTCCAAATGGTGTAAAGGCTGTAGAAGTTTTTGCTTATGGAACAGGGGTAAAATACAAGGGAAGTGGAAATGAATAATTTCACTAATAAATCTAGAACTAGAGGTGAAATATTTCTATGCAGAATCCAGTTACACTTATCGAACCCAAAATTGCTAATCGACTCTCAAAACAGAAATATCATCTTGTAGGCGAACACGGTGGCGTAAAAGTTTGTCATTGGACAAAACAATCTTTAGTCAACGATAGATCTTGCTACAAAGGAACGTTCTATGGAATAGAAAGCCATGGATGTATGCAAATGGCTCCAAATGTCGATACATGTAATTTAGCATGTACATATTGTTGGCGTGAACCACATTCTGAAACACTTAACAAAATTGATGATGATCCTTATGAATTATTTTTACAATCTGTAAGGGCCCATAGGAGATTAATTACAGGATATGGTGGAAATCCTAAGGCAGACCCCGAAAAATTTGCTGATGCCCAAAACCCAAAACACGTTGCTATATCCTTAAATGGAGAGCCAACACTTTACTCAAGATTAGGAGAATTTTTAGACATCTGTCATCAGCATGGAGTGTCCACTTTCTTAGTTACAAATGGTAGTCTTCCTAAGGTTATTGAGAAATTAGATCCTTTACCTACTCAGCTTTATGTCAGTGTTGATGCTCCAAATAAGAAATTATTCAATTCTTTATGTAAGCCAAAATTTGATACGGCAGCCTTTGAAAAACTAGAACAAACTCTAGAATTATTGCCTAGTCTCGATACCAGAACTGTTTGTAGACATACCCTGATTAAAAATGAATCATTGGGATATCATGAAGATTATGCTAGATTGGATAATATCGCCGATCCAGACTTCATTGAAGCTAAGGGGTATGTGTATGTTGGAAATAGCCAAAATAATCTATCAATTGAAAATATGCCTACTCACCAAGAAGTATTAGATTTTTCAAATAAGTTAGCTCCATTGGTAGGCAGGAAAGTACTTTCTGAAAGAAGCGAAAGCAGAGTAGCATTGATCGGAAAGGAAATGATTCCAATTACCTTGCCTGAGAAAATTAGAGATTTACCAAAAGATTTGGGAATAGCTAAACCGCAAAAACTCAATCTACCTCAAATCTGAATCATAGGTCTTGAAGAGCCACAATCTGGACAGAGTTGCTCATCACTGTCTCCATAATCATGAAAGCAAGCAGGACAAGTAGGCGACAGAGTAAGTTCAGATTTTTCACTAACTTCAATTCTTTCTTCATTTACTCTTTCCATTCTCAAATTATCTCTATTGATTTCTGGAAGTTCAAATCTTCCAGGACCTCCTATTTTTACAAGAATATCTGGCGGTAGGCTTACAGTTCCAGTATCATCAATAATTAATTCTCTAGTATCTGAAAGATTCCCAATATCTACTCCAGTGCCATGTTGAGCAACAAATCTTCCATCCCTCAACTCTAGAGATCTATCACAGAATCCAGCTACTTCTCTGTTATGTGTAACCAATAAAAATGCCACATCTTCTTCTTTGTGAAGTCGAGCAAACAGTTCCAATACCTCTCTGCTAGTAATCGGATCTAGTGCACCCGTTGGTTCGTCAGCCAAAATTAATCTAGGATTTGTAATTAAAGCTCTGGCTATAGCTACTCTTTGTTGCTCTCCACCTGACAATTGCTCAGGCTTTCCTTTAGATCTATCTCCCATCCCCAACTTATCTAGTAATTCTTGAGCCTTTTCTCTAGCAATATGTGGCAATACTCCTTGATGTCTGAGAGGTTGAGCTACATTGTCTAGGGCGTTTAAGTGACTTAATAGATTAGCATCTTGAAAAATGAAAGATACAGTTTGTTGTCTCAGAGCCACTAACTCACTCCCTGTCATTCTTGTAATCCTCCTACCCGATAGAGAAACCCCTCCAGCGGAAGGTTTCATCAATCCACCAAGACTCTTCAGTAGTGTGGATTTTCCTGATCCTGAAGGGCCAACTACAGCAACTGCTTCTCCTTCATACACCTTGACGTGCAAACCTCTCAAAGCAACTACATTACCATCTTCTGCCTTAGACTCATAAATATGATATAGTCCATTAGCACTCAAAATCTCAACTTTTTCCATATTATTCACCCTTTAATACCACTGCTAAGTCCGATTTCAAAGCCCTTCTAGTTGTAAACAACAGAGCTGCTATCACTGCGACGAAAACCATCAAATTAACCAAAATTACTCTACCCCAAGGCCATACTAAATCTCTGTTTATCGGAGTACTGGTGCCTAAGAAAATTTGGAAAATATATGAAAATATTCCAAATAATCCAGAAAATGCCTGAGCTAATGCAATTCCTAAAGCAATTCCTAGTACCATACTGACTACAACGATCGACATAATTTCGAATAATACAATTCTAACAACTTGATTTGGACTTGCACCTATTGCTTGAAATATTGCCAACTCCTTCTTTCTTTGACTCAAAACCAGAGACAAGAAAACAAATGCCGATGCAACAGATGCTAAAGCAGCCACTAGGAATTGTAATGACAATAGTCCAGGAGTACCAAAAATCAATCCTCCACTATTCTCTACCTCTTTATGGGCATTAGACCAATCATCTGCAGATGAAACACCTTCTCCATTAGTAATCTCAACATTTAGATTCCTCAAAGCCTCAGCACAATCATTGTCTGTTTCATCACAAAATTCGAAAAACCATCTATTTGACTCATACCCATCTACAGTTTCATTACCAACCAATTCTCTGTAAGCACTTTCTCCTATTACTATGGATTGTGCAGCCTCTGTTCCACCTAATCCAGGAACCCATTCATGAACGCCTATGAACCTAAGTTCGGTTTCTGTGACCGTTTCAATAATTATTGGCGTTAAATCATCGCTAATTCCACCAAAACTATATTCTGTGTATTCAATAGTTCTTCCACCTCCCATCACAAGGTCGGGAAATCCATTTCTTGCCAGCGAATCCTTTCTTTCTAGGTCTAATACATCTAATGCTTCTTCACCAACAGTGAATCCATGTGGCCACGGATCATTCGACTTCCATAAATTGATAATTTCACCCTGATCATCTCCTGGAATAGCTTGATTATCCCAAATCAAAGTTTTTTCGTGATCATCAAATAATACCCAAGTTCGTATCAATGCACCTTCTCCTTGAGGTCTCGTGAAAATATCTCCAACCGATGTCATTGCTGATATGCCATCAATTTCTTGTGAATCCACTCTATCAATAGCTAGAAGAATCTCTGCTCTAGCAACTTCTTCAGTTACCGGACTATCAAATTGAACTTGCATATCAGCTCCTACCTGTGCGCTTGCAGTTCTTTCATCTACAAGAGAACCTGTTACTCCTTGAATTGCAGCAAGAGTAACCACAGAAAGTGTCAATATCATAATTACAGCCAATCTATTTACTGATTCACTAGATCCTGAACCCCTCAATCCTCTCTTAATATCTTTCAATGCCGCAGTCCAACCCAAAATTAATCCGAGAATTCTTGGGCCAGCAGCACCAATTTTACCTAGAATTAAGGCTCCACCAATCCAAAGCATAAACGGGCCAAATAGAAGTAGTAAAGCATCAAAAATGAAATTCCCAATTAACCCATCTGAATCGCTATTATTACTTTGAATCCAGCTTTCCAGTGCAGCTAATAATCCAATTACGAAAACTAGAAGATTTAACCAAGTTCTCTGTTCCTTAACCTTGGCGACCTTTCTTACACCTTCATCAATTTCAATACTTAGGAAATCTTTAGTTCTACTTCTTCCAATTAGCCAAGAAACTCCTACAGTAAGAAGAATAATGAAAATAATGGTAACAATCCCCAAAACCGGATTGACTCTAAAATCAGAATCCCTATCAAATTCCATAAATCCTACAGCAGCAACTAGGTCAGGAGTTGCAAACATAGCAATTATGTAGCCAAAGAACCAAGCAAACATGCTAATCACTATTAATTCCAATAGTACAATTCTAGATAGCGTAGATTCAGTACCACCAATTACCCTATGAATAGAAATTTCCTTCTTCCTTTGTTCTAGTGAGAGAATCAATCCATATATTAGAACTGAGAAAGACAAAATCACAATCGGAATCATTAGAACATAATCAAAAACTTGAATAATACCTAAGAATATATTTAGGAAAGTTATTGTTCCAGAGACTAAGTCGTTGTATTCTACAGTAATGCCTGCATTCGTATAATTTTCTCCTTCTACATTTGTTTTCAACTCTTCCAACCATTTGGTCGCATCAGCAATAGTAGTAGTAGGAAGTAAATTTCTATCTACTGTCAAACCTAGATATCCATGATCATTATCCATAAGGATAAGTTTCTGACTATCATTTAGTACTGAATCTGAAATCATTACTGGATTGAAAAGTAAGGTAGGATTTCCTGCACCACCTTCTTGATAAACAGCAGAAACCTTGAGATTTGTTACTGTCATTTCAACTCTACAAAAAGAAAATCCACTCTGTTCATCAACTTCTTCTCCAGCGCAATTTTCCAAGGTCCTGCCCGCAACACTGTCTTCAAAACTAAGATAATCAGTCACATATGTGAAAGTAAGAAAATCGATTGTATCATTAATCGAAACTCCTGCTGCACTCGCTATTTGCGAAGGAAGTATGATTGATCTATTAGCAGCAGCATCTTCAGCTGAACTTGGCCATGAACCATAGATTAACCTCTTAGAATGCCTCTCTGCGAATTCTCCATCCCATATTCCATCACCATAAAATCTTACAATCCTCCCATCATTAATTGGAGGGCCTGAATCACTAGCTTCTGGATATGCCCAGCTAACATTTACCCAATCTCCTGTTGCTCCCGAAGCATTAGCTACATTCAATGGTTGAGGAATAATAAAATCCTGATCAAAAAATCCATCTACTCGTACTCCCTGTCTCCCAAAAACTAATCCACAATCTGAAAATTCTTCCATATTTGAAAATTCATCACACACAGATTCCCACAGAACAGAGTCATTCGTCCTCCCGGTTACATTCTCTCCGGGATCCTCTGCAAAGTCCATTTTTACGTCAAAAATCTCTTCTTCCAAAGAAAACTGAAGAAATGCTTGAGACAGCCCTACTCCGTAAGCTACTACTGTAGTAATTACCAAGCTTGCAAGAAACACTCCCGCAAAAACTGCTAAACCTCTTTCCCTTCCTATCCAAGCACTTTTAGCAGCCATAATTAAGTTATCAGGAAGTGATGCCAATTTTTCAAATCTGGAAGGTTCCAAAACTTCAACATCAAATCCTATTTGGTTTCCACTATCATTTGATGGAGATACTATTTCTTCTTCATCAATTTCAGTATCACCTACTTCTTCAGAAATCTCTTTTATTTTTCGTCCTGTTATAGGATCTATTGGAGTAGTAATTTCTTCGCCCATATTATACCTCCTTACTTTCTTCTCCCCAAGCAGATCTAATATCCGAAGCAGCAGTCAAACCATCCTTTAGGAGCAACATTCTATCTGCCATAGAAGCTAAAATAGGATCGTGAGTAACCATCAAAATAGAAATTCCATCTGTTCTACATAGTTCTTTGAATAATTCAATAATCTCCTCGCCACTTTTTACATCCAAATTTCCTGTTGGCTCATCTGCCAATAGAAGAGGCCTAGAACCAGCTATTGCTCTAGCTATAGCAACCCGCTGTCTTTGACCTCCAGATAATTGGTCAGGAATAAACTCCATTCTATTCTCTAATCCAACCTTTTTCAATGAATCTCTGGCCAGCTTCTCTGCTTCTTCGGAATTTATTCCAGATAGCTCCAAAGCCATAATTACATTGTCTAAGGAATTTAATTGTTCTAGTAAATGAAAGTCTTGGAAAATCCACCCGACTCCCTTTCTTCGAATTTCTACTACTTTACTAGGAGGTCTAGTACCATACGTAAATTCTTCAAGTATTATTTCACCAGAATCGCCATCTAATAGCCCACCAATTATATTTAGAAGAGTTGATTTTCCACAACCTGAAGGACCCATAAGGGCCACTAACTCTCCTTGATCTATTTCTAAATTAATACCTTTCAATACTTCAAGTCTATTTCTTCCGGAACCAAATCCTTTCTTTAGCTCATTTACTCTTAGCATGAATTAACAGCTTCTGTCTTTAAAAAGAGTATTTAATAGATTGTATATGACTGTATATTTTATTCTAAAATCATTTGATTATGTTATTGTAAGCATGAGCTAGTTTAATGCCCTGAGAGTCATAATTGTATTTTTTTGAATTAGTAATTAATTCTTCATCTCTGAACATAGTTACCTTACCAGACTTAACCCAGTCGTCATATAAATTCATTATTTCGTCCCTCCAAGCATCAATATCTGATGGCGGAAGAAGACAATTATCTGGAATTATTTCATCATGAGTAGGTAGTGACGATGCTATTACCTTACAACCAACCGCCATAGCCTCTAATGATGGATTTTGAAACCCTATTGTTAATCCTGGATAAAGCATTGCTTCTGCATTACAAAAAGCCGCTAATATTTGATTTTTGGTAAGTTTCTGAATTCCTATTTTTAGTAGGAAAATTTCATCCTTTATTTCCGAAGGTAGCGAATTAACAACAGAATCAATAAAATCTTGTCTAAACATTTTGGATGAATCACCCACTGAGACTAATAGTAACTTTTCAGAAATATCAAAATTTTCGCTAAACTCCTCATCAGATTTATTATTATCCGGATTCCAATAATTAGAATCTATAGGAATTCTTACTAAAGAATTTGTAGAATTTGGGAATGATTCAGAAGCCATTCCCAAAGTCATTTTTGTAGAACAAATTAGTAAATCACTTCTATTAAAGCCCATCCTAATCTCTTCCATGAATTTAATATGCTTAGAATTAGAACTCCTTCTTCCCAACGGAATAGGCATATCTCCAGCATCTAAAGTCCTAGGATTAAAATCGAATAAATTATGAACAGAAATCGCTATTGGAATTCCCGACTTTTTTGGAACTAGCCCCGCATCATCTTGATTTGTAAAATGAATTAAGTCTATTTTCTTATCTTTTATTTCCCTTTCAATTATTTTTTTATCTTTTCTAGAATTCCCACTAAGCTCAATTACTTTAGCCTTAGTCCAACCAGGAACTTTAGCCTTATCTAACATTATCTCGGTTACCGATTGAAAAATTTTGTATCCAGATTCAATTTGCGAATTTCCTTTGATTAGAATCACGCGTCTCAGCACAATGCTAGCACTAGCTTAAGGGCTAAAAACGAGCTTGTTTGTTAATCATCAATACTGGTATTTTCATACTGTAAGCTCTGTCGGGAGCCAATGACAGAACACCGTCCACTGCACATCCTTCTCGTTCATGTCTGGTACTATCCTCATGTTGGTGGTGGAAATCAACACGTTGAGCAGATTGGTATGGAGTTAGTTCGTCGAGGTCACAAAGTAACTGTATGGTGCGCAGACGTTCCAGAACACGATGAAAATAGATTTAATCGAGGAGGAATAGACGTTATTAGAATTAAACCCTCTAGAGTATTGGCCGGAGTAGATCCAGTTGTTTCCATCAAAGAATTAAGTTTAGATGGGATCGATATAATTCATCTTCACGATACTTTACCTATATTGATTAGAAAAACACTGAAAAGAGCAAAAAAAGAAAAAATTCCAGTTGTAACGACATATCACAATGATTACATAAAAACAAGCATCTCTGGAAAAATCATCAAAAAAATTCGATGGGCCCTTCAAGGAAGAGATACTCTACACAAATCAGATGCAAAAATTGTACTGACTTCTTATTTTGAGAGTTTATTGAGGACTAAGGGAGTAAAAGGTAAGTTAGATATTATTCCCAATGGATTTTCTAAAATAGAAGATTCACCATCCATCCCAGATCCACTAAAAAATAGAGATAATAAGAGGCCATTACTAGTATTTGTAGGCAGGCTCAGTTTTCAAAAGGGCCTAGATATCCTTATGGACGCAGTAGACCTATTTGACCAGGATCCAGGTTTTGACCTGGCTATAGCTGGAAAAGGCGAGTTGTCCGAATGGTTAAAAGAACGCCATACAAAATTAGAAAACTCTGATTTAGTAACAATTTTGGGATTAGTTACTGATCCCGAAAAATTGTGGTTGTATGAAAATGCAACCGCTGTAGTTATTCCATCTCGATTCGAAGGATTACCTACTGTATTATTGGAAGCTATGCATTCTTCTTGTCCCGTAATTATGTCTGATGTAAATGGCCTTGGAAGTTTGGTCACTAAATCTTATTCTGGATTATCGACAATTCCAGAAAATCCTGATATTTTATCTAAAAAGATGAAGGAAATAGCAAATTCTCAAAAAGAACAATTATCTATTTGGGGTAAAAATGGATTCGAAACCTCAAAAAAATACCTTTGGCCTTCAGTCACTGAAAATATTTTACAGGTTTACCGAAGGGTTTTGGAGTGAAAAAAATGAATCCTGATATAAAACCAAATTTACTTGTTGCAAAAGGGTCATTCAAAGCAATGGGAGGGGCCGAGAGAGATTTAATTCGCACTCTTCCGGCTCTTAATCGATTATTCAAAGTTAAAGTTGCAACTATTCACAAGACACCAGAATTAACAAATACATGCAAGAAAGAAGGAATTGAGCTACTTCATCCTTCTAATCAATGGAATCTCCCTACGGGAATACTATCAACAATTTTAGACAAGGGCAGAGATTCTGCATCATTGTCTTGGTTACAAATCCCTAGAATTGAAGAACATCTGCGAGATTCTGATGCAATACATCTTGTTAGTGGCGACGGAAGCCTTCCATTGATTGACCATATCCCAGAAGAAACATTAGTCCATCTTTACTTATTGGAGCCACATAGAGGACTTTACGAAGAAACTCTGCATAGAAGGGTAGATGGATCTCCCAAACAAAATATTTTCTTTACTAATTTACTTCTTTCTAGAGCTAGAAAGAGGGATATGAACTTACTTAATTCTTTAATCAAAAGAAAAAATTCTAAATTTAGTGGAAATTCTAAATTCTCAACCATTAGAGCAAAGAATGTCTATGGAATAGATGCCGGAATTTTATGGCCGTGTGTAGATATTTCTGAATTTCCTTCAGACAATAACGATGACAATGAAAATCCCTATCCATTCGAAGATGATTATGTTGTATGCATTGGTAGAGCTAGTTGGGCGAAAGGTACCTGGGAAACAATAGCAATGCTTGAAGGGACAGAATTATCTCTAGCACATGTAGGTGGAGGTGATACAAAATCAATTTCAAAACTAGAAAATCATGCCAAAACAAAAGATGTTGGATTTTGGATTTCTCCAAAAATTTCGTCTCCAGATCTAGTCTCATTAATGAGAGGGGCTAGAGCAATAGTTAGTATGGCTCATAACGAGTCATTTGGACTATCTCCTATTGAGGCATTTGCCGTAGGAACTCCAGCAATTTTTGTCGATGAAGGTGGATTTAAAGAAACTATAGTAGATAGAAAAAATGGTAGATTAATTCCTAGAAACAATATCGAAAGTTGGCATGAAGCATTAGACGAAGTAAAAAATGAGGATATTAGAAATAAATGGAAATCTGCTGGTCTCGAAAGAATATCTGAGCTAAACCTCAGCCCCGAAAAACACGCAGAGAGACTCAAAGAAATATTATCAATCAATAGTCTTCAATGATGCTTTTTTTCCCTTCAAAGTAGAAATTATAGATAGAGTTCCTATTAGAATTAGAAACATAGAAATGCCAGGACTAATTACTATTGTTGATCCAGTGGAATCCAGAAAGGTAGAATGTCAAAAAGTGACTCTCCGCGAACTAATTTTCCGCCAATTGAAGCTACTGAAGCAGTCATAGTGAAAGCGGCAAGGGCCATTAAAATCTGAAAAATACTCAAAATCCTGTTTTTCCATATTTCTTGACCGAACCTAAGTCTACAGTAAACATATGCGGCCCAGAATCCTAGTGAAAGGCCACTGTAAAGGAATTTATTGTATAATAAAATATTATCATCTGGAGTTCCTAAAGAAGCCAAATCCCCAGTAAAAATAGCTCCCGGCATCATCAATACTCCCAAAATAGCTCCAGCTAAAGCTGCCTTATCCATTGCCTCTAATGTTTTTTTAGAGAATTGTAATTTTCCAATGGGAATTTTTACACTCTGTTGAATACAACAAATTGTACATATTGTTGACAATGTAAGACTCCCAATAACTATCTCAACCATTGCTGCATGCCAAGTTGCTGCACCTACCATTAATCACCACTCCTAATTTCTGAGTTGTCAATTTCAGGGACCCATTTTTCTTCTACTGAATCCCATAACCAACCGGGATATTTTTCATGAGCTATCAATCTTTGAGTTTCATTTTCAGATAAACTTGGAACTTCTGCTATCTTTTCAGAATTATAATCTCTAAGATCTATTGTTATCAACCAATTTTGCATTGAGATTACAAATCCGAAAATAATGATGGCATAAGAAAGCGCTTGAAGGCGAGCTCCAATCGAAGAACCCTCAAATTTTTCACTTTCTGTCCCAATTTCCATCCATGGCTGCGTAACTGAGAAATTGCCATTGAAATTCGTAATTTGAAATTCTATCTTCGAATCTCCAATTGTTTGGGGAAGGAAGACTCTCCACACTCCGATTTCGACATTTTCAATCACTGCAATGTTATTATTTGACTCTCCAGAAAGCCTCCAATTTACTTCAATATTGTCGGTATTAACGGTCAATATTGTAATTGATCCATCTTCGTTGATTTCTCTGTTTTCAGGCATAATCCAGTTTTCTGAAAGGCTTGGATAGTTTTCAGGAATAGGTAAAACTTCGATTTCTAATTGATTAGAAACTCCTAACGCAGCTAATGCTTTTGGATTTGGATCTATTCCATGGTGTATGGAAGCAAATAGATTGAATATTCCAGAATCCGTAGGAGAACGAACTATCCAAGAAGCATAAACTGATCCATTTAGAGATGCTCTCTTCTCAATGTAATTAGATGTCCCACCATTATCATCTTGAATAATTTCCCATCCAAAATCAGCAGGCTGATCATTGTTTCCGTTTAATGAACTTAGCAGAAAAATCCCAACAATCCTATCATCAGAAGTGGAAACTTGTTCAATATTAACAACAATTTCAGTAGTTGTTCCTGAATAGATTACATCCTCAATATCTATCGAAATTATACCATCTGAATCAACTGATAACGAAGGATCTCCATGGCAAGAACCGCCACATGTAAAATCTCTGTCAGAATCTCCATTTCCACCTGGATTAGCGACTATTGGAGTCGAGCTAAAAAGTAAAGTTACTATGATAATCATTGTAATCTTCATTTTATTCTTCATTTTCATCCCCCTTCCAATTTGTATTAAGAAATATACTTAATAATCCCATAAATAGTAAAATTATACTGCTAGGTATCGATAAAGATGGATTTGAACCAGTTTCTCTATCATCTAGTTCTATTGACAGGTTTGTTGCATCAATTAGAACTACATTCTCATCATCAGAAATTAAAATTATTTCCCGATTATCTATTACTGCAGTTACTGCATAATAGATTTTTGAAGATACAGGTATTTCCTCCGACCATCTAGTAATATTGGTTTCTCCAACAAGATAATTACTTTCCAGATTAGAAAAATATTGACTATCCATAAACAATAACTGATTTTCTTGATTGTAACTTGAAATCGGTGAAGTAGAACGATAAATCTTAAAATTAGTATTTTCATCATCCCAGTTCCATTCCAATATAGCCGTCTTCCCATCTATTGAGGCACTAAGGAAATCAACAGTTTCAGGATATCCAAGTTTAATTGTCTCCGTTTTTGTATCACTCCCTCCCATTTCATCAATCACTGTCAATTCAATAATGTGATCGCCATTTCCTAGTACCATTTCTACTGTAGGACCAATCTTTTCATTTCCATCAATATTCCAAAACCACTCTACAATCTCACCATCTGCATCTTCTGAATTAATACCGTCAAAGATAATTTTCGTTCCCGATATAGGAGTTTGAGGATTCAAAATCCAATTTGCTGAAGGATTGATATTACCAATTTCCAGATATAATGAGGAGCTAGAATTATATTCCAAATCATCATACACTGAAACTAAAACCGACCAAGACTGACCTGGCTCCAAGCGTGAATTTGGAACAGTCCAGTAATTATTCAAATCCGGAACCAAAAATCCATTCCTATGCCAGCTAATATTGTAAATCAAATCGCCACCATCCAAATCGTTTGCTTCAACATCTAGAATTAAATCATTCAAAGAATACTGCACTCCATCTTCAATATCTTTAGATTCTATACTAATCAGGGAAATAGTTGGTACGCTATTTTGGATAGTAATCTCTTTCGAAGTAGCTAAATCTCCTAAATTTTCTCCATCGCCGGGACTTACTCCAACTTTCCACTTTTGACCTCTGGAAGTTTCTGAAAAAGGAATTTCTACTAATCCATCTAATCTAGCAATCCTTTCCCCGTTCAACCACCAAGAAATTTCACTATTTTCTTCAGAGTCTCCATCAATGTCTACTTGCTCCCAAACTACACTTAAATTTTGATTAGTTACTACTAAAGATTCGGGAACTATTTTTATTTCATAGATTGTAGGTGCAGAATTTACTATACTATAATTCGCCCCTCTTTCCCAAGCAGACCAAGTAATTCCATCCGATACTCTAACTTCTGCAAACCAAATATCTCCTTTGGCAGTTCTAGAAGAAGGAACCATTTCTTGATTATTTAAATCAGTTATAATTTCTCCATTCTTACTCCATATGATTTCTGTAAATAAAATCTGATCTCCATCTGGGTCGGACGAATTTATTAATAATCCTAGGTCACTAGTAGAATTAGATAGTCCGTTTCTAAATATCTCAACATTCACTGTAGGAGGATTATTTGAAGAACTAATTGTAATTTCATCTGCCCAAAATATGTCTCCAAAATCTTCTCCATCGAATGGAGTTACTGAAGCCATCCACTTATCTCCCGATCTGATAATAATACTACTAATTTCCGTCAAATTATCAAGCTCTGATTGCCTAATATCATTCAAATACCAATATATGATAGAATCTTGTTCTAAATCACCGTCTAAATCCAGAAAGTTGTAATCAATAAATAAATCATCATTATCAAGAGGATTCTGAGGTAATATAGCGAGATTATTTACAACAGGGATAGAATTTGATATGATAATGGGGCCCACAGAAACTGTTTCCCCAAAATCAACTCCATCTTTTGGATATATTTCTACAAATATTTCGTCTCCTTTCTCAATATATTCGGAGTCAATTATTGTTTGATTGTTTACTTCTGATAGTAAATTTCCGTTAACGATCCAACTAATTTCTGTTCCAGATTCCGGATCTCCATCTGCATCATAATAATCATATTGTAATTCAAGTCCCGTTTCTTTCGTAGGTAGAGCAGGCTCAATAGTAGCGTTACTTGCCTCTGGAGGAGTATTTTCTGAATTTAATTGACTTGATGTATGTGTTATTGAAGCCCATGAATCGCCCCCATTAGCATTATTCCCATTAGCCGCTAGAACTGCAAGTTCGAAAGTTACTGAACTTGTAGAGGATGACGGCGCTTCCCATTCAACTGCCCAACTCCTGTCATTAGATACTGAGTGAGTAGCCTGAGTGCCTGCCGAATTTACTATCACATTCATAATTCCAATTCCAGTCGAAAGAACTCCATCAGAAACCTCGAGATTAAACCCACCCTTTATTCCAGAAACGCCACCAGTCATTCCAATCGTCAAAGAGTAGCTTTGTCCAGGATTGAATGTAGCTGGGAAGTTATGATTTGGAGTTGGAGCTGATCCAACTTGTTGAGAATGACAAGTACAACCGGATGAAGAGTTGTATTTGCCATTAGAATTAGCCTGAGTAGAAATTACAGGTACTCCTAACAGTAAAAAAATGACAAGAAATGTCATTATCTTGGCTGAGTCCACATGTACTGGAAGGCGAATTAGAGAAAAACTATGTGTTTTTTTGATATACACTCTTGCGCTGGATATATGATTGAATGTTATCTCGGCAAGTCATGCCTAACATAGAACGTGTAGCAATTATTGGAGCTGGAAATATGGGTTCAGGTATAGCCCAGAAAAGCTCTCAAGAGAATTTTGAAGTTGAAATGATTGATATTGAAAAAAAATGGGTCGATAAAGGACTTAATACTATAGATAAATTTCTTGAGGAAGCAGAAGTGAGGAGAATATTCTCATCAAATCAAGTACAATCAATAAAAAGTAGAATTACTGGAAAGGTGGGTACTAAGAATGTCTCTCCAGATATAGACTTGGTAATTGAGGCAGTTTTCGAAGACTTATCTGTAAAATCTGATGTTTTTTCTACTCTTGACAGTGTTTGTAATAATGATACAATATTAGCTAGCAATACGTCTTCTCTATCAATAAATGAATTAGCAAAACATGTTGCCCGTCCCGATAAATTCATCGGACTTCACTTTTTTTATCATCCTGCAAAAAATAGGTTAATTGAGATAATTCCAGCCAAAGAAACTTCTTCTGAGACCATCAGAGACGTCGAACAATACTGTAAAATGATGGGAAAGGTAATTATTATCTGTAAAGATCGACCAGGATTTGTAGTAAACAGATTTTTCGTACCTTGGTTAACTGAATCTTGCAGACTTCTTGAAGAAGGAATAGCTACTTCATCCCAAATCGACTTTGTGGCCAGAGAGACATTCCAAATTGGCTTAGGTCCCTTTGCTTTGATGAATCTAACAGGTTCTCCAATAGCTCTACATTCTACTGAATATCTGGCAGAACAGCTGGGAGTAGAAAGATTTCACGCTCCAAAAAATCTCAAAGATATAGTTAATGATGGAGATGATTGGGAAGTAAATTTAAATTCTGATTGCAACGAAAAAACTTTCAATATTATTCGTGAAAGACTTCTAGGTCAGATTTTTACTGTTTCTTCACAGATTGTAGAAGAAGGAATCTGCTCATTAGAAGATGTAGACAGAGGTGCAAAAATAGGATTGAGATGGTCAAAAGGTCCATTTGAGCTAGTTAATGAAATTGGAATAAAAGAATCAATAATTATGGCAGAGAAGTATTGTAAAATCTCTAGACTTAGTTTACCAAAATGGTTTTCCAATCTAGATTCTAAAATTCCTATTTCTTATGTAGATGTAGAAATCAAAAACAGAGTAGCCAATGTAAAGATAAATCGTCCTGAAGCAATGAATGCATTAAATGTAGAATTAGTCAATCAATTGGAAAAAACTATTTCGAAATTAAATGAAAATAGCAAAATAGATACAATATTAATTGAGGGTGCTGGTAAATCATTTGTATCTGGTGCAGATGTAAAATTCTTTGTAGATAAAATAAAAGAAAACTCCTTGAATGATATAATTAAATTTACACATACAGGTCACAGATTACTAAATTCAATAGAAAATAGCACAAAAACAACTGTTGCAATTACTACTGGAATTACATTAGGAGGTGGATTTGAACTAGCTTTAGCTTGCGACTATCGTGTGGGTACGCCAACCAGTAAGTTCAGATTCCCAGAAACTAGTATTGGAATATATCCCGGTTTCGGCGGAACTCAAAGAACAGTCAGAATTTCAGGAATTGAATGTGCAAGATTTGCAGCTTTAGCTGGAAACTTACTAGATGCAGAAACTGCCAAATCATTCGGTTTGTTAACTCACGTCATTCATCAATCTGAAATTAATGATCTAATAGAAAATCTAGCAATTTCCGGAAAAAACAATCACAAATATCCCGCAAAACCTGTAGATTTATCTAATAATACAGTAAAATTCGCAATGGAATTTTATTCTAATGATAACATAGGAAAAATTCTCTCTGGAGAATTCACCGAAATCTCATCATCCGATGAAAAATTACATTCTATCCAGATTAAAAGCCTGTCTAGATGTGCACCAATTGCATTAAAAACATGCAATCAACTTTTACAAATTGCTATTGAAACTGAGGACGATCTAGCTCTAGGATTAAAATCAGAACTAGATGAATTACAAGGCATTTTTAGTACCCAAGATGCACTTGAAGGCCTCTCTTCTTTAATTGAGAGAAGAAGGCCAACTTATACTTCAAGTTAGTACATTTCTATTGCTACAACGCCACATGTTAAGCATGCTACGCTTAGTAAATCTCCAGTTATAAATTCTTGAAAGAGAATTGGAGAGCCACATGATTGACAGCAGAAAACAGCCCTTAACTCCATATGATCACTAACTCCCCTCTTCTGAGATATCAAAAAATGATGGCATATTACCTCTAGGACTTTGGTCCCAAGCAGGAGCTCTTACTTCTGCCATAGATCTAACGATAATTTCTAACCAACTCATATACTATTCACCCCATAAAAAATCGCATTCATTTCATATTTTTCATCCATTTTATTCTTGGTATTTTCCATTATTTCTCCTCCTTTTGGTTTATTACTAAAACTTAGTGTTTTTTTCACACCTACGATTAGGTATGCCTATATTAATTATTAAGTTTAAACGCCTACACTATAGTGCTCTTTATACACTAGATTCCTCTCTCACAACTTAATGTCGTTCGTCAGACAACCAATGTCAGTATCACCAGAAGATTTCAAGAAGTTAGAATTATCAATTCAAGATGTTAAAGATAATGGATCCGAAATTCGGAGTATTTTTGAAAATTATTATGACGAAGAGATAGATATAGATTGGGAAGTAGATGCTGCAGTTGAGGCTTTTAGTATTCTTTCTAGCCGTTGGACAATAGAAATACTAGCTACACTGTATATCATAGGGGAATCTAGATTTAATCAATTGAGGACATTATTAAGAGGAATTAGTAGTAGAACTTTATCAGATAAATTGACCAAGTGTACTGAAAATAGCCTTGTTGAAAGATTAGTCGAAGATGGTCCACCAATTAGAGTAAAATATAGGCTAACAGACCATGGAAGAAATGCTGGAAAATTACTCTCTCCGTTAGTGGCTTATATGAAGATAAAACATGGAAGAGTTATGAGAAATAATGCATGATGCATAAGTGAGCATTAATCATTTTATTTACACACATCCTTAAATCCTAGACAATGTAGGTTTAGATGTGCCGTTGATTGAACAATGGAGGCAGAAATTTCCTTGGATAACGGAGACTTTAGCGGTATTAGCTGGAACCTCATTGGGCTTCTCGGCCATTTCTAATTCACTGGCGCCATTAACTTCTGCAACCATTTCATCACCGATAGAGAATCAATGGGAGCACCCGCTTAGAGGTCAAATTCTCAGAACTCTACAGAAGTCTCCCGGCATTCACTTCCGTGAACTGCAGAGACAATTATCTGCAGCAAATGGAACTCTCAGACATCATCTCAGAGTCCTTATCAATGAAAAATCAGTAACAACAGTTCCAGTAAATGGTAGGACATGTTACTATGCCGGAGCACCCGCTCAAGTGGAAATTCTTGAAGGAAGGGGAGTTACAGATCAATCAAAGGCAGCAGCTATGCTTCCAGTGGGCCTTTCTAGCGTACAGAGAAATATTATCAACCACCTTTCAACTTTACCGAAACCCACCTCTCAAGCTCAATTAGCTAGAGATATAGGAAAATCTCGTACTACTGTACATTCCGCAGTATCCGTATTAAGAAACAGAGGCCTAATTTCTTTCGAAAATCTTTCTTTAGCCCCTCATCTTGAAAATCTTCGTTGGTCAGAAATTAGCTATCCGTGGATAGAGATAAGTGAAGAAATAGCATAATTATTAGAAAAAAAGAGCTAAGACTCTTGTGCCTTGAAATTTCGCGACGTTCATGCTCTCCATTAGGATAAGAGAAAATCCTATGCCAGCTGGGAGTAGAGATAGAGATGTTCTACTCAATTGGATATTAGACTCCATGGGATTAATTCGGAGAAGAACCAATCAGTGGGGAGATGATTTTCAATACGATGCTTTACATAAATTACTATCAAATACCTTTCTCCTGGATCCACTCAAAGGTTGGAATAATGCAGATTTAGGTAATCAATGTGGACTTTCTCACACTGGTATTCATCATCAAATTACAAAACTAAGAAACGCTGGACTAATTTCTACAGAAATTGATGGAAAATGGCATATTCATGTATTAAGAGGAGGTTCAATAACTTCAGCAATAAGACTGGTAACTTCTCAAGCAAGAATAATTCTCCAAATAAGACTTTCAGAGCTTTCAGAAATAATTCATGAATCTTCACCTAGGATGACAATTATTCCAGAAGATGAGAATATAACTTTTTCAATTAATATCGCTGAACACACACCTAGAAGAAAAAACTTTGACAGTATAGATTCACTCGTATCTTCTTTGGGATTAAATGGTGAAAGGAATAGAATTGATGATAAGTTGGCAAGAAACATACTTTGCAATTTGTGTGAAAATGAAATTCCAGTAACTATCCTCTCTTTAGTTGAAAAATTTGATGACACTCGTTCTAGGGTTCAAAGAGTAATCGAAAGGATGAGAAATGCAGGCATTATAGAGAGAGTTCCAATGGTAGATAGAATTGCGCAGGATATTTTTTCATCTATAATGAGGCAATATGAAGGAAGAGGGGAAGAATGGTTAATTTCCACCGGCGGACTTGGAAGGTTGGATGAATCAGTAATGAAATTATTAATCAAAAACACAAAAACAGGAAATCTAAATATTTCCAAAGTCCAAGAAATTCTTTCAGATGTACCAATTCCAGATCAGAAAATACTCATCAATACATTGGGGGGTAGAATGCCATATGGGATTAGAATCTCTGGAATTGATGGCCCAGCCCTAAGTGAGAATGTGCTAAGAAAGGCCGATAGAACATTTAGAAGAATACTTACAGTTTCTGAACTATTGGATGAGGTTTTAGCTTCATAGAAACTAAATTACGCAGTAATTACCACATTTTTTGTCAAACCTTCTAAGAATTTAGTCACAGTATTGCCCAAATCTTTCATTTCCTTTATTGAGTGCAACTCTACTCTCATAGAGGAAGCCCCCTGAAGTCCTTTTGTAAAAGAAATTGCATGTCTCTTCAGATTCTTATTAGGTCTATTTCCATATAATTCATTACTTAATTGTAAATATCTCTTCCAACACCAGAGTCTCGCTTCAAGCTCATCTACATCTCCCCAAGGTGCTAATTGAGTAGACCAATTCAAATCCCTTTTTATTTTATAAAAAATAGTTGGATTTCCTATTGCACCTCTGCCGATCATTATGCCATCTGCTCCAGTAACTCCTAGACAACTTTCTGCCGTTTCAGAATCAATTACATCTCCATTTGCAATGACAGGAATATTAACTGCATCTACAATTTCTTTGATTTGATCCCAATCTGAGTATCCAGAATATCTCTGCCTCAATGTTCTACCATGGATGCAAATCCTTCTAACTCCAATCTTCTCCAAACGATTTGCAATTTCTAATGCTGTATTTGGCCCTGATCCAGTCCCCAATCTCATTTTTACTGTTATTGGAACATTTGCAACCTCGATACAAGATCTAACCATTTCTTCAATACGATCTGGAAATCTTAGTAATGCAGCTCCTGCATCATTTCTACAAACTTTGGGAGCTGGACAGCCAAAATTAATGTCTATTTCATCTGCTCTATCTTGGAGCAGTTTAATTGTGGTTACCATTTCTTCAATTATGCCACCAAAAATTTGTGGTATGAACGGCCTTTCTCGATCATCATTCTCTACTTTCAACCATGATTTTGCATCATTTCTAGAAAGCCCCGATGCTGCTGTAAATTCCGTAATGGTGAAATCGGCACCACATTCCTTTGCTAGAATTCTATATGCTAAATCAGTCACACCTGCCATTGGTGCTAAAAATAATGGTACTTGTTTAATATCCATATAAATCTCTAATTTAATTTTGATTTTTCTTTTCAGAAAGTAGACTCCCAATCTGCTACATCTTCTGCTAATTCCCATTCTGTATCATTAGATACAGTTCCTCTTCCCTTCAGAGTTTCTCTAGCCAGAAGCCAGTATACCAATGCTAGTGATCTTCTTCCCTTGTTGTTTGCTGGAAGTGCTATGTCAACATTCCTAAGTCTATTATTTGCATCACAAATAGCTACAACTGGAAGGCCAGATTTTACAGCTTCCGAAAGAGCTTGAGAATCAGCTGCCGGATCAGTTACCAAAATTACTTCCGGCTCCATATACGTTCTCAATCTAGGATTTGTCAAAGTTCCAGGAATAAATCTACCAACAATATATTTTGCTCCTATTGACTGGGCAAATTTTCTTGCTGGCCTTTGACCATATTGTCTAGCACTGACTACTAAAATCCTGTCTGAATCAAAATTCTCCAAGAATTGAGCCACTACTCTAATTCTCGAATCAGTCTGATGTACATCAATTAGATGAAGGCCACTGTTATCTTGTCTTAAGGTATCCAAGAACTTTTTCATATCAGCGGATTTCTGATTAGTACCAATGTGAACAGCATGCCTTTCATATACATCAAGCGATACAAGAGGCGATTGTTGTTCCACCATTCTGATTCCTCAGCAGCGCCGCCACCCACAATTGATTGATAAGCGCTACGCACAACTTAAAATCAAATTTTTTCTTAATTTAAGTCTGAAAGGAAGGAACACTCACCTATTTCATGGGATGCAGCAAATCTTACGCAAGGCTTAGTAATTGTAGCATATAGGTCAAAATGATCATAAAAAGACAATTGCTCAATGGGAGCAGTTACTCCATATCCTCTAGCTTCAACCTCTAATATCCATACTCCATTAATTAATTCCGAACTCCTCCATTCTATCCTTTCCAAGGGATAGTCTTGAGTGGCTCTAACTTCCCAAAAAGGATCTCCACCTGCTGCCTTAACTCCCGGTTCCCACAATCGAGCTTCGATATATCTCACTTCATTGGTATCATTTCCAAACGTCTCTTCAATCAAACTTGAATATGGCAGCTGAGCTCTAAACTGAACTTCTAAGGTAGAAACTGTATCATCTAAAATCAACTCAGTTTCATTTTGATAAATTACGGATCCAGTAATATTTTCAATATCTATATTTGTCTCGAAAGTTTCAGACCATCCCACTGTCACTTCTTTGTAAATTACGTTTGGTTCCTCTCTCCAACTTTCCATAATTTCTCTCTGTGCAACTAATCCTAAACATCCACTAAATAGAATAGTTAACATCAACAAAGTAGACATTACGTGAGCTCTCATGATAGTCGCGAAACAGTAATCTTTCTTCAATCAAGTGTTAATTTGTGCCTCTCGGTACTCATAGGGAACGTCAAAGCACATAGCTCAGTAACCCTTCGTCGTCACAGAGGCATCCATCCCAGTAAGATTGTATCTTTATTTCTTCCTTAAGCTCATTTAGGTAAACCTTCTCGTAGCTATGTGGAAGCTCGGGACTCCCTGAAAGCAATAGAACGAGATGAGGAGAGCTGTATCTTAGAATTTGGAGACAATTCTAGGTTTAAGGTCGAATATCTGGCAATTAGGGCAAGATGTCAATGTGCAAAGTGTAAACCCCGCCAAGAAAATGAGCAGCGAAGAATGGAACTTGAGCAAGAAGTCGCCAGATTAAGAATGGAGAAGCCACAAGTTACACAAGTAGGAAGATATGGTTTACAATTTGAATGGCCTTCAGGTTGCTCAAGCGGAATTTATTCATTCAGTCATCTAAGAAAAGTTGCCGATGAATCCGGTTTAGAACTCTCATCCTAGGCCGAAGAAGTCAAAAATACCTTTATTTTCGATATATCCGAACATAGGATACCCTCCTGTGTTTGGTTGTGAGAAAATTGCCCAAGGACGATTCCGAGGATACTGAATCTTTTGATGAAGAAGATCAATGGCAACTATATGCATCATCGGGATTTGGAAATTCTATATTTCTTTCAGAGGAAAAATCGTCCGCTTCCAATGAAACTGAACAAGAGTGGTTTGACGGAGATGATTTTGATAATGACAATCAGGCTCTAAATTGGGATGCCCCTCCATGCCCCACTCCTCTTGGCATTAGTCATGTAATCAAGATGGGAATATGTGACTATTGTCTGAGTAGAATTTGTGGATTAAGAAATGAAGATAACAATCCAAAATCCGGTAGTGAAATTAGAAAACAAGCTTTAGATCGTGATAATGAATTATCTCTTTCCTCTAAACAAGAGTTATGCCCATTCTGCGAAAATTTATTTGATGATATAGGGAATATTTCTCAAAGAGTTCTTGAAGGGTTAGAAGGTATTGAAGTAAATACGATACAATTCGGAATTCACATGCCTAAAGATTTGATTCAAGAAGAAGATAGAATAAGAACTAGATATGGTGCTCAGGGTTCATTACCACTTAAATCAGCCTTAGTTGAAGGAATACATAGCGATATCAAATCAGCAAATAAACAAATAACGTTTGTAAAAGAGAGGCCAAATGTTATGGTTTTAGTAGATGCACTTACCTTACGTGCCGATATAGATATCAGACCCACATATCTCTATGGGCGATATAAAAAATTTGAGCGCGGAATACCTCAAACGAGATGGCCATGCAGGGCATGTAGAGGACGTGGAAATCATTGTACTGCTTGCAATGAAACAGGTCTTCAGTACCAAGATTCAGTTCAAGATTTGATTGGTGAACCAATTAGAGAAGTTCTCAAAGGAAGTGATACATCATTCCATGGAATGGGTAGGGAGGATATCGATGTACGTTGCTTAGGAGAAGGAAGGCCATTTGTTATAGAGATAAAAAGACCCGAATTAAGAAATTACTCTCCCGAGAAACTCCAAACAATCGTAAATTCCAAAACAAAAGAATTTGTTGAGGTTTCAGAATTACAATGGTGCGAAAAAAAGAGAATTGTTGAAGTAAAGGAATCTCGTTCCGAAAAATCATATACAATTAGATTCAAACTTATTGATTCTCCAGAGATAAATTTTGATGACATAAAAGAGGCAATAAACAATCTTTCAGGCCAGGAAATAGAGCAACAGACTCCAAAACGCGTCTCTCATAGAAGATCCGATATTAAAAGAACGAGAAAAATAATTTCAATTAACGAAATTTTAAGCGAAGGAGATGAAATCCAAATTTCTCTAAGGTGTGAAGCTGGCACATATGTCAAGGAGCTTATTCATTCTGATGATGGAAGGACCCAACCATCTATTAGTGGAATTATAGGCTGCAAGTGCGAGGTTATTTGGCTAGATGTAAGTGATATACACTATGATTCGTAATGTTGATTTTAATCCGAGTACTTAAGAATGACAGGCAGTTCGACCGATTTTGCAGAATACTGGAGTTGATTAAATGGTAACTAGGACTCAAGGATCGAGAAGAGGGACTAGAAGTATTCTCAAAAAGGATAAAACTGATCGAAGAAGACTCAATATTAACAGAGTTATGCATAAATACAGTGAAGGCGATAAAGTAGCTATTGTTCTAGATGGCGCTCAACAGAAAGGAATGCCACACAGAAGATTTCAAGGAAAAACTGGTAGAATTTCAGGCTCCCAAGGAAGGGCTTATGTTATTCAAGTGAAAGATGGAAATATGGAAAAAACTGTAGTTGCTAGGCCAGAACACCTTAAACCGATTGAATAGGAAGTAGTATTATGGAAGAAAAAGAGTTTGCAGATTTTGCATCAGTTAGAGATTTATTGTTAGAGGCTAGGGATCGAAGAGGAGAGATTTCCTATGAACAAACTATGGCACTTCAACATGCAGAGTGGAAAGCCAGTTCTGGTGGACATCCATCCGGTCAAATAAAAACAGATTCAGAAGTATTTCAGAATTTATTGGGATCACTTTTGGAAAATGAAAAACTACAGCAGCACCCAGAAATATGCTCAAAAATAGCAGAATTAGCTCCAATATCTGTAGCTGATGTCCGAGTCATTATTGCTAGTAAAAGAATTGCAATGGACACTTCTGAAATAGAAGAAATAATTACTACAATAAGACAACATGTGCTTTAAAGTAAAAAAATTTAAATTTCTGAACTATTCCATTTTAATAGTAATACAATCTAAGGAGCAATAACATGTCTAGCAGAGAAAAATCTAATTCTATTCGAGATTCAGAGAATCCCTATTTGTCCGAAACTAGTCTTCGGGTGCTAGACCTACAGAAAAGAAGGCCTATTGGCAATGAAATTCAATGCATCACTGAACCTTCATTATTTTTAGTTCGATTAAGGGTGAATAATTTAGATGAAATTTCTGTAGGCTCTTCAATATCCCTCCCATCAGAGAATTTAGGCCCCATTTCAGAAATTAGACTCAAAGATATTAGTGGTTCAGCTAATCAGGAATTAATAGGAGCAATTAGTGAAGCTATAATTGCTAACCCAGAAACTCATCTAGGATTTTTCAACAGAGCATCACCAATGAATCTAAAATTCCACTCTTTCCAACTTCTTCCTGGAATTGGAAACTCAAAAGCACTACAAATGGTGGATGAAAGAGGACTTTCAGGTTGGGAATCATTTGAACAAGTTGATGAATCATGTGGAATTGAATCCGTTAGACTGTTGGCTGAACGATATGTTAAGGAAATGGAAGATATAGCACAGACGCCACGCCTCCTAGATTTAATTGTCAGAACAGAGATGTGATATGACTAAATTAGAAGATCTTTCATATCGCCTTCTGGTAGATTTATTCAGAGATAGATTTCATTCAAAAAAATCTTTGGGACAACACCTTTTAATTGACTCTGAAATAATCGATCATACAATTAATCTAGCTTCCAACTCTGATAATCAAACTCTTAATGGACAAACAGTCTTGGAAATTGGGCCCGGCGCTGGATCATTGACTTTGGGTCTTTTGAAAGCAGAAAGTCGAGTAATCGCTATAGAAATTGATGAGGATGCAATCGCACATCTAAATAGAATTTTCAATAAGATTGACGGCGATTTTGAATTATTTCATGGAGATGCATTAACAATAAAATGGCCCGATGGAATTACAAATATTATTTCTAATATCCCATATCAAATTTCAAGCCCAATACTATCTAAGATCGGACAATATCACACAAAAAATCCATTAGAATCAGTTATTCTACTTATTCAGGATGAATTTGCATCAAGAATGGCAATGTCCGATGGACAATATGATATGGGCCCTTTAGGACTAAATTTGTGGCTTGATTTTAATATTATTTTGGATAAAAAAGTACCCCCTAGCTCCTTTATACCCCAACCAAAAGTAAACTCTAGATTAATTATTATGGAGCCAATAAAGAGAAAAGAAACCAAAGAATTAGACAAACAACTTTTCAGAATTGTAACAAAACACTGCTTCTCTAATAGAAGGAGAAAAATTAGTACTCTACTATCTAATGTGCCAAGTAGAATATCTAGAGTCAGAAATTGGCATAAAAGTAGATGGAAAAATAGTGTAAATAATGTTCTACAATATAATCCACCAGGTTTTGAAAGCGGGTGGACCGATTTAAGGCCAGATAGATTTACTGTAGAGCAATGGATAATATTGGTCAAAGAAATTAGTAAGTTCTAGTTATTTTGAAGATTATTGACATTGAGTTGATAGAGGGGGCCCCCCTGCGAGTGACAAGACTGGGGACAACTGGTCTCAGTCATCAGGTGGGATTTATGGCAAAGAAAGATACTTATCTAGCACTTTTGAGAAGAGGAATAGATGAAACAACTGCTCAAATTCTATCAGATGGTGGAATAAAGATAGGCGATCTGAAAAAATTAGATGCCGAAACTCTAGTAAATAATTACGGAATAAAGAAAGGCGTAGCGGAATCTGTTCTTGATGCAGTTCTTTCAGGTCCTCGTTCACAGGCCCGTCAAAGATTTCTTACAGACGTACTTTCAGATGATACGAAAAAGGTTGACAAAATAGAGGAACAAAGATTTCGAAGAGAACAGAAAGATATTTTTGCAGAATTACAGGAGAAGAAGGAGCAGCTTAGATTAGCAAGAGTCGAATCTTTTAGAAATAAGAAATTAGTAATGAATAGGCTCGGAAAAACAATTGAGCTAATTGTAAAGCTGGAAAATACACTAGATGACGAATCAAAAGATGAACAACGCTCTAAACTTAGAGACCAACTAGAAACACGAGGTTTGGAAGCTGCACGTGATCATGAAATGTTAGAATTAGTGGGCACACCTCAAGATATTGTTGATTTTAGAAGAAAAATAGCCCCTATACTCTGCCTTCACGCTTGTCCAGAATGCGGAGAAGAGATGGACCCTAGGGGCGGAAATATTTCTGATGATATGTCAGATTTCTCATTTATTTGCTGGGATTGTGAAGAAGAATTTCATGCCCCAATGGCAAGAGTAGTTGAGACTAAGCTAGAAAATGGCTCCAGAATCACTATCAATTCTGATATTCGCCCAAGATTGCCTGTAATTAGTCCACCAGCCAAAGATCAAGCACCGTCTATCACTGAACTTATGAAGAGAGATTTAGAATCAGCTGGAGCATCTGCAGATGAATTAGAAGCTGCTCTAGAATCTAGTACAATTTCCGGAGTATTGATGAGCATAGATGAATGGATAGACCAAACTATAGCAGCCAAAGGATACATTCAGGCACAAGAAGATAGAGAAGAATTCATTATTGCAACCGGAGCTGGTGCAACTAAATTCAATAAATGGATGAAGAAAGCTGGCCTCAGATTCAATAAACAAACCGGACGTTGGACCCGCTGGGAAGACCGGTGAGGTAGAAATGCCAAAAACAAATTATAGAATTCAATTTTTCAAGGGAAAAAAACTCCTAGGTATCGGCAAAATAGAGGATAACATTCCAATACTTGAAATTGCCAAGAATGTAGGAATAGACATTCCTTCTAATTGTACTTCAGGAACCTGTGGAACTTGTATTGTTCGTTTAGTAGATGGTAAGGTCGAGTATCCCGAAGAATTACCACCGGGTCTGGATGAATATATTGTTGAAGAAGGGGGAATTCTAGCATGCTGCCAAAAAATATCAGAACCGTGTGTTATTGATATTACTCCACCAATATAGGTGATAATATGGCAGATTGGAAAAATATAGAATTATTTTTAGTAATTATTTTCGACATTTTAATCATCATATTTGTAGCGAGATGGTTTCAGCGTAAATTCCTTTCAAAAATGGAAGAAGTAGATAAAAGGCATAGAAAAAAAATTACCGCTGTAAAATTCAAAAATTTGGATGAATCAGAATAGTTATTTCAACCATCCACGGTTTCTAAAATACCAAATTGAAAATATAGAGAAAAATATCATAATTGCTATAATTTCTGGTAAATCAATAATCTGAGTGCCATTTTCAGGCCTTAGTGAATCAACATTCATCCCAAAAATAGAGGAAATTAGCGTCAATGGTAGGATGATTGCACCAATAATGGTAATTGTAGAAATTACTTCAGTTAATCTTTGATTCGACTCCGCTAATCTCATTGAGGTTTGATTTAGGTAAGTATCTCTAACCGATCCTGCACCAGCACTAAGATTACTCACTTGATCACTAATTCCCCTTATCTGATCAGTCAAATCTTCAAAATATAATTTACAATCGTCCGAAACAAAGTTTGAATCCGGCCTCATCATTCTAATTATTGCTCTACTCAAAGGCATAGTAGATTTCGAAATCTCTCTCAAATCTTGCTTAATGTCATGCATGTGATCAAGTAAATCAGGATATTTATTTCTGGGATCTAGAACTCTTTCTTCAATTACTTCTAGTCGTTCATTGAATTTTTCTAATATATTGTACCAATCATCTGCAACCTCATCCAGTAATTCATAAAGTAAAAATTCTGAACCCAATAAATTCCTATTTTCGGATCTAGTATTTCTCATCCTATCTTCGAATTCATCAATTGCAGGCATTTCAGAATTTCTAACTGTCACTATATGATTTTCTCGAATAAACACGTTCAGAAAATCAGTATCTAAATCTCCTTTATCTTTATCTCTACCCAGTAAAACCACAAATTTATGTCCTTCATATACATAAAAACGAGTAACTGGTTCACTAAAACAATCTTCCACCGAAAGAGGATGAAATCCACATTTCAAAAGAAAATTCTTTTCTTCTTCTCCCGGGTTTAAAATATCTAACCATCCACCTTCAGGTAAAAATTTTGATGCTTCTTGGATATTAACTTCCACAGCTTCACCATCGCCCTCAATTTCCTTAAATCTAATGATTGCCACACCATCACCCAACTCTGTCGTATCATAGGTTCCATAATAGCGTTACCAACGAAGAACTATTCATTTATTGCTGCTGTCCATCTTTCAGATTGAGGAATGTCAACAATTTCAATATGACATGAAAGAACACCTTTTTGATTAATAATTTCTTCTCTTAAATCTATCAGATTTTCTAAACAGCATGGGCAATGAGCATTTGTCGGAGTTACCCAAAGATCCACTATCCCATTAATATCTACTTCTACCCCTTTGAGTATTTTTGGATCAGTCATAATATTGCCGTGTGACTCTTTCCATTTTCTCAAGATTCTCGCCAAACGTCTTTTAACTCTTAATTTATCCATTTTACCACTCCAGCAACGGAGGTAAAATATCACCTGCAGTAATGCATTTCATGCCATCATCTCCTTTTACCCAAGTATCTTCAATGCCAATTGCTCCATCAGGAAAAACAACCTTAGGCTCTACTGCCATTACTCCAAAATTGTCCAGAGGTCTATCAAATCCTTGCGCAATGACTGGTGTTTCATCTAGTTCTAATCCCACAGAGTGACCGATAAATTTTGCTTGATTTGGACTAATCCCCATTAGATTATTAGAATATCCTAACTCAGAAATTATATCTGTTACATTTTCCCAAATTGTAGAGCATTTCAATCCATTTCCTAAGTCTAAAACTATTCTCCGTGATAATTCATTCATATCGTTCAGTCTTTCTATCCAAATATCTGATAACTTACCTTCATGAAAAATTCTAGTACAGTCTGAGACGTATCCTCTATGGACATGAACAATATCAACTAGAACCGGCTCATTTGATTTTACTTTTGCAAATCCAGCCCCCAAAGAAGAAATTGGACTAGCACCTAGGCCTGCTACTCCGGAATCAAAATATGAAGGAACAGCTCCCGATTTTCCCGACGTCACAACCACTCTGTCACAGTCCATTGGCCAATTTCGCATCCTAATTCTTCCACCAAATCCTTCCTTTCTACTCAATTTATCAGCTATTCCAGCTAGTTCAATTTCCGTTTTTCCCACTCCACCATTTTCATGAATTTCATCAAACATCTTTTTGTTTATATCTCCACTTTCCTTCATCATTTTTATTTCCCATTGAGATTTCTTTTCTCTCAAAGAAAATAGTATATCCGTACAATCTTTGGAATATTCACCTATTTCAGAAAGTTTAGAACTAAGAAATTTCCACCTAGAATGCGGAATTTTTCCTTCTAACATTCCAGGAATTTTATTACATCCCATTTTAATTAACTCATTAGATAAATTAGCCATTCTAGGCAGTTTCTTGATTTCATGAGGCGAATCATCTTCTCCACATTCAAATACAGCTCTATCAAATGATCGTCTAACAAAAAGAGTATTTGTAATTCCTGAATTATTAGAACCCAGAATAAAATATGAATTCTGCCGACTTCCTGTTAGCCAATATAATTCTACAGGATCATCAATAAGAATAGATTCAATTCCCTCAAAATCCAATTTTTTAGAAACTAAATCCTGTCTTTTTTCCAATTCACGTATCGGGACTCTCCAATCCTGCCCGTCAGGACCTGTTAATCTGTTAGTGTCCCAGCTTACATCCATCAACCCTCAGACAATAACAGGGTTTTTGGAATATTTTGTATGTTGAGTATCCAAAATGGCCAAAGGTAAGCTCTTAGTGGGAAAGCCGTGGAAGGCGTCCTATCGCTTGGTGATGTCAGCCTAGATGGATTGACAGTGCTATACAGAGTAGATGTTAATTCTCCTATCGAACCTTCTTCTGGCGATTTACTAGATGATGGGAGACTAAGAGCTATAATTCCAACAATAGAAAAATTATCCAAGACAAAATTAGTAATTCTAGGACACCAATCTAGGCCAGGAAAATCAGATTTTACTGATATGTTAGCTCATAGTAAAAGACTACAATCTCTGATAGGTAGAGAAGTAAAATTCGTGAGTGATATTTGTGGTGATTTAGCTATCGAATCAATAAAAAAATTATCAGTTGGTGAAATTCTTTTTCTTGATAATGTAAGAATGAATGAAGAAGAATATGGAAAAAAATACAAATCTAATGAAGAAACAGAAAATACTGACATAGTAAATAGATTTGTAGAAATTGCAGATGCATATGTAACTGATGCATTTGCTGCATCCCACCGACGTTCTCCGACACTAACAGGTTTTTCCAGTAAAATCCCAAATATTTGTGGTTTGTTGATGCAGAAAGAGATTGATGGCCTTAGAATAGCCCTTCACAACCCACCTAGACCATATCTAACAATTTTAGGAGGGGCCAAAGCAGACGACTCCCTTAGAGTCGCTAATAATTTAATCAAGAAAGGATTTATTGACACTGTAGCCTTTGTTGGAGTTGTAGGAAATATGATGTTATGGGCAGCAGGTCATGATTTAGGAGAAGTAAACAAAAATTTCATTCGAAATAATCTAGGAAGTGAATTTGAAAATACTTGGAATCATGCTATAGAACTAATATCCAACCATTCAGATCTATTGTTTCTTCCATCAGATTTAGCTATTGAGGTAGAAGATAAACGAGTTCCTATTTCTCTAGATGATTTACCATCAGATTTTCCAATTTATGATATTGGAATACAAACATTAATGCAGATAAAACCTAAAATAAAGCAAGCAGGCTGTATTCTTTGGAATGGTCCAGCATCATATTTTGAACTACCAAAATTCGCATTTGGGACAATTGAAATTCTCAATATGTGCTCAGAAGCTGAAGGAATTACAATTATTGGAGGTGGACACACGAGTGTCTTGGTAAATCAGAGAGGAGCCTCTAAATTTATGACTCACAATAGTACTGGCGGAGGTTCTACGATGAGTTTCTTATCTGGAGGAAGAATGCCAGTCATTGAGGCATTGAAAAAATCATACTCAATTTTCTCTTCAAAAAAAGAAGATATCTGAATAAGTTCCTATAATGGAATAATATTTTTTAATTTTAAAAGATTTTTTACTTAAATTCATCTAAGTTCACAATATGTCCAATTCTTTTTTCGATGTCAGATAATATGTCCTCTAAACCTTCTTGACTTCTTCCTTCTGCCCTCATTACTAAAATCGGTTCTGTGTTACTAGCTCTACAAAGATACCATCCATCACTATATCTTACCCTAATTCCATCAACAGTCGACATTTCCAAATCATCGAATGCTTCGGTAATTGATTTCATAATTTCCTCTCTATCGCCTGGCAAATGTACTTTCCCCTCATTAGTCGTTGGATAACTTTTCATAAAAGAAAAACGTTCTGAAAATTCCGGTCCACCTTGTTCAGGCGAAGGGTCCCTTCCTACTAATTCTAGTAATCTAGCAGCATTATAAATCGAATCATCAAATCCATCCCAGTGATCATTCATGAAGAAATGACCAGACATTTCACCGGCCATTGGAGATTTAGGATTATTCCTAAGCTCTAATTTCATGAAAGTATGCCCAGTTCTAACCATTTTAGGAATTCCCCCATTGTCTAATATGGCTTCCTCTAAGGCCATGCTACATTTTACATCATAAAATATCAGTCTTTCTTCATCCGTAACATCATCTCCTAAATCTTTCAGGACATCTTCAACGAATAATCCCATTAATCTATCTGGATGAATAAAATTACCATTCTGATCTACAACACCCAATCTATCTCCATCTCCGTCCATACCTATTCCAAATTCTGCTCCATGCTCTGAAACAGTTTTGCCTAAATCTAGCATATTTTCGGGCCTAGTAGGGTCTGGAGGATGATTAGGAAAAGAATTATCCCACTCACAATTTATTGGAATTACATCTACTCCAAGAATTTCAAAAAGTCTTACAGCCAAAGGTCCTGGAACTGCATTTCCACAGTCTAAAGCAACTCTAATATCTCTACTAGGTTTTCCCACACTTTCCAATATTGATTTCATGTATTGTTCTTCATAATCATCCACCAGTTTGTATGTACCATTTCCTTCTCTGAATTCACCAGAATCAAAAGTTTTCTTTATATCTTGTAATTCCTCACCACCGAGAGGCATTTTTCCTTTACAAATTTTAAATCCATTATATTCCGGAGGGTTGTGACTGGCCGTAATTGCAACAGCAACATCTACAGGAAGATCAACAGTTGATCTGTAAAGAACTCCAGTAGTTGAAATCCCCAAATCAATTACATCAGCACCCGCTGATAACAAACCTTTAACAAAAGCTTCATGATAATCTGGACTTGAATCTCTAATATCTCTGACTACCGAAACACACTTTGCTTCTAGGTGAGTAGCTATGGCTTTACCCAATCTCTCTGCGAAATTTATGTCTAAGTCTTTTCCAGCTATCCCTCTGATATCATAAGCTTTGAATACACTCATATTTTATCCACCTATTACAACTACCTAATTATTCCCTAAAAATAGAAATTATTTTGCGTATTTTTCTGCTCCGTGGAAATGTAGGGAAACATAGTCTTCATCTCCAACTACCCAACTATCATGTGGTTCCGGACTAACATAAAATAAATCACCAGCTCTAAGTGTATGGATTTCTCCATCTTTGAAAGCACAAGTAGCCGCACCAGATAGCACCATTCCAAGATGTTCAGTCTCGCAGAAGTCAGTTCCAGAAATTGGCGAAACATCCACTGACCACTTCCAACCAGGATAATAAGTCGCCTTACCAATAGTCATTCCATCAAAATGAACCAACTCAAATTTTCCCTTTTCAAATAGTCTAATTTCATCTGGAGAATCAAATTTTTTAATAATTATATCATCCATTTTTTCACCTATACTAAGGCTTCCTCTAACTCTGCAGGTAAGTCGGTTCTATAATCTCCCGAATTCCTAATTGCTTCACAAATTATCTCCACTAAAGCTCCCAATGGTAAACTATCAACCGCATAAGCAGCTCGTGCTGGTGGCATCGAGTCTCCTAACCATTTTCCATATATTTCATTGATTTTACTATAATGTTCAATATCGACCATTAGTACTGTGACCTTAACTAAATCATCTTTTGAGCAATTTGCTGCAGCTAGCAAGTCATCAATTTTCGAAAGTGTTCCTATTGTTTGTGCTTCAATACTATCTCCTGCATCAATATCAACTTGCCCAGATAACCAAACATGATCATTAACATTGATTCCCGGACTATATGGTCCGAATTTTTCTCCCCCTGTGTCTACCCTTAATTTCTTGGCCATGAATAATGAGGAATGGGTTTATCCTATTATTACTTCTCTTTTCTTAATATTTTTATAATCTCGTAATGATCTCCCGCTACATGATTTTGCTCTAAGTTTTCTAAGGGGACCCATTTTGCCTCAGATGCATCATCTCCGCCCACCGGAACTACATTTTCATCGACCTCAATAGAATAAAAAATTGTAACAATGTGCTGACGCGGATCTCTTTTCGGGTCTCCATTAACTGCAAATAGCATTGGACTGTGGCCCGAAACATCCGTCTCTTCCTTTAATTCCCTAATCACAGCATCTTCAGGATTTTCACCCTTATTAACAAACCCGCCCGGGAATGCTAATCTCCCTTTCCAAGGTTCATATTTTCTTTTTATCAATATGGCCTCAATTCCACTATTTCCGTACCTTGTCACCAAAGCATCTACAGTTAGAGCAGGATTTTCATATACTTTATTCTCCATATCTCCTCCTCCTAAATTGATAATTCTCTAATGCATCATACAAATCAGATTTTGAAAAAGAAGGCCAATGAACATCAGAAAAATATAATTCTGCATAAGCAATTTGCCACAGTAAAAAATTTGATACCCTCTCTTCTCCACTGGTCCTAATCACTAAATCTGGATCTGGGATATCTGAATCATACAATCTCTTGGAAATTTCATTAGTATCAATTTCATCTAATCCAATATTTCCAGATTCAAAATCTGTAGCTATATTCTTTACAGCATCAACAATTTCTTCTCTTCCACCATATGCTAGGCAAACTGTGAATACAAAATTATCATAATCAACAGTCTTATTTTCTGCAAGAATTATTGCATCTCTAACTCTTTTCGGTAAACTATCCAGCCTTCCTACAGCCCTAACCTTAACTCCCTTTGAATGGATTCTTGGATCCTCCGAAATCTCAGTAAGACCTGTAACGTATAAATCATACAATGATTCAAGCTCGTCAGAATCCCTAGAAGTCATATTTTCAGTAGATAGCGCATAAACAGTGAGATACGGAATCTCCAAGTCAAGTATCCAATCCATTACTTGCTTCAGTTTTTCTTTTCCTTTCCTGTGACCAATTTTTCTACCCACACTTTTATTCCATGCAAATCTTCGATTTCCATCCATAATTATTGAGATATGTTGTGGTAGATTTCCCTTCAAAATCCGATCTCTTTGTCTTCTAACTCTAACTCTATCAATTCTAGAAACAACACTCCATGCCAATCTAGAATTAGTAATAATTTTTGCCGGAATTGCAAAGATTCTATACTTCAACATCCACTTAGCCAACCGATCAATGCCGTTACCGATTCGACTACGTCTCTTTGCCATTATGTGGGCCAAAGAGATTTCACAGTTAAGGACAACTAATGTTTTTCATCTAAATAAATTATAATCCGAAATAAAATCCGTATTTTCAATCTTCTTCAATAGACCTCTTTCTGGATTGACAACTATTACTTCTCCAGATATCTTCCAAACATCCATGTCATGGACACTATTTCCAGCATATGCAAATCCCTTTTCTCCGAATCTAGAGGACAATGCTTCCGCTTTTTTCTTACCCCTTAGGTTAAAATCTCCATCAGAAGCCATAACGTCAGAAAATAGGCCAACATATCCAGCAACCTGCTCCGCTACAATCCTATCTGATGCAGTTGCAAGAATAATCTCCCTGCCCTTTGCATGCTCTCCTGTCAACCAATCAAGAAATTCATCGTGATATCTCAACTCACTGGGTTTAAATCTTAGATTACTTGCTAATTCTCTTTTCCATTTGGCCCTTCTTCCACCTATTTCGTTTCTAATTAGTGAAAGAATTAGCCATGGTTTCCTAAAAATAACTTTACGAATACTGACCCAACTCATATCAGTGAGAATTAAAGTTCCATCCATATCTACGGCTAGAGGTATATCCTGTGTAGCCTCATTCATGAATCACCCTTAGGTGTTTATGATACAAGTCTTTTGACCGATTCAATGAAGCCTAATACCTCTTCGTGGAGCATATGACTGCATGGAATGGTGATTGGAGACCTTCCGCTATGAAAGGCATAGAGTCTGACTCACCTTCACCAAATGGATTTAGAAATCTCACTTTAGCAGGTTTAGGATTAAAATGTGAAATTATAGAACCAATCCAATTATCCAATATTAAAGATTGGGATTTTTTAGTATCCGATTTAGAGTCGTGGGGAGAGATTCCAGAAATCAATTTAATAAAATCAATTTCAACTAAAGAAAAAAATCGCGGATTAGTAGCTACAATTTCAGCTGAATCTGAATGGAATGCAGAATTCTTACCTTGGAATTTTGATGGGCAATTAAGAAAAATTTGCGAAGCTAAGATTAGTATTTCAGTACCATATATAGGCGGTTATAAGTGGCAAGGGAGAGATATCATAGTCTTTAGAAAAAATCAACATTCAGGCCATACATATCTCGAAGAATTGGAATCATCATTAAAACAGAATGAACCAGAAAATGCTAGAAAAATATTATTCAAATGTGGAAGTATACTAGGCCAATATCATTCAGAAGTACAATCAATTTTGAATACGCCTTATGATCACAGAAGATGGAATAGTAGAATCGAATCATTAGAGGAAAAACTCAGGGCTAGCTTCATTTGGAGGGCTAAATTCACTAAAAAGACGCCATGCATCCTCAGTTTAAAAGACGTAAGATTTTCAGATTTCAAATTAGATAAAATTACAATCAACAGGCCTAGGCTAGCTGATTGTTTAGAAGTACCAAATTGTGATTTTCCAGCTATAAGAGATCTTTCTTCACTAATTCATGATTTATCAAGGATAGTCTACAGACTAAATAATGAAATTGATATAATTAGTCTTCGATCTTCACTAATCGAAGGTTGGAAATCCACAGCACCGGAAAACTGGTCATCAAAGGAAGCTTTCCATGCATACTATGGTGGCCTTGTAATCTGGGAATACGAGCAATGTCTGATGGATGTAATTGAGGCCACTGCTAATCAATCAGGACCACCCGAGCCGGCAATTACTACATTGGCATACGTTAAATCATTTCAGACAAAAATGTTTAACAATAGAACAATCGCAATGTTAGGATGGATGGGAATGTTCTTCGGAGGCAGCACAATTGTAAATTCAATTCCTCTTGAAATGTTGGACTTGCCTCTTCCATTAATATTTTTGATAGGAGGATTCGGATTATTGAAATATTATCAAAAACTATCTCCGCCACCAGAAATACCACTCAATAAGTCCTTTTTATAACTCCATTATTATAAGAATAAAATTGTGGAATTCCTGTAGGGATTTCAAGGCCAACAATTTCTTCTGGAGTCATATTCTCTATATACATTACAATAGATCTTAATGAATTGCCATGTGCAGAAACCATTACGTTTCTCCCCTTCTCTAAATCAGAAATAATCTCTTCCTTAAAGTAGGGAATTGTTCTAGCTGCAGTCATTTCTAAGCTTTCTCCACCAGGAGGCGGAATGTCGAATGATCTTCTCCAAATTTTTACCTGATCTTCGCCATGTATTTCTGCAGTTTCTTTTTTGTTTAGACCTTGTAAGGATCCATAATTTCTTTCATTTAAACTAGAATTCTTTTTGATAATCGGCTGAGAAATTTTGTTATATTCCAAAATAATTTCTGCAGTTTTCTGTGCTCGAATAAGATTACTGGTATGAATTACATCAATTTTCCTTCCTGCTAGATTCATGCCTGCATCTTTAGCTTCTTCCTCTCCTTTTTGAGAGAGTTCAACATCTATCCAACCGGTAAAACGATTGGCTGCATTCCAAATTGATTGACCGTGCCTGATTAATATTAACTCAGTCAAGATATCACATGCCTTATTTTCTCTGTCTAGGTTCATGGAATGAGATATTACATTCCTTAGCAGAGGCCTTGGCTAGTAACAGAATTTCTTCTTTAAATTCTCTTTGAATTTCACCACTAGATTTACAATAAAAATTTCCCGAAGCAGTTATTTTTGGTGGCAAACTATCGGTAATCTTTACCCAAGAATCATCATGCATGATTGCACGACCATCCGACAAAACCTTTCCAAGTAATATCTCACAAAATTTCTTTAGAGATTCTTTATCAGAATTATCTTCGAATTGAAAATTAGGTCTTATTCTTCTAAATCTTCTCAAGCTGAAATTTTCAACTGGAGAATTTGTAATATTAGAATTAGGAACCGTAACTATGGTATCATTACCTGTTCTTATCATAGTAGTCCTGAGTCCTATATTTACTACTTCTCCCTCGATTCCTTCTACAATAATCCAGTCACCTACATTGAATGGTTGATCAACTAATATTGAAATTGCTCCAAATATATTTGCTACCGAGTCCTTGGCTGCTAATGCTAATGCAAGTCCAGTAATGCCCAATCCGGCAATTAATCCATTCAGATCCATCCCAGCTAGTCCAGCAATTATGAATATACCACCAACAAATACCGTCAATCTTCCAACTGACTCAGCCACACTTGCCAAAGATTTTCTAGCAGCAATACTATCACTACCTTCAACAACAATAAAAGCATCTAGATAATCTACTAGTCGATATGCTGCTACCAGCATCAAAATCACGAATCCTGCCCAACTTGCATTCGAAATTGAACTCATCAATTCGACATTCCAAATTGGATTTGAGTTATTACTAATCCATTCTGTAGACATATGGAAAATCAAAAATCCAATCATCCATGCTAGTGATTTAGGGGCAAAAAGAGTTCTACCATCAATTCTATCTGTTTTTGATAATATATTCATTAAAATGGGAAATAAATAGCGTCTGGCAACTATTCCCGATATAAGGCTAAGAATTATAACTCCAATAAGAATAATCAGTGTTCCACCAGAAAAATCTCCATACTCCGACTTTCCTGACATAAAATCATCTAACATACTCATATAAATCACCGACATCTCTTATGTGATAAAGATAACTCGATTATATGTACTATATTCCGCACGATTCAATACCTATCGGCTTCTCGGCAAACTCAGGATGACTTACGAAAAATCAATTCAAAACTTGAATAACTCTCATTCTAGACCAGGAGTACCTGTCTTCGCACTAATCCTACCACTTTTTCTTTCGCTGTTTTCTCCTATCGCATTTTTCAGCATAGATGTAGAAGCCCAAGAAAGCTCTTCTGACCTCACTCCACAAGAAATTTGGTCCGATGACTATGCGAATCAAATTTTTCCATGGCAGCTACAAGGAAATACAGATCAAATACAATTCAGGGCATATCATGATTATTTTTCAATGAAGCAAAGGATGCAGACATTAGAAGCTAATTATCCCGACTTTCTTCAATTCCATGAAGGATTACTTGGTGGCATAAATGCGAGAGGTGAAAACATGATTTCAACTGATTATCAAGGATGGTTTTACAATCATCTTAGTCCTTGGATGAAAATCACTTCTAATGTCCAAGGTGGAGCATTTAACGACTTCATTGGAGATGAAGGAAATTATGCAGATAGGCCCGATGTAATGTTAGTTGGTAATCATCATGCACGAGAATGGATGTCTTATGAGGTACCTATGTTATTCTTGGAGACTATTGCTTTTTACTACGGTAAGGCAGGGATAGACAATGATGGAGATGGACTTGTAGATGAAGATGGGTGGGATGGAATTGATAATGATGGAGACTGTAGTCTACTCAACGAATCCGATCAAGATTACAATGGAGATGGGCAGTTATGCGGCCCAGGAGACTTAGGAGTTGATGAAGATTTCAGCGAACAATTCATTACTGATATGGTAAATACAAGAGAAATTTATCTTATTCCAATGTTAAATGTTGATGGTAATAGGTACGATAGAGAAGTATTCATGCCCGACAACTGTGATGGCGAACCTTGGGATTGCAATACTGCAGGATGGAGAAAAAATTTACGAGATAACACTGTTACCGGAGTTACTCCAATTCCAGATACGGATGAAGAAGTAGACCCATCATGCGACGGTGTAGATTTGAATAGAAATTATCAATTTGAATGGGGCGCTCCCTTAGGAGCCACAGGACCTCTAGTTCCTGGAATGTGCTATGTAGATGGAGTAAACAATGATGTTTACAATGGACCTGTAAACTATGAAGATAATGATAATGATGGGTTAATTAATGAAGATCATGTTGATGGAAAAGATGATGATGCCGATGGAGACATTGACGAAGATTGGTTAGGCGGCAATTCTGAGCCAGAAACTCGTTTTATTCAAGATTTGACAGAAATGAATGATGATGATAGAGATGGCGCATCCGATTTCAAGAGTACCTTGACTTGGCACTCTTATTCCGAACTAGTTCTATGGCCGTGGGGTCACTGTACTGATTGTGAAAATCCTGACCAAGAATTTCTCGAATATCATGGAAATGTGATGGGAGAAATGACAAATTATGATCCTATGCAATCTTCAAGTCTATATCCAACAACTGGAGATTTTTGTGATTGGCATTATGGTGTTCACAACTCATATTGCTACACCATAGAGATTGGTAATGCATTTCATGAAAACCCTGAAGATATTGCCCATATTGCAGTCCTGAATCTCGGTCTACCATTTTACATGGTTGAAATTGCTGACGATCCCAGATATAGAGCAATAGTTGGAATTGAAAATACAACTACTTCTCAGTATCTAGAATCACCCGATGAAGTCAATATTCCATCAAGTGGTGAAATTCCAATAGGGCTATGTTTGGATGAAACATTCCCTTTCTCTCCTGATATTAACAAAACTCATCTTATGTGGAGATTTGTAGAACCCACTAGGCAGCAGGATGACTTCGGACCAACAGAGTGGGTTTCAGTGCCTTGGACGAAGGCTAAATTTAACGAAACCAGTCAGAATTGTATACTGAAAGATAACTCTAATGGAACTAGAGTTGAAGCAAATATCCCAATACCCGATACCCTAGTTGGAAAAATACAGTACAAAGCTATGCTAGGAACCACTAGTGGAGCATTCCCATTCACATACCCCACTTTAGAAGAGGGAGGAAATTACTACGAAATATTTCTTCCTTACAGAGCAAATTTTGGTTCTGCAATTCTTAGTGTAATTATGTTTCTGGTTATAGCTAGTTTCGTGTGGGGTGGGTTAGGATTCTCACTAAAGCAGATGTTTTCAGAGGAAGGAAAAGTATTAGGAATGCCAGAATCAGAGTTAGAAGATTAGAATTTATGGTGAAAATATGAATCCTCAGTCAGAAACATCTAGTGACGAATTTAGTGGTAGATTGGGGCTAATATTTGCTACCATCGGAGCTGCAATTGGGACAGGAAATATTTGGCGATTTCCTAGAATGGTTGGAGCAAATGGTGGCGGATCATTTTTGATTCCTTGGTTAATTTTTCTATTTCTTTGGTCTATTCCTTTGATAATTGCAGAATTTGCACTGGGTAAAAGAAGTAGAGTGGGAACAGTTGGAACTTTCCGAATTTTTGCTGGAAAAAGATTTGCTTGGATGGGATTGTGGACAGCATGGATTTCCACTGCAATAGGATTCTACTATGCAGTAGTAACCGGCTGGTGTATCAATTATTTCCAGACTGCTATTAGAGGAGGTCTAGGAAGTGAAGTAGATACAACCGAGGTCTGGAATAGTTTTCTACAATCTCCTGAACAAGTTATATTTTTCCAAGCTATAGCTGTTTTGATTACTATGGCTGCAATTTGGGGAGGGGCTAAAGCAATCGAGAAGGCAAATGTAACTCTTATGGTGTCCTTATTCATACTGTTATTCACTGCATTATTCCTTTCTTTTGTGATGGATTTGAGGGATGGAAGTCTTGATGGTTTTGTGTATATGTTTAGTATCCAACCAGAATACTTGTTTGAGCCAGAAACATGGATAAATGGACTATCACAGTCAGCTTGGTCTTGCTCTGCTGGAATGGGAATGGCGATTACATATTCAGTATATATGAGAAAAGATGAGGATACTACTCTCAATGCTGCAACTATGTGTTTTGCAAATAATAGTATTAGTATTATCGCCGGACTCACCGTCATGATGGCAGTATTCTCTGTTTCATCCGATCCATTAGGGGCAGTTTCAGGTGGAAGTTCTGCAATTACATTCTTAGTCCTTCCAGAAGTTTTTGCACAGGCCCCAGGTGGCCCAGTTGTACAATTGTTAATGGTTACAGTATTCTTCCTTGCACTTTCCTTTGCCGCTTTGACATCAATGATTTCTACTGTTGAATTATGTGTAAGAAATTTCGTAGACCATGGATATGACAGATCTAAATCAGTAGGATTCACAACGCTAGCAATTTTTCTATTTGGACTTCCAAGTGCAATGATTTGGATAAAACTGGATTCTTCCACAGGAGTAGCATTTCCAGAATTTTTAGAAGTTCAAGATCATATCTGGGGGTATGGATTAATGTTCAGCGGCCTCTTCATTGCTTACACAATTTGGAAATATGGTTGGAATAGATATCAGGACTGGAGAGAAGAAAATGATATTGAAGAATTTGATTTCAGAGATTACTTAGATTATGGTGTTTCAGGTTTCAGAGATGATTTCATCAATACTGGAGATAATGATTGGTGGATCGGAAGATGGTGGGACTACATTATGTACCTAGGATTTCCAATAATGTTCTCAGTTTTGATGTTATCATATTTCACAGATTTATTAGCTAATGTCGATGATCCTTGGAACCCTACAAATCCTCATGGGATTGCAATAATTTTACTATTTTGGGGAGTTACTGCATCATTATTTATTGCATTCAATAAATTCCTAGTTTCAAGACCATTATACAGAAATGTACCAGAAGGTGCAAACGTCCCTATTGATATGCTACCAGGTGGAAACGACTCCCTAGTCCTAGAAGTTGGCGATAAATTAAATCACAATCAAGCAATTAATAATGATAAGAATAAATCTAATTCAGATTCAGTGATTGATGCTGAAGTTGCCTAGGTTTGGAATATTATGTCCGAGCCTGCATGTTGGGAATTGGATTGGTCTGAGGTCTCTGTACT
>Ga0115011_10000229_pt1 | contig 51080 bp, 20 predicted proteins | sample TroAtlMetagenome_2_FD_88705 | JGI IMG/M metagenome (GOLD analysis project Ga0115011, IMG submission 88705) | Marine eukaryotic phytoplankton communities from Atlantic Ocean - Tropical Atlantic ANT8 Metagenome | ecosystem: Environmental > Aquatic > Marine > Oceanic | place: Tropical Atlantic... | reverse complement strand
TGAGGGCCACTAGCTACAGCTTTGAATCCCAAACTTCGTGCCTCACTATCCCATTTTGCAAATTGACTTGGTTCAGGAAATCTATCTACAGGCAAGTGCCTATCTCCGGGCTGTAAATATTGCCCAATGGTAATCATTTGCACACCAGCATCTCTCAATAGAATCATTGCCTCAGTTACTTCTTCATCACTTTCGCCTAGCCCTACCATTATGCTTGATTTTATTTTCAAATCCGGCCTAATTCTTTTCACTGCCTTTAGGATTTTTATTGATTGATTGAATGAGGCTCTGGGGTCTCTGACTTTGGAATCAAGTCTAGGGACACATTCCACATTATGAGCAAAAACGCGAAGGGGAAGGTCTTGTAGCAGGGCATCCAATGCTGCCAAATTTCCATCTAAATCAGAGCACAGTAATTCTAGTCCTACCTCGGGACTTTTCTTATTAATCTCTAGAATACAGTTCCTGTAGTGATTTGCACCACCATCAGGCAAATCATCTCTATTTACAACTGTAATAACTGCATGATTCAGGCCCATTTTTGAAACTGCTTCAGCCAATTCTCGCGGTTCAAAAATATTCAAAGGAGGTGGTTTTTTTACTGTACCTACGGCACAAAATCTACAACCTCTAGTACAAACTCCTCCTGCAATCATAAATGTTGCAGTACCTCTTCCCCAACAATCGTGAATGTTGGGGCATCTTGCTTCTTCGCAAACTGTATTTAGATTATTTTCTTTTACACTATCCATCGTTTCATTGTAACGAACTTGTGAATTACCTATTGGTAAGGACGTCTTAAACCAACTTGGAAGCCTTTTCCTTAGCAATTTCCTTTTTTGTTTGGAATTAAGACTGGCCTTTTCACCACATGCCTGATCTGACAATATTATATCATCAAGATTTGGCAGGCGCGTTCCCATTATTACACCGTGAGAACTATGGACATTAACCATTATCCTATTAGGTTTGAATATTAATACTAAATACAATGGGTAATATCTACAGACTAATCGGGTGAAGTTATGAGTAAGGGCGCGGTACTGGTTACTGGGGGCTCCAAAAGAATTGGAAAAGCAATATCTATCAATCTTGCAAAAAGTGGTTTTTCAGTGGCGATTCAGTATCGGCAATCTAAATCCGAAGCAGTTAATGTCGCAGAAGAAATCGAAACTTTTGGCGTTTCAGCTTGTGTGGTTTACTGCGATTTTACCGATTCATACTCAACTAATTCTTTGATAGAAAGAGCTAGTGAGAAAATAGGTGAAATTCAAGGGTTAGTGAATAATGCATCTGTATTCGAGTACGATGATATATCAAATTTCAAAGAAAATAAATGGGATTTACACATGACTGTAAATGGCAAATCACAACTCATTCTAATTAATTCCCTCATGGATCAATTATCTGAAAATAATAAAGGTAGCATAGTAAATATCCTCGATCAAAAGATAGCATCCCCAAATCCTGACTATTTATCATATACTGCATCCCGATTTGCAATGTTGGGAATGACAAATGCCTTGGCTCTAAGTTTAGCTCCCAAAGCAAGAATCAATTCAGTAGCACCAGGTCATACGCTACCTAGTCCAGATCAATCCGATTCTGGTTTGATTAAAGCACAACAACAATCTCCCTTAGGAAGGGGGCCATCGCCCGAAGAAATAGCAGAGTCAGTCACTTTTCTAATGAATGCTAAATCAATAACAGGACAAACAATTTTTGTAGACTGCGGTGAGCGCCTACTTTCAAGAAATCGCGACATAGTTTTCGAAACCGAGGAATAATATGAATGAATTAATAAAAACAATCAGTAGCATTATATCTGCAGTATCCGATCAATCAACTATTTTATTTCTAGAAGGAGAAAAAAGGCAGATAGAAGTGGGCATTCATGAATATGAAAAGGGAATAACACAATCTGTAAAGTTTGATATCTTAGTTGTAGTTACTGGTAATGATTCTCCAGAAATAAATTCTCCAGATTTTCTGAGTTATGAATATTTGAAACAATCTTTAGATTCTGTATTAGAGATTGAAAGGTATGATTTATTAGAAACTATTGCAAATTCACTAATTGAATTATTATTGAATCATAAAAATATCAAAGCCGCTTCAGTCAGAATAAGTAAATTAGATATCCCACAAGTCTCGGGAAATTTGGGTTGCCTGATTACTAAATTCAAGTAAATATTACTTGGTGCAGGGGGTGGGATTTGAACCCACGAAGCTCTTCGCACCGGAGCTTAAGTCCGGCCCCTTTGACCACTCGGGTACCCCTGCAACCCACCCTAGTAAGCAACTACCTTTCAATCGAGCGCTCTTCCGAATACTCTCAAATAGTCAGAAAATCGATGCATAGACTACTCTAATCCCCCCAATCCTTTAACATCTCGAATGATGCGGAAAGACGTGCAAAAACAGTCTAACTCCATTCACAAGGTTGGAAATACAGTATTCTCAATTCTAATTACTGCACTTTTTCTATTACCTATCGTAGTTAATTTCCCTTCTAACGATGAATTAGAAAACGACAATCCAATCAGGCTTTCTAGTGCTACAGATACCAACCTGTATTCTCTTTATTTTGCTACTGCTAATGAATCTGATATGGATGGATTAATAACTACAAAAATTCCAGAATCAGGAGGTCAAGAATCACAAAGTGCACTGGATCAAGATATAGAGTTTAAGACTAATGATTTTCTTTCTTCTATGGACTTTTTTGGGCGTAAATTTGCTTCAGAAGACTCTTATTTTGTAACTGTAAATTTATTCATGAAAGCAACCGGACCTTCTCAATCTAGTGTTGATTGGACTATTTCAATAGAAAATCCATCAGGGGAAATAGGTAAAGTTAACTGGGATGGAACAGTTTGTGAATCAAGTTTCCAAAATTCTTGTGACTTTGACTATGAGAGTTTCGATATATCAATAGGATCAAACCAGATGTTTACAATTCAGAAGGATGAGCAACTTGAGGTCAAAGTCAGAGCTACGATGAGTGGGTGTAATGATGGACTATTCTCTAGTTGTGAAGCTGAAATTGCATGGAATCAGATTTCAGGAGACAATAGGTACTCCAGTTTAGAAGTCGACGGCAATGCATTAGCAGATACTATAATTAAGACACAAATAAAGGGAGCCCAGATTGCAGAAGGATCTCAATTAGATTGGTACCCGAATGATATAGAAGAACAAATGAAAATGCAGTTTTCTATAGATGTTCAGAGTGCATTCGGTCGTTATGATATTAAGATGGTAGATTTATTTGTTCGAGATCCCGACGGAATCTATCGAGTAGATCATAGAATTACAGGAGCAGACGAAGGAATAGAAGATTCAAATAATGGAATTTTCGGTACATATCTCTGGAATTATCCTAGCGGATTGCCCTCGGGAGAATATTCTGTAGAGCTTAGAGTAACTGACATTCAGGGAAATCAAGCAACAATTGAACATGAGAAAATAACAATGAATGAATGGGGAATATCGGTAAAGGATAAAAATGATAAATCCGTTGTATATGTAGCACCTGGTCAAATAACTCCAATCGAGTTACAAATCAAACACATAGGCGACTCAACTAAAGCCATGACAGCTGAGGTAGAAGTAAGGACTACACTGGGCAGCTCCTGGCTAGTTGAAGTCGATTCACCAGGGGGCTATGAACTTCAGTCAGGAGGTAGTATAAGATTTGCAACAGTCTCCCTTTCTGCTCCATCAGATCTAACCGGAACCCCTCCCAAAATAACAATTAGAGTGTCAGCAGAAGGAATTGTAAATGGGGCACTTTCGTTTGTGGATTTGGATGAAATAGTATACAATATAGAGAAAACTGAGGTATATCAACCACCTCTTGTATCTATTTGGTCCGAAGATCACAAGGTCCCAATAGCTAATTCATCTAGGCCCGGATCCATTGATTCTACCATTCCAAGTTTTGTAAACCATGATGAATTCAATCCATTCATATTAGAGATTTTTAATTCTGGATTTGACTCTGACTCATTTAGAATTGATGTATTAAAAAGATCAAAATCTTTATTTCGAATTTTCGATAATAATACAAATGAACAAATCACTGAAGATCCAGGCGATGGTACCTTCCACTACCCTCCAGATCCCAATGGCGAGGAGTCAGGCGTTGAACTACCAAGATTTGAAACTGCAGAATTAAGAATCGAAATTAAGCCAAGTTTGGACAGAGAAGATCCCGATATAGGGGAAATTCAACTCGAAGTAGTTAGCGATGGAAACTCATCTCTCAAGTCATTAATTACTTTCACGATTCAAAGGACATATGGAATTCGCGCAGAAGTATCACAGGATTGCGACGGAACTCCTTTGGGATACATGAAAGTATCATTATGCTCTCAAGATGCACAACGACCAGAATTAGAATTCCGGACTCGCATTACAAATAGTATGTCCGATCAGCCAGCAGTTTATTGGTTAATTCAAGACCCATCTTCTCTGAAGAAAAATCTAGATCAAAATCAAGCTTATGGGCAATGGGATTTTGATATCAAAAATTCAGATGGAGAGGCAGTTCCTAGGATATCTCTAGGGTCCGGAGAGTTCACAGAATTATTTGTTACCGCAACTTTGACCGATCAAGTCATTTCTGGAAACCATACAATATATCTCAGAGTCATAGAAGACACAGAAGAAAACGATCCGCGATATTTCGATTTACCAATTACTTTTGATATCGATTCCGAACCTCCAAATTTACAAATACTTCAAGTATCGCCAAATTCACTATTACTACCCGGAGAAGAATATTCAATACAGATGAAGGTAAAGAATCTAGGAAATAGTCAACAAACAGTATTACTTAGTGCAGATGTAGAAGAAGCAGAATGGGGGGCCGAAATCGGAGGTCTATCTGGCTCCGCCTTAGTAGTAATCGAACCATTTGAAGAAACCGGATTTACGTTGTTGATTGAAGTTCCAGATTCAGCAAGAAACTCCGATAGGATTCCAATCTCAGTTTCAGCATCTCCTTTGGATACAGAACAGAGTTTCCCAGAATCTTATACTGCTAAGATTACATTAAATGCAGTAGTAGAACTATCTTCATTTTCAGACATATTAATCAGTGAGATTGTCAATCCTAGGCCAATTACAATGATAGTTGCTGCTCTCGCTATTTTCCTACTAATTCCCGGTATTCAATATTGGTTCAATAGAAGAAGATGGGCATCCCAAATGGAATACATTAATGCAGTTAATTCTTCTAATATTGAAGGCTCAGATGAAGAAGTAGAGTCCGAAGATTCTAATGATTTAGTACCTCCACCAGTCACTTCATCCGAGGAAATAAATTCTCCGGAAAGATATGAAGATGATGATATTGAACTTATTTAAGAAAATTGTTGTACGAACGGCGCTCCATTTCTCTTAATAGATGTTAGTGAGACCAAAAGATAGGAATGGTTGTCATGGAAACATCGGGTAAAAAAAACAATTCTTCTTACATCAGAAGAAAGAAAATATCTTCTATAGTTTTTACACTCACTCTACTTTTATCATCTCACGCTACAATGCAATTAGGAATCTGGAAAGCTCTTGCCTCAACCGATGAAGATGGCGATGGACTTTCTTATGGTATAGAATTCATCATTAACACACAACCACAGGATTGGGATTCTGATAACGATGGATTGCCCGACGGATGGGAATGGCAATACGGACTAAATCCATTGTCTTCTTTAGGCGATGATGGTTCAATGGGAGACCCTGATTCTGACTCACTAACTAATTTATTTGAATATCTATTTGGAATTCCATCCGGATGGGACGAACAATCAACTCCTAATACTCTCGATAATGGAGTTTGGTGGAATGGAACTGTTCCAGTTCGAAATTGGGATGAAGAATCAGCTTTACAAATTAATCAGGGTTCGAATTCTGATGGCTTCGATGAGGATCCATGGGGGAATATTTGTACTGATACATTTGACAATGACAAAGATGGATTAGTCGACATGGATGACGCAGATAGAGATGGAGACTTAGATTGTAGCTCTAATGATGATGATGGCGATGGTCTGATTGATGAAGATCCGAATGGATGGGATACTGATGGAGATGGAATGCCAGATGGCTGGGAAGTAGCTCATGGTTTAAATCCGGTTTCAAACTCAAATCAAGATGGCACATTTGGAGATCCGGATCAAGATGGTTTGATAAATATATACGAGTATGTAAATCCTGCTTGGGGAACTAGAAATGGCTCAACATTCCCACCCACTCAGTACTTTAGGCCCGGGCCAATAAATATGACTGCTACAGAATCTCCTTGTAATCCGATATTATTTTTAGGTCCGGGAGGTTGTCAAATATTTACGGCCGAAATAGATGGAATTACTTCTACAGATCCAATGGATAATGATACTGATGATGATGGCCTGAATGACTCTTATGAAGCCCTAGTATTACTAACAGATCCAACTGCAATAGATACAGACTCTGATGGAATTTCAGATGGAAATGAGGTTAATGGACTGTATGGAGATCCCCCTCAGGGTTCTGATCCACGAAACAATAATACTGATGGAGACTTTTTGGATGATGGAGAAGAAGATCTAAATGGAAATGGAGTAATTGATGATGGAGAAACAGATCCAACTAGAATTAATGATGAAGGTGATTGGGATGGAGATGGAATCCAAAATTGGCAAGAAAATAACAGTTGTACATTATGGAATGTTTCCGATACCGATGGCGGCGGAATTAATGATGGCGACGAAATTTCACTATTCCAAAATACAGATCCCTGTAGATCAATTTCAGAATTAGAATTGTCAATCATTGAATGGGATGCAGAAAGATCCTCATTAGTCCTTAATTCTACATTAGGAATTAATCCAAATGCAGATGATTGGCGGAGATCTGGAGCTCCAATGGCATATTATCAAGATTCTACTGGAAATAGGACTCCATTTATGTATTCAGGCGTTTTATTTTCACCAACAAATGCCCTTCAAGGAGTAGATACTGAACCCCCTCAAGATGTTAATTCGATTGTAATTACCAACGGATCATGGTGTTGGGATGCCACAATTGGGGCAACTAATCCTGATTATTGTGATGATGATTATTTCGACACAGATGGAGATGGATTAGCAGATTGGGAAGAATTAATGGCAACATGGGGTTATGTATCATTATTCGATAATCCTGATTCTGATGGAGATGGCGTAGATGATCTTTCTGAAATCCAAAATGATACTGACCCTTTAGAGCCCTGTCACAATTTATTAGATTTCGATGGCGATGGACTAAATAATTACTTCGAAAATACAACTGGATGCAGTATGGAGTTTGGAATCCTAGGCGGAAATCTTACACTAGATCCTTGGTTTACACTGTGGGACAATCCAGACTCAGACAATGGTGGAGTAGCTGATAGCCAAGAATACATCGATGGAACAAATCCCCAAAATAATCCTAGTGATGATATTAATCCTCTTGATACAGATGGAGATGGAATACCAGATACGATCGAGCAAGAAATCGGCACTGATTGGCTAAATCCTGATACAGATGGAGGAGGCATACCTGATGGAGAAGAATGTCCCGAGGAATTCTGGCTAGTTGATTGCTTTAATTCCGATAAAAACCCATTAAACAGATTCGATGATATAGAAGAAAATGAATTATACTTTACAGCATCAAACAAATCATCAGGAATGGATCCCACAATCTCTCACTATTGGAGGTGGCATACTTATGACCAGTACAATGGAGTATCATGGGGAGTAAACTCAACATTAGCAGGATTTACGGAAATAACTAATGATTGGTCTACCTCGCAGGGAGTTGCAGATCCAAGTCTTTGGAATCACTCCGGGCCACTACCTTGGGAATTACTTTTCGAACAATCTGGTTATATTTTCCCCGGTAATGAATTAATTCAACCTCACAATTCTATGAATTTTACTTCATGGTCCGATAGCTCAGCAGGACTAAATTTCTCTAATTTTTCTAGAGATATCTTAGTAGACTTAGGAATAATTGAAGCATTGTATGTTACTGCTCCAGAGGTAATCATTAGTGATGTTGTTAGGCAGAACTCTACTCCCTTTTCCAGTACTAGTTATGCTTTAGACTTGCCAACTACTTTCTTAGAGGAGCATAGCCACTACATAAAGAACGTGACCAATGCAGTAATCAATGAGGCTGGAGCACTTTCATCATGGGACAAAGTAAATGCCATCCAAGATTTTTTGATTAATGGTAATGACACTACAAAATTTTTACGCAATTACGATGGTTCAGCTAGATTAGATGGATTGGGAATAGATAGTGATATCTCCCATTGGATTCTAAATTCTTCATTAGAAGGAAGTTGCGATGAATTCACCTCTCTTTTCACTACGATGGTTAGACTATCAGGTATTCCTGCTAGGAAAGTTTCAGGATTCTCAGGAGGAATTTGGGATGGAAAATCTTTCAAAGTCTATGGAAATAATTTCACTAGGTGGACAGAAGTACATTTAGAGACTAATCAAAATCAAGGAGGTATTGATCTAGGTTGGATTCCCTTCGAAGCTTGTCCTCAGGGGTCAGTAGTAGGGGTTTTGAATAGTACCTGGGGGCCCAGTTCTATTGAACGCAATACTACGCTAACTCAATCTATCTGGTTAGAAGGCCAACTACAATTTTCAGACAACTCAACATTCGCAGAAAATATCTCAATCAACCTCTATCTCGTAAACAATGATGATGTCCAAAATATTCCTGGAAGTGCAGCATTAAGTCAATATCTCATTTCTAATGCTACAACAGGATCTAATGGGGCCTTCAATATTTCAGGAATTCCATCCGAAGTCATCAATCCTGGATTCGGGAATCTGGTGATATTAACTGAAGAATCTGGATATGTGGGCATTCAGAGCATATCATCAGGATGGGAAGTCAACATTACGGATGATGTAACTCTTACAATTGCTGAACCACCACCTATTGAACAACCCATGCTTGGAGTAGGAGTAAATTCAACAATTTCAGGTCAATTATCTTGGTCTACGTCACCATTCTTTAACCCAACCGAAGTAGATAATCTGCAGGTATCTTTGAATTATTTTACTCAAACAGAGGGGGCAGTTAATCTTACTACAAATGTTAGTGTTGGAGGTTATTTCGAATTTCTAGTTTCAATAGATGATCTAGAGCCTTTAGGATTAATTAATGCTTCAATAGTATTTCCGGGATGGCACCAAAACGATCTGAATAATGCAACCGTCCCAGAATACCATGCAAGACCGAGTTCATTAGACTTGATACTAAATATCACACCATCTCCTAACCTTAGTGTATCTTTAGAATCACAAGGCATAAATAACTCAATTCTTGAGGTTAATAGCCCAATTTATCTAAATGGCACGGTATTTAGTAGGGGGATTAATCCAAGTCCAGTCAATGGAACACTAATTCTACAAATGAGAAGAAGCGAGGTAGCTGGACCGTTTGAAACAATGAAAACTTGGTATCTAAATTCATCTTCTTGGCCAAATAATGCCGGCGAAATTTCTGTAAATTGGAGTTTCCTTAGTAATGATGTTTCAATTCCCGCAGGACTAGTAGATGTTAGGATTCAATTTGATGCCGATGATTTTTATGCTAATGATCAAATAATTTTTTCTGGTCAGTATGGGATTCGAAGCTTCATACAATTTAATTACAATATTTCAAACCAAGTTAGGGGAGTAGAAGCTAATATTGAAGTTTTACTAACTGATCATACCGGAAATTCATTTGCAGATTTCGACGGAGTTTTCTCTCTAGTTTTCGATGGCGATGAAGTTTGGAATGAGAGTAATCCTTCATCACCAAGATTGGGAGTTTCTTGGACTCCAGTCTGGAATCTCCTTCCAGGCGATTATAATTGGCAACTAAGCTTCTCTGGATCTAATTGGCTACAACCAAATTCAGTATCTGAACAAATTAGGATTCAAGGTCAAGCTAATTCTACTGCATCAATAGTCAATGATTGGACTATGAATTCAGATACAAACTGGGTATTTGGTAATGTTAGAGATATGGCATTAGATTTTCCAATTACAGGCAACAACTCTAGTATTTCAGTGAAATTACTTATTCCTTCTGATTTACCCGCATCTCCAGATGGAAATCCTGCACCTCCAGAATCAATATTGGTAGGTTCTGGATTTATCGATATCGCTACTGGTAATTATAATATTTCATTCATCATTCCAAATGGAATTTCTTCAGGAGTCTACACTCTAAGCATCTCAAGTGATTTTAGGCAAAATCCACCAATTGGGGGGCATTACTACACATCACCCGAGCCAACAGAGATTGCAATTGGCATACAATCTATCTTCTTTGTTGAAAATATCCCTAATCAAGAAATAGTTATAGCTGGACAAAATCTAAGCGTTGACGTTATTATATCTGATATTCAACAATTATCAGAAAAGATAGAAAATGCAAATGTTGAGATGTATTTTGATTGGGGTGGGAGTTTACAACAACTATTAGATTCTGGTACTACTGATGAATTAGGACTGGCCTCACTATCTGCAACTATTCCACCTTCAACACCTCCTGGATTCTATGATGTCAGAATTATTGCCCCCGATGATATTTCTGACAATCTTTCAGATGAGGATGCAGGAAGGTGGCTGTCGAATTTCAGTATGGTAAATCTAACAGTCCAAGTATCCAGTTTAGTAGATATTGTAAGTATTCAAAGTGAAGTTACAGCACTACAGTTTTTCTATATCGAGGGCAACGTACTAGATTCTAGTGACATAAACAGGACTGTTCAAGGGCCCGTTGGAATCGAAGTATTTTTCCTAGATGAGCCCGATGAAAAATTAATTGAAAATTTTACCACTTCAGCTAATGGTAGTTTCAATATTTCAGTACCAACAGATACGGCCGGAAATGGAGTTACCAGAGGAATTCGGACAGTAATTGTTAGTGTTTTGAATTCTTCATCGCCTTTCTATCTTACTGGCACAGGTTCTACAACAGTTTTAGTAAAGGGCATTTCTCAATTTATTTCCACTACTCCAGTCTTAAATTCTGTAATTAATAGAGGGACTACTGCAATTATAACCACTCAACTAGTAGAATTTAGTAATAATCAGCAACCATTAGAGAATTTCGTAGTCTCAGCAATATTCCATCAAACTTGGTTACAAGCCCAATCTACTAATGAAGACGGAGCAGTCACTTTCTTATTTGAAATACCCCAAAACCACCCACTTGGGCTAATAAATTTCACTTTATTCTTCAATGGTTCAATAGATCTAAATCCGGTTTCAAGATCATATACTACAATTACTGTTAGCTCTTCAACTACATTGACTATTAATGAAATAATTGCCAATCCCCTTCCAGGAGAATTTTTTAATATTTCAGGTACTATTCAGTCTAGTAATGGTTCAGCTCTTACAAATCGAATAGGAAATATGTTAAATCCCGCCTTTGTTTTCTCAATCGATGGAGTATCTACAAATTTTGTAGTATCTCAGGTTAATTTTCAACCAGATGGTTCGTGGTTTACTGAAATTCGACTTGACCTATCTTTCCCAAGAGGAACTCACTCAATTTCGGTTGAATATATTCCAGATGTTAATTATTTTACTTCCTCAACTTCGACTATGTCTTTTGATAGTAGGGGTTATTCATTGATAACCATAGAAACTCCGAGTGATTTAGATCCAGAAAGTAGAACAGTAAGAGGGGAGTCTATAGAAGTAAATATTTCCCTAATAGATAATTCAGACTCACCAATTGCCTTTGTAGAGATTAGTCTAATGATTGATGGGGACATTGTATGGACCGGATTTTCAAATTCCCAAGGTTCATCATCGGCAATTATTGATAGCAACTCACAACGAAAACCGGGACCAATGACTATTACTGCTGTATTTTCAGGGATTGAAGGGACTACTGGAATAATTGGCGATGAAGTATGGACCCGTGTCATTATTCTAGCCCCGACTACATTAGAAATATTTTCCACTGAAACAGTAAATATGGCTGGAGGAGAAGTGATTTTTAGTGGAACGCTATTAGATGAATTTGGAAATGCCTTATTGGATAATGGATTAGAGAAAGGAGGACTAATCAGAATATCTATTGACAGAATTGATGTAGGGCCTCTTTATACATCAGTATCAAATAATTCGACTGGCGAATGGTCAATAATCTATGATATTCCAGTAGATATGGCATTTGGTTCTCATGATGTAGAAGTATCATTTCAGGGCGGATTTGCTTGGGTGGATCCAATGGGACAAGGGGACTCAATTAACCCAGAGTATTACCTTTCTTCTTCAGCAACTAATCAATTCAATGTTACTCAAGAATCTCAAGTAATTATTACTACCCCTCCCCAAGAAGTAGACAGATCAGAATTAGTCCTAGTGGAAGGAATTTTAACAGATGGAGTAGGAAGAGTATTATCATTTAGAGAAATAGAAGTAACTATGAATCAAGAGTTCCTTACAGAGTTAGAAACAGATGAAAACGGCACATTTAGTATTTTCATACCTATTCCCTCTGACATGGCATTAGGGCCCAGAATAGTAAAAGTATCATTTATGGGCGAACAATTTATCATTTCTTCTAATTCAACAACTATTTTTACTGTTTTCGGGCCAACAATTGTTTCTGTTGATGATATTCCAGACGTTGCTGTGGGTGACGATATTATTCTTTCAGGATTATTACGAGATAATTTAGAATTAGGTTGGATTTCCAACCATACAGTAGAGATTTTCATAGAAGGAATATTAATCGGAATTACGACATCAGATGAATCAGGTAGGTGGATTCTAGAATGGAAAATACCAGATTCATTAGAAACTGGAAATCATACTATTTCTGTAATTTCACCTTCTCAAGGATTCTACAGACAAGGAGCAATTACTGCCACATTGACTGTTTCATACCATACAAAGATAATTGTAGAATTAGAAAAGAAGAGAGTCACTAGGGGAGATACTTGGAATTTTTCCGGCAGATTATTTGAAAACGATACAGGTTTTTCATATGGCTTAGAAAATCGCCAAATTATAGTAATGATGGATGAAGAGATTGTCGGTGAAACAACGACCCAAGAAGGCGGTTTATTCACATACAACCAATCTGTATCTTATTATATTTCAAGAGGAATTCACAACCTTTCGTTTACTTATGGAGGGGAATTCCTCTATCTCCCTACCAATGCCAATGTTTCTGCAATTGCACAAGCAGATATAATTATAGAAACACAAGAAATCACATCGCGAATAATTCGAGGAAATATTTCTCATCCAATGATAATTCAAGGAATAGTCAGAGAAGTAGGTGGAGATTCTAGCATCATAGATAATTTATCAATTTCGCTAGTTTTCGGTAATCAGGATTTGCCGATAGTCCAAGATCCTTGGGAAAATCAAGACTCTCTAAGTTTCGAAATTATCGCCAAAGCTCAAGAATACATGTCTCCAGGAATTAATATTGTTTCCATAATTGTCGATTCTTCCAGTGAATTGTTTTTGAATGGTGCATCAACAGAAATCGAAGTTTTAATTCTTATAGAAATAGATTTTATCTTTTCAAATATCGAAGTTTCAACTGGTCAACGAATCATTAGAGGTACTGTAAATGCCACGGCAACTGATACAGGAGAACCAGTTAAAGATTTAGAGATAATGGCCATTCTCTCCAATGAAACATCTTTACAGTCTTCAATAACTAGATTTACTAACTCTGAAGGAGTCTTTGAATATGAATTCAAATCATTATCGCCCCTCCCTCCATTTTCCAATATAGATACATGGGGGGTTCTAGAAATCTCACTAGATTCCGATTCAGAATTTATTGATTCAAGAAGTTTAGCTTTATTAGAGAAAGATAGGATTAGTATTTCCTATTCAATAGATAATTCAGGATCTGTTTTAGATTCAGCATTGATATGGATTGCTTTAGCAATGACAATTTCTCTGGCCCTAATAGCTTTCACAATATATCGAAAGAGGGGCGACTCTACAATAAAGGAACTAGCAAATATCTTCAATTATGCAGCCGAAATGCTCGCCTCAGGAGATGAGTTCAGAAAAGCAATATTCGAGTGCTATGAAAATTTATGCATGATTCTCAAAAAGAGAAAATTCTTGAGAAGGGATTTTGAGACAGTTAGAGAGTTTGAAATAGCCATAAGAAGGGCACTACCAATTAGTGAAGAATCACTAATTTCGTTGGATCGAGTTTTCGAAGAAGCCCGATACTCAAGCCATAAAATGGGCGAAGTTGAGATACAGAATGCGCAACTTTCACTATCATCCGTTTTGAGAGAAATTGATGAATTGAAGGAAATTCCAGAAAGGGAGTATAATTCAGATTTCATTCCAGAGTAAATAATCAGTCCTCAAAAAATAACTTGAGCTTACCTTGATTCCACTCCGCCGAATTAATTGATGTCCCATCTGGAAGGCCAAATGTATTGATTATCCCGCCAAATTTTTCTGGAATAATTAATCGAATGTATTCAATGCCAGACAATTCTGCTTTCTCTAAGATAATTTTTTCTGGCTCTAGTGTTTCTATTGGCAATGAAATTTCTGACGAATTCCATTCTCCCTCAAAAATATCTACAAGAGTATTAATACTATGGATTTCTCTAGAATTATCTCTAGAATTTTCAATATTTTGTACTCCCTTTTCTAGAAATTCCATATGTTTTTTTCTCAAGTTTGAGAAAGATTCGGTGCTAGCGATAAATTCCCTATGAGAGGCCTCTGCATCTCCATCTAAGCCGAGAGAATATTCATGTAAACTATCAGTAATCTTCCCATTCTCTTCTGCAGACTCTACTTCTATTCTGGACCACTCCATGAATCTCCGATTAAAGCCCATCAGATGAACCCATTGATTACTGCATCTCGAAAAACCGTCTAACGTGTTTTGCAGTTCTAGATGAATTAGATGTCCGAATTATTTGAAATGAATTTGGTAAACTATTGAATATTTCCCTTTCCAACAAACGTTTCTCCAATAGAATGACTATTGCCTTATCTTCAGACTTTCTTATCGGCCTCCCTAGGGCCTGAAGAACACTATTCAATGCAGGTTGCAAACTAGCATATTTCCATGCCTTACTCCTTCCAAATTTAGCAGAGTAGTAATTCAACAATGCATCTTGTTTTGAACTAGGTGGAGGTAATGGTAAACCTATGCAAACTACCGAATTTAAAATATTATCAGAGTAATCTACTCCTTCAGAGAATTTACCCCCTAGGACTCCAAAGAGAACCCCTCCAGTTCCCATGACCTTCCATTGTCGCAGTCGAGAAATATTTTCATTTACGACCTTTTTAGACATCCCTTGCTCTTCCTTCAAACGCCTTTTCCCGAATGTATAAGAGATATCTGGATATATTCTATTTAGCATAGAATAACTAGGAGCAAAAACCGCAATATTTCCATCTGTTTTTTCAATTACAGAATTAATATGTGCTATCATTTCACTATAGCAAGATTCTCTCTCCGAATATTTACTAGTTACATCCGTAGAAATTAAAATTGGTCTATTATTAGGATCAAAACCTGATGCGTATTCCTTGCATTCGGACCTTCCTTTTGGAATACCAATTAAATCGACATACATTTCTGGAGGATAGAGTGTCCCAGACATCAAAATTGAACCCAAACATTCTTCGAAAATATTACTGCCTACAATGCTAGGATCTAGTAGATGACTTGAAATCCTGTTTTTCTTTTTCTGATCGTTGGTTTTGTCGAAAACTAATGCTAAAGCATCACTATTTCTAAACTGAATACAAATTTCTAATATTTCAGCCAATCTTATACAATCATTTTGCTCATCCTCATCAATAGAATCATCTTCTTCAATAATTACAGATTTCAACCTATTTATCATCTTCACCAATTGGTTTATTTCTCCCTCATTAGATTCCTCATCTATTCCTTGAATTGAACGAGTTAACAAATTTAGAAAATCTTCTGTATCTATAATCAAATCTTCCTTTTTTGAATTTTCAAGTTCGATACTTCTTTCATCAAACCAATTACTAATTAATCTATCATCAATGAGTGCTCGCACCTGTTTCGCTAAAATATTCATATCCTCTATTTTTTTTGACTGATTTTTACCTCTTTCACCTAGTTTTTCTTCCAAAGTTGCTTTACATTCATTAATATCAGATAAAGCCCTTTCAAATACGTTTTCTGTAATGCGCCGCTGCAATCCATTTCTTATCCTATCTGGTAGATTATGAGCTTCATCTACTATAAGTATCGAATTATCCAAATCAATCCCCATGGCCGGCAACGAACTTTCTCTGACACTATCAATGAAAACATGATTATAATCGCAAACAATAATATCTGATTTCCAAGAAATATCTCTAGCGGTTTTCCAACTACAGATGCCAATTTCTCTGCCCAATCTTATCACATTGTCTACATGCCTAGGCTCCATAAAGATAAAATCTTCAAGTTGGATTTTCTTAGTACGTTTTTCTTGTTCAGTTAAATTATATTCACAATTACAATTTCCAGTGGATTTATCAACATTCTTACACATCCCTTCTCTACCAATTAAATCTACAAGTTTAATATTATGAATTCTATTACCGTTTTTCTTATTTATCACTTTTACAGTATCAACTATTATCTTATGTTGAGATTGTCTCCCAGTCATGAATATTATTTTGGGCCTATTTTCTCCTCCATTTTCTTTCATTATTACTTCTATTGAACTAGCCAAAGCCGCAGCAGTCTTACCAAGTCCCGTCGGAGCCGCTGCTAGCAAAAAATCTCCCCTTCTCAATATTCTAATCCCGTCTGAAATCATTTCTCTTTGAGAATTTCTTATTTTCTCATGGGCAAAGAATTGGTATGTCAACTCCCTCTCGCCAACTCGCATACAAGTAATGAAAAATAGAACGGTCAATAAGATTGTCTTATTTGACTACAATTGCTTCTGAATCTCTACTGTCCAAAACAACCTTCACTGGATCTCTGAATTGTAAGTGCCTCACTACTCCTTCTTCAAATTTAGTTTCTTTCTCATCAAGCCATTTCCAATCTATGTAATCATCCTTCAATATTGTTAGGTAGCCAATGTTGAAACTTACTATATTTTGGAAGAAATGAGTTCCTTGTGAGGGCTCCACGTTTATATCAGACATTGGAACTTCTATGATACAATTAGCTCCCATGATATGACTCCATTCAACTGGGATACCCAAAGAAGGATCTGAAGATCCCCATCTGCCCGGACCAATCAAAATATATGGCCTATCTGAATTCCTTAATCTATAATCAATTTCCGAAATTATTGGCACAATATCATGAGTTTTTAATCGATTAAGTCGTTCAGGATGAATATACACAATATCGTGAATTCCATCTATGATTCCATTTCCTAGTGATTGACTACTAATGCACAAAGCATCATCCTTACGTATTTTCTCCAAATCTACATCAATATCCAAAGATTCATCCATAGATGGCCGCATCTGTAGAATTCCAAATTTTGAAACACCCAAATCATCAATAGTCACTGCAAATTCTAATTCAACCGGGGAGCCAATATAATCTTCACAACTAGTAAGTACGTGATGTAGAATCTCCGATAAAGCAAATTTTCCATATTTAAGAATGGGGGCGAATGTCACTAATCTAGGGCCATTCTGATGTAATACTGAATCAACTATCTTATCGTCAGATGAAATGTAAGTTGAACCAACTAAATTCAACCTTCCATCTTCCTCTGCAATTTTCAATGGCAGCTTCAGTAAGTTTTCTTCCTCTGATTCATGTACTTTACCAGACTCTTTACATAATTCTATTGCAAAGAATTTGCTTTGAGAAGTATCCAATATAGATTTATTACTGTAAAATTGGTGTATCTTCTTTGGTTTACCTGGACTATATCTCAAACATTTTCCTCCTTCAGAAACCTGTCTGCCTAGTCCTAAACAAATTGCAGCCAACCCATCTTCAGATTTTATCGAATCTAAAGGATAATGATTCCTACTTCTAGCAGAGCCCGCTATATCTGGATAGAATCTCAGACCGGTTTCTCTTCCCACTACTTGTTGAATAACAACTGCCATTCTTTCATCCTCAATAGAATTAGCAGTTGATTGAACGTATTTTTTTGATTTTTCATGAAAGATTGAGGCATAAACAAGTTTTACTGCTTGTAACAATCTATCCAATCTTATTTTAAAATCTGGGTTATCGTTGGCTAACATGTAAGTTGAATAAACTCCAGCAAAGGGTTGGTGACTAGAATCCTCTAACAAACTAGAAGATCTCACAGCTACGGGAAAATCAAATTTTTTCAGAAATCTACTCATTTGGCGAATAAAATCATCTCTGAATTCACCATCCATAAATCTTCTATTTACCTCTTTGTCAGTTTCTTCCGAATGCGCCAGGAATGATAATTCATTGTCCCGAATAAAATGACCAAAAATTTCAGTAGAAATTACGACACACCTAGGGATGATAAAATCAATATCCGGAAATTTCTCCTCTAATTTCAAATCAGCCATTCTGGTAAATAAAAATGCCAAACCCTTTCCTTTGCCACCTAGGCTCCCTTTCCCTATTCTATGAAATCTACCAATTTCAGAATTATCATCAACATCTCTAATAGTCACTTTATTTCTATTTGAAATGTGATCTTTAATACGTCTAGAAATGAACGACCGAACATTTTCCATTTCATCAAAATCATCTATTCTCTTAGGTCTTAGAGAATATGCGAGCGAGAATTCTGTCCTAGTCCTCAACCAATGAGAAAAATCATTTCGACCTGCATGGTAGCCGATTGATTCAGAAGAAACAACGTCAATTTCATTTACTAAATCCTCTAAATTAGAGGCTCTAGATATTTCTCTGCCCGATTCTTCCCTAAAAATAAAATCTCCAAAATTCATTTCTTCTAGCATAAATTCTTCAATTCTATTGTATAGTTTTGAATCTTCTTTGTGAATAAAAGGAACGCCTAGTTTCTCCGTTTCTTCTTTCAATTCGATATTCTTAGATTGTAATAATATTGGCAAGTAGTTATCCCCTCTTCTAGCATATTTAATTAATTCTAATCCAGCAAAATCTCGATTTCCTTCTGGATTCGGATATCTTCCATCGGTAAATATGCCAATAATATTCCTGGAATATTTATCTATTACATTTTTTGCTTGGGGCATATCCGTAGCCAGCAAAATCTTTGCTCTAGCTCTAAGCCTTAGTAATTTCTCGTGAAGATTTCCACCTTCTCCCATTAATCTAGTTGTCTGTTCTACTAATTGAGTATAAAGTAGAGGTAGATATGCAGAGTAAAATCTCCTACTATCTTCTACAAGCAAAATAATTTGAACATCGCCATATTTTACATCATGCTCAACATTTTTTTCATCTTCTATGAGTTTGCAAATAGATAGAAGAATTCTACTATCGCCACCCCAAACAAATATTCTATCAATTCCATTTCCAGTTCTTAATGTGGCCAATTCCCTTGTATTCTGACTAAGCATCACAATCGTCATTTCAGGTTGCTCATTCTTTACCTCTTTCGCAAAACTGTATGGATCAAGACTGCCAATTTTTGTCATTGTTATAATTAAGTCAAAAGTTCTCTTTTTTACTAATTTTAATGCATCAATCGCATCATTACTATGAATTATTCTGGGCGACTGGGAAAGATTCAAATCCCTATATTCTTGATTCATAATTTCAGCTAAATAGCCCGATTCTTCTAATTGATATCTATCAAATTGACTAGCAATTAAAAGAACATCTCTCACTCTGAAAGGGGTCAATCTTTCAAAACGATTCAAGTCGGCCAGAGTGGAATCCATACGTCCGCTTTAACCCATATGTCATTAATTTTTCAGATTTTTTGGTGTCCCCCACATTGTGGGGGACTGTGTGTGTATCGATTTTGATTTATTCTCCTATTCTATTTATTCTAGGGACTTCATTACTATCATAACCTAGGGCATTAGATAATTTAGCCCTATTTCTTAATTTCCTAAGCCCACTGGAGAATTTTTTTTCTCTATTTATTTTGTGGTTAGGGGAGCGGTTATTCCGCTCCCCTAATTTGTTTTCGTGCATCCCATTCTCGCTCAATCTCTCACCTCAGATCGTTCGAATCTTCATCAAAACGTGCTCTCAGTTCTTCCATTTTTTCACTAAGTAAAACATCAACACTTTTCACTTCAATAATTTCTTTCTTGATATACTCTCTAGCCGATTGCCGAAGTATGACATCTGGAGACTCTCCTGAAATTTTACAAAAATCACGTAACTTAGTCGTTAAATCAGGACCTAGATTAACATCTATAGAATCTCCAATGGATCCTCTAGATTTTTGCAACATCGACTTAACCGCCTCTCTAATTACATCAGACCGATTTCTCATTCCATCTAGTCCAACTAATTGATCAATCTCTAGCAAATAATCCTCAGGAATTCTGAGAGAAATCAGGGGACTTTGCTTAGTCATTTAGGTCATCTCCAAACACCCCAGAAGGCGTTCAGCTCATAAATGTATTGCAAATGAAATACGTTTGTATTACAATAAATAATTAAGAGAATTCAAGTCTTATACTCTCCTCGGAAAGGCCGATGGTACAATGAAAATAATTAACGATGCTATTCATGGCCAATTTAAATTAGAAGGAGTCACTAGAGAATTACTCAATTCACCAGAAATAAATAAACTCAGTCACATTAAACAGTTAGGATTGGCCCATCTAGTCTTTCCTGGGGCGCATCATACTAGATTTGAACACTCAATTGGCGCTTCTCATGTAGCAGGAATGATGGCAAAATCCATGAATTTAGACTTACAACAAAAAACGACAGTTGAGGCAGCAGCAATGTTGCATGATGTTGGACATGGTCCATATTCTCACACATTGGAACACATCCTCAGTGAAAGAGGAGGAATGGATCACATGACAGTGACTGAGGGAATTATAAAAGGAAACTTCGATATTCTTCAAGATGGCGAAAATAAATCAATATCTAATAGAAAATCAATACCAGAAATCCTTGAAAATCACGATTTAGATCCCAAAGAAATATCCTCTTTGATTAGAGGTCCCGGGGCTTCTGGAACTGAAAGGACACTCTTCAATTGGAAAGAAGGCATGGAAGCTTTTTCCTCTTCAGACAATACAATGGCACATTTAATTCATGGCCCTGTGGACTGCGACCAACTCGATTATCTACTCCGAGATTCTCATTTTACTGGAGTAAAACATGGAATTGTAGACTATCGAAGATTAATCGAGAGCCTAACAAATACCGGGGGGGATATATGCGTCGATGAAGGCGGATTATCGGCACTAGAGGGAATGTTAGTTTCTAGGGGGTTGATGTATAGTGCAGTATATTTCCATAGAGTCACTAGAATAACTGAGGTTATGCTATCTAGGGCCGTTGAGAGGTCATTCGAATTATTACCTAATCCATTGGACTTGCAGCGCAGAGTAGATTCTGAAATTTGGGGGGCATTAAATGAGGTTGGCGGATATTCTCAAGATATCATTAGGAGATTAAAATATAGGCAAATGTTCAAAATTTGCTTATCCAAAAGAAAAGCAGATTTAACTTCCGACCAAGTCGAACGTCTTGTCCAGATAGCAGAAGATCCAAATTCTAGACGCTCTTTAGAAGATGAAATTGCATATCGTTCAGGAGTAGATCCAGGGTATGTTGCTATCGATGTGCCAAGTGTAAAACTTTTACTTTCAGAACCTAGAATGGCTCAAGTTGATATCAGAATTATAGGAGATGATGGAAAGACACGTTGGCTTAGAGAATTGACACCTATGGCAGATGCATTGAAGAAACGGCAAGTAAGTCAAAATGCCTTCTATGTAATGACTTCGAAGGGCAATGAGAAAAAAGTCCGAGAGGTTTCTGAGAGGATGATATTTTCATGAATATTAGAAATTAATTCTACACACCATTCAAAAAGAAAACTTGTTTCGGAGGTGATGTCTGTTTACATATGTAAACGGAAATTCTGTTGGTGAAAAAAATGGATAATTCCATAAAAAATGTGTATGATAGTGTAATTGCTAGAGATCCTGATCAGCCTGAATTCCATCAGGCAGTTGAGGAAGTATTGGATAGTCTGGGGCCCGTAATTGAGGCAAACCCAGAATATATTGACGTAGTCAAGAGTATGGTGGAGCCAGAAAGAGTAATTCAATTCAGAATTCCATGGTATGATGATGAAGGTGTGTTAAATGTTAATAGAGGCTTTCGTGTGCAATTTAACAGTGCCATTGGACCTTACAAGGGCGGACTTAGATTCCATCCCAGCGTTAACCTTTCTATTCTGAAATTTCTAGGTTTTGAGCAAGTATTCAAGAATAGTCTAACTGGCTTGCCAATGGGTGGCGGAAAGGGAGGTTCAGACTTCAATCCAAAGGGAAAATCTGACTCAGAAGTTCGAAGATTCTGTCAATCATTCATGAGTGAATTATGGAGGCATATAGGTGCCGATTTAGATGTGCCTGCTGGAGACATTGGTGTCGGCGGTAGAGAAATAGGATACTTATTTGGAATGTACAGGAAATTAGCTAATGAATTCACTGGAGTACTAACTGGAAAAGGATTATCTTACGGAGGATCTCTAATTAGGCCAGAAGCTACTGGATATGGATTAGTGTATTTCGCTAGAGAAATGCTAGCAACGAAAGGAAAATCCTTCGAAGGAGCTTCTGTAGCCTTAAGCGGATCAGGAAACGTAGCGCAATATGCATGTCAGAAGGTATTAGATTTGGGTGGAAAACCAGTGACAATGTCAGATAGTAGTGGATTTATTCACGACCCTTCAGGAATTGATAGAGAAAAACTATCTTGGATCATGGATCTCAAGAATAACCGAAGAGGTAGGATTAAGGAATATGCAGAGCAATATTCCGATGTAGAATATACAGAATCAAAACCAGAACCCAATAGTAATGAATTGTGGGCAACTAGTGTAGACGTAGCTTTGCCATGTGCTACTCAGAACGAAATAAATGGGGCCGAAGCTCAATTACTAGTAGATGGTGGAGTTATAGCTGTAGCTGAAGGAGCAAACATGCCCTGTACTCCAGAGGCAGTAGAATGTTTCCTAGCTAATGGCGTATTATTTGCTCCCGGAAAGGCATCTAATGCAGGGGGCGTAGCCACATCAGGATTAGAAATGAGTCAAAATAGTATCAGAATGAGTTGGAGTCGAGAAGAAGTAGACTCCAAATTAGAGGGAATAATGATTAACATTCACAAAACAACATTCGAAACTGCTGAAAAGTATGGTTTTTCTGGAAACTATGTAGCTGGAGCCAACATCGCTGGATTCCTTAAGGTGGCAGAATCAAGCCTTTCTCAAGGAATACTTTAATCGAATTCTTTGGTATCTTCAGATTCCTCTCTAGCTTGGTTTACTAATTGTCTGCCAATGATGACTATGCCAATTATCATAGCCATTACTGCTGGCATAATGAAAGATAGGCCACTATCTTCTCCACTTTCTTCCCAAACTATCATTGAACTAGAAAATTCCCCTCCTCCAAAAGCATCATCTTCAATTAGTTGAGTAGGAGTTAGTACTCTACATTGCAAACTCTCATTGCCAATTTCAGAATTTCTCCACTTGAAGATAATAGCCCCCTGTTCTCCAGCGGACAATGTTATATGGGGGTAACTAGGTGATATTTCTGCAGGAAAGCCATTGCTAGATGTATTACAATCAATTGAGAATATTGCAGTAGCAGAACCAGAATTTTTTAAATTCGCCTCTACATATAACGAATCTCCTATTTTAGCTACTTTCTTTCCACCTTCAGTAGAAGCATTAATTTCTAAAGAACTCCATTCTATATGGGGGATATCCCAGTCTACAAAAATATCCAAATCATATCCAAGAGTAAAAGATCCGCCATAATTGCCAATTTCTGTAGCTTCTGGATTCCAAGCAGTCCTATAGCTCAAGATGTTAACAACAGCTGCTTCATTCCAGATTTCATTTTCCTCCCATGTGTTGTCTTCAGACCAAGCAATCTCCACTACTCTTTCATTACCTCCTCTGATGTAAGAAATACCTTGATCATCACTAAAATTCGTATATTTTGGAACATTGAACATACCCAAGATTTCATACGTTACGAATCCGATATCAAATTGTAGAGACTGCCCAGCAATTCTCCTTTCCCACTTATCAGTTAAGCCCCCGGTCCCATTAACATCATCTCCCCATTCAATGATGCTATTGGGCTTAGCCCTAATATCGTGATCATCGGTACTATTGCTAAATTTCGAATTTCCTAATAAAGATAATGAAGATGAATCTGAATTCAGTAGTATTGGACCAACTATATTTAGCGTACTATTTTTCACTATTATTTCCCCATTCGACGTAATCTTGGAACCTTTAATTATTGAACCTTCTAATTCCAATATACCTTCAATATCAAAAAATAATTCATAATTTCCGTATAGCATCATATTTCTATGAATTAGATCTCCAGCATAGAATACCATAACATCAGAACTCCCTGAGGTACTAACTTCCAGTTCGCTCAATGAGACCGGATAACAATTGGGACCAACAAATTCAATCCAATAATTGGAGAATCCACTACTAACTGTAATGGAATCTTCTGCCCCACTCAAATTGTACGTTTCTTCTCGATGGTGTACAGTTACTCCATCAAAAGTTCCTTGACCTATTGCTCTGAATGTAATGACTGCTTCCTCAGTAATATCATCCCAGGGAATTTTGATCGCAGATCTATTCTCAGAATCGCAATATCCGAATCCAACCAAATGATTGGGGTAGTTCTCAGCAACGAAATTAGAATTCTCTATTATTAATGATGATGAACTATCAACAAAAATACTTACTCCATCTGAAGCAATTATCTCAGAATTAGAAATTTTTAATGAAGCGCCGTTTGACACAATTATATTATCTTCAAGTAGCATTTCGCCTTCCCAAGTAATATTTCCCTCAATTAATATATCATTGTCTTCAGCTAATACCGAACTAGGTATTATTAGTAGAAATATAGAAATAATTCCCGAAATTATTGCAGTTGAAGTTTCATTCATGTTAATCCGAAAAAGCATAGGGAAATGAATATCACCCTCTAAATCAATTTGAAATCATGATTTTGTTTTTATAATATTCATAGCGAAGGTTCAATCGTTACACCTTATCGCTGGCCATATGTCGTCTGAATACCTTCCTTGGGCTGACCCTCTAATGTCTCCACTCATTGTTCTATGGTTATATCTTCCAGGTTATCTATCTAATACAGCAGCGATGTTAGGAGGGAAATGGATTCCCGAAATCACTGGTATGAAAGTTTTTACTATTGACAATGGAAGAACTATGGGAGATGGCAATAGAATTCTTGGAGATGGGAAAACATGGAACGGCTTAATCGGCGGTACAATTGGTGGTGGTCTATTGGCTATATTGACTACAATTATTTCAAAGAATAATGACATAACTTCAGCTCCATTCTTAAGTCCATTAGGAAGCTACGGACTTAATTCTGTAGATTTATCGAATGCCTGGTTTTACTCAGAAAATGAAATCATTACTGCATTTTCTATTGGAGCTGTATTGGGCTTTGGATGCATGATAGGAGATAGCATAGGTTCTTTCATAAAGAGAAGAATGGGACATAAGAGGGAAGGGGAAGAGAGTTCTGAAGCACCTCTATTGGATACTTTACCATTCGCTATATCAACATTTATTTTTGGATTAATATTACTAAGAAAATCAATTTTAGGGAGTTTTGAGTTATTGACTGGAATGGCAACTCTTTTGTTAATTACTCCAATTTTGCACAGATCCTTTAACATAATTGGTTACAAATTGGGGCTAAAATCTGTCCCTTACTAATGTTCTATAAGTGAATTTATATTGGCACAGCTAGTATAGGAGTAGTGATTTTTTGGATGTTTTAATTATTGGAAGTGGTGGTAGAGAGCATGCATTGGCTGTGGGACTATCAGAGAGCAATTCAGTGAGAAATATACATTGCTGTCCGGGAAATTATGGCACATCTCAAATCGGCATAAATCACGATATAGATATTACAAATATAGATTTAATTCTCAATCTTTCAACAAAATTAGATATCGATTTAGTAGTAGTTGGTCCAGAAGCCCCATTAGTCGCTGGTCTTTCTGATAAATTAAATCAGAATGGAATTTCATGCTTCGGACCTAATCAAGAATGCTCCAGGTTAGAAGGATCAAAACTATATGCAAAAAATCTTATGTCCAAATTAAAAATCCCAACTGGAAAATTTATTGAAATTTCCGAACCCTCTAAAATCGATGACTATCTAGAAATGTTCAAATCACCCTGGGTAGTAAAGAGAGATGTTTTAGCAGGCGGAAAAGGAGTTACTGTAACAGAGAATATAGAAGTTGCTCGGAAGGCTATAAAAAGTGGAATTGAATTAGATGGCCTAGTTTTATTAGAGGAACATTTGGAAGGTGAAGAAGCCTCAATTCTTGTATTGATGGACGAATCCGGATTTAAAATTCTCCCCGCTAGTCAGGATCATAAAAGAGTTGGAGATGGCGATTCTGGACCCAACACAGGCGGCATGGGTGCATATTCTCCAGCACCCATTGTTACTCCATCTGTATCATCAAGACTAATACAGGAAATAGTCTCACCAATGCATCACCATCTGAGGAATTTAGAAAATCCATTCAGAGGTTGTTTATTTGTAGGGGTAATGATTGATGGAGAAGGATCTCCTAAAGTTGTGGAATTTAACGTAAGATTCGGCGACCCAGAGGCGCAAGTAACTATTCCTTTATTTTCTACTGACTTGGGTCTCGTTCTGAATTCTGTAGCCAGAGGGAATTTAGCTAAGACCGATATTAATTTTCATAAAAAATCAATTGCCACCGTAGTTCTTGCTTCAGAAAATTATCCCAAAAAACCTATTGTTGGGAGGGAATTATTTGGCTATGATTCACAAATTGAAGAAGGACAAATAAGGGGACTTATACATTTCTCGGCTACTGACAAAGATGCCAATGGAAACGTAATATCTACTGGAGGAAGGGTATTATCTGCTACAGGTATGGCTCCATCATTAATTGAAGCCATTGAAACGGCATATCAGATTATCAACTCTATAAAATTAGAAGGTTCACATTATAGGTCAGATATAGGAAAAAGAGCATTTTACAAGTAATATGATGGCAGTAATCCGCGCACTTTCTTATCACTCACTCTAAGAACGGTTAAAACAAGCGTTTAGGTCGCCGCGCTGCTGAGAATTAGTCAGTTGGCCCGGTGGGATGGATGGAATCAGAAAAAACTGAGGTAAATGGCATTAATTTCAATAATATTTTGACGCCATCAATTGTTGTCACATTAACGTCCTTATCACTGTTCTTTATAGCATCTTTAGCAGATGGAAGAGTACTTGATTCTGAGTATATCATCCAATCAATAAAACTACCATTTTTCGCATTACTTTCCATATCAATTTCTTTAATATTTTTAAATTCGAAATTCGAAATATCAAACCCAATAAAAAATATAATTCTAATTTCGTCATTATTTTTTGTTTCATTAATTGCCAATACAATTAACTCCGATTTTTTCAATAATTTATTCATTACAGTGTTTTTTTCTGTCGGAATATTTTCCCTAATTCTTTCAAATAAGAAAATGATTGGAACTAATTCTATTTTCCTCGCCATTTTAATGGGAATGTTGTTGGGAGCATCTTATTCATCCGGACATTCATTAGTAGGTCAGTCAGTAACAGGAAACTTAGTTAATACTCAACGAGAAATTATTGGTGCATCATTTTTCGCATTTTGGTTTTCAAGCTTTTCATTATCATGTACTGCATTAATTGGAATTAGGCAATTCGATAATAATGAAAAAATGAATAATTTCTTTTCTTTCTTCCAAAAACCATCAATTAATTATGCACCTTTGATATATTCATTTATTATCTCTCTTATTTTCTTAATCCCACTTTTATGGATTTCCCAAATGGATTCATTAAGTCAATTCTCAGAAGATAAGCATCTAAGTGTCACTTGGGCTTTCTTCTCAACTATTCTTGTTTTGATTCATGCATATTTTAGATCTGAAAATTGGCAAGTTCTTGGCGGTATGTTGGCGGCAAGTTGGATTTTGTATACAATTGGACATATTCATGAAATTGGAAATTCACTACCATATCCGTTTGATGATCCTGGATTCATTGGCTCTGCTTCTTGGGCATTTGTTGGATTCTGGATGTTTGTTCTCTCAATAATGTCAGCTTCAAGAGGATATTTTGGAGATATTACTCCAAGAAAAGAATTTGGAAATTTTAGAAATTGGTGGAATTCAAATTATTATGGAGTTCTAGTTTCATTAGCATTATTTACTGCCATATATGTTAGAACTGCTTGGAATGTCATACCTGCTATGAACGCTTCTAGTACTGGAATTTGGGATATGACAGGAGGGTCCGATCCATAGTACATGAAGAGAGTAATTGATTATATCATTGCCGAAAGAAGTCATTTCATCTTCGACTATGATCGCGCGTATCCTGCAGGAGGAGTCAATCCTAGACCTCCATTGTTTTCGTGGTCTCTAGCATTAGGAGGTATGCTAATTTCTTGGATTCTAGAGATGCCTACTGAAGAAGCTGTTTGGTGGAGTATTTCTGCTTTACCAGCTATATATGGAGCTCTAATAGTTATTCCACTATCAGGAATTGCAACTAGAGTTCATAGTAAATCAGCAGGAGTTGTAGCTGCATGGCTAATCGCTTTAATGCCGGGCCATATAAGCAGGTCAACATTTGCTATGGCAGATCACGACTCGTTTGCAATGCTTTTCTTGGCTACCGCCTTTTATTTCTGGGTCAAAGCACTAGAAAAGTTGGAACACAAGAAACTTTTCGAGTCAACTAGTTCAAACCCCCTTTATCTCATTGCTGGAATTAGAGAAAGTTGGAAGCGCTACCCAGAAGTTATGGCCAATGCTACATTATCTGGAGTAGCATTCACAGTTATGGCATTAGGGTGGAAAGGATTCGTCTATGGCCCCGGAATACTATTTTTGGCATATACCTTCCAAGTCGCAATGAATATCTTCAGAGGAAGGGACAGTCTACTTTTCACATCAGCTTCGTTACAAATGATGATTACTGCAACTCTATTGCCACTTCCGTTTTATGCATGGCCCGGGATAAATCTGGTATTTTCAGCTAGTGGAATGAGTCCAATGTTCTACATAATTGGATTTACAGCAGCAGTAGGTTGGGTTGCTAGCTCTTTCAGAGATAAGCCATGGCTACTAGTTTTAATTAGTGGATTTTCTTTATTCTCGATAATTTTAGGGACACTATATTTGTTACAAACTGCAGAAATATACGATGGTTGGGATATTCTTTTCACTGGTGGATTCTACTTCTCAAAGAATAAGATATTTTTAACCATTGGAGAAGCTCAAGCCCCTAGCCGAGGGCTATTATTTGCTTCCTATGGGCCCGTAGTGACACTAATTGCTATTGGTTGTGCATTTATCTTATTATGGAGAGGAATTAGGAGAAACAAATCTAATTCTACATTCTTAGGTATGTGGGTAATTATTGCCACTTACATGGCTTGGACTGCTGGACGTTTCATCATTAATGCCACGCCAGCAATGTCTGTTGTTGGTGGAATCGGAATTACAATGTTATGGAGGAGTGCAAAACCCCAAGAGTTTGTAAAAGAATGGCGAAGATCTGGAATAGGAAACCCTCGATCCAGATTAAGATCTATATGGCCAGCAACTAAGGCACGTCCAGGGGTTCCAGCAATTATTTTGGTACTTCTATTAGTTACTTCTCAACATTCAACCTATGGCATAGACTCAGGGATTCCAAGAGGCTCTGAATCTTCATATGATGTAGATCAAAATCTGTATAATTTAGCTCCGGATATTTTCAGAGAAGATTTTTGGTTTATACCATCTTTACTAAACGGCAATGAGTATAATCAGGATTCTGGACTCTGGTATATGGGGACCTTTGGTCCGAGCTTTAATTCAGCAGGATGGAATGAGGCATATCAATGGCTTTCTGAGCAAGACACAGAAGTTGGATTTAGTGAAAGGCCAGCCTTTGTTTCCTGGTGGGACTATGGATTCCAAGCTTTGGCATCCGGGCAACATCCAACGGTTGCAGACAATTTCCAATCAGGAATTCCAAATAGCGGAGGCATGCTCCTATCATCAGGTCAAGAAGATACTTTAGCTATGTTCATTGCAACACTTGCAAAGGGCGATCAGAAATATAATGGTGGCACACTCGGAGAAGATTTCACAACTGCTATTGATAAGTACATGTCCGACTCCCAATTGGACGAATTTATTCAAATCTCCCTTAATAAGGAAGCTCAATTTGTTCTTGATCGTTCAATGTCAGTATTTTCAGAATTTAATGATGTTGAATTACTAAAGGGATATCCCTTGGATTCTGAAGGAATTCCTAGCCAACAGGAAGTCTGGGTAATTCTAGAAAACGGAGTGCAAATTGGAGAGCCAACAGAAAATGATTCCGCTGCTTTCTCACTGTATAATGAGACTAGACAATCCTCAGCCTCTTTTGAAATTGGAGAGCCATCTCACTATGATATTGGCGGTTACAGGTACACTACCGATTTAATTTCCGATTTCTATGACGTTTCAACTTCACTTCATAGGAGTAATGCTAAATTCGGACTATTGAGATCATTCTTAATTTCAGGTTTTGGAATGGATGAATTAGTAAATATTTACGATGAATTATCACAGATTATTTATTCAGTAGCCAATTACAATGATTCTCCTGGAAATGAAATAGAACGAAATAACGAAATCAGATATTTTGCCGTCGATAATCGACTATTCCCATTAGGCGGATCATATTATGAAGATTCACAATATCACAGAGGACAAACAACAGGAATTTTCCATGCACCAACTTCACTTTCAGGCCTAGATTTAGATAGTTATATTTCTACACTGTACCAAACACAAAGAGGAGATGGACCAATAATACCCAGAACTCAGCAGCAGTATGAACAGGAATATCTGGACGATGTTGTACGACAAAGCTCCGGTGCATCTTCCGACTCTACAGAAGTAATTCGCATGATCGATATAGATTACCAACACCTACCAGAATTTTTCGAAACTATGGTAGCTCGAACTTATGTTGGTTATGGTTCATCTACACTAGGACTGCCAGGTGATGCCGAGACTCCTTCAGTTTGGTTTAATCCAGATCAAACCTATGTCACCGGGGCTCCTGGATCATACTTACAAAATGCCTTTTCCCTACCCGGCGCAATGATGAATCACTTCGTGATTTCAAATTGGTATGATACTGAAGATTGTGAAAAAGATGAAAACGGAGAAAAGGTCAAACGAAATTGCGGTACAATTTATGATTCATACAGTGAAAATGGAGGGAGTATAGTAAAGATTCTCAAATACTATAGTGGAGCATCCATAGAAGGAACTGTAGAGTTAGACGGAATTCATCCTATTCCAAATGCCAGAATTTTAATTGAAAGAGATGCATTCAGTGGAGAAGAGATTCCAGATGAAAATGGAGATATTATTGATAGCGACCCTAGGACTTATTGGATACCAATAGGCTCAACCCAAGCGGATGAAAATGGTAAATACTCATTTACCGCACCAGCAGGAAAGATTAGAATTTCTGCATTTTCAGGTGAGCCAGATTTAGAATCCGCAAGAAATTCCATAATGTCATCAAATGTTGGAGAATCTATGTATGAGATATTTATAGAGAAAAATACTCAACAAAGAGCCATAAATCCAATTACTGGGATATTAGGTAATGTATACGGATCTACATGGCTTTCGGAATCAATTGTGAATATTTCCGGAACTGATGGCCATAGTAACGGGGAAGCTAAGGTAGATGTACCAATTTTGGTTAATCCATCATATGCTTCAGGAATTCTTACTTGGTCAGGAGAGTCAGACTATGACGGGCAACCAATTTTAGATGCACAGGTAATTTTGACTCCAACTTCTGAAGAAATTTCCATATCGCCGTATTCTTTGCAGATTTCTAATGGAACAATATCAGGAGAATCGCTCGAGTTCAATGGATTTGGTCAGGCTACCTTCACAGGAGAAGGTACACTAAAGTCTGGTGGAGTCGTTTCAGTAACCGATTTTACTGGCAATCACACTCAAAAAATATACAATAATCATAGTATGACAGGAGAGGGAATATTTTCTGGAAAGGGGCAACTAAATGGGCAAATTTTAGGTTCATCCACTATCCCCCTTTGCGTTAATAATTCTATTCCTCTTGGAAATGAGTCTTGCCTTATAGAAGAAAATAACTATTTAATTAATGGCAGTATTTTAGGCACAGGCGTATTTACTTCTGAAGGCGTTAGTGAATTGACAAAGTCATTGACGCAAGCTACTTTCTTAGGATCGGGGGACTTCGAAACAAATACTTCTCAGGATTTAATCAGTTATGGTTCATTCAATGGAACTGGTCAATTCTCGGGAACTGGGGAGTTTAGCGGGCAAATGGTACAAGAGGGATCATTCCATGTAACTAATGCCCTTCCCGGCAATTACAATATTTCCATTCATTTTAGTGACGATTCTATTACTGAACTAGATCAAATTTTCGTAGTAGGAAATACTCAAACTCAACCATCTAGGGTGACAGTATTTGGAGGCTCTGTAAAAGGATTATTACAAGATTCATCTGGAGATATTATAGATGGAGAATACTATTTACTGAAGAATAATGATTCCATTAGCTCAGCGAGCTCCGAATGCTCTTCTAATGTTACTACTTCTTGCTATATAACCCCAGATGAGGATGGCAAATTCGTCTTACATCCAATCATTCCTGGAGATTATATACTTCAGACAGATTTAGATCAAGACGGATTCCCTGAATTATCAGAACAAATTTCAATTAATCCAAATTCTCTAAGTTCATATGAATTTATTGATCCAATTCCACAAAAGTCCGATATCACTTTCACTCTTTCCGATGATTCAGAATTAGATTCAGATTTGAATTTAGTTTTTAGGTCTGAAAATGACTCTTCAAATACTGTTGTGGCTATTTATAATGAGGGACTCGATCAATATTTTGCAGAATTATCTCTTGGCACATGGATATTAAATCACACTTTAACAGATAATAGGCAACTATGGGAGAGAATTGAAATAGGGGTCGATGACATTTCAACAGCATTTTCATTCAAGATTAGTCATGTTGTAAATGGTACATTAAAATATTCTGACGACATAGTTATTGATTCTCCGATGCAAAATATTGGCGGAGAATCCGTTAATTTCCAGTGGGGAGATTTCTCTATATCATCAATTACCGATAATGAGGGTAGATTTAGTGTAATTCTCCCAGAAGGTGCCCAAGTAAATGCAACAGCGGAAGTAATTGCAGGAATTAATGGATTCTTCTCTAATGGGACTAGATTCACTGTTGAAGAAGGAATGTCAGAGCAAGAAATAGTAATTATCACAGGAGCGAATATTGAAGGCTTCGTAAACCTGAATAGACCAAATAATCCATATACATCCGAAATAAAAGGTTGGGAACAAGTATATGTTGAAGCAACAAATCTAGATATGATTTCTGAAGCTATTTTTAGAGAGCCAATTTCCCCTAATGGCCAATTCTCACTTATTTTACCTATAGGAAATTGGTCCTTTACTCTAGATACAGGCAATCATCAATCAAATATCGTTTTAGCAGATTTAAATGATAAGAATGATATCGAATTAGTCATATCTCCTGAACTTAATAGTTCAGTAGATATTTCTATGTTTATTGATGACGAAATGGATGGAAACCTATCCAATGGGACTCTAGTTGACTATGATTTCATAATCAAATCGTTGCAATCTAATGGAACCGACTTATCTATACAAGTAGGTGGAGATGAATGGACTTCAAGAGGAAAAGCCACTGTATCTTTAGAGCCTGGTTCATATCAAATAGTAGTAGAACGAGCAAATTCGACAGCGGGAGATTTATTTGATACACTTTATGATATGAATGAAATTTTCCATGTTAGTATGCAGCATTCTGTAATTGAACATCAAATAGCATTTGATCCGCTTTTCTTAACTAATTTTACATTAATAAACGATTCATCATATAAATTGACAAATCAAGAACTAACTTTACAAAATATTGAGAATGGATGGATTAGGACATTCACGACAAATCAGGATGGTATGATTAGCGAATATCTTAGAGAAGGTAATTGGCTAGTAGTGGTTCCCGATTTTGAGTCCGAAACAGATTCATTCGAAGGACTTAGGGAGCTAATACAAGTTTCTTACAATGGTTTCAATTCACAGGACTTCAATCTTCAAACAAAGCGACTTGCGGAAATTACTGTTCAATTGAATGAAGATACTCCATTAATATCAGATGAAAACATAGAATTAGAATTTTCATCACAACAAGGACTTGGTACAATTAAATCACCACCAACACAAATTTCTGATGGCTTAATGATTAGATTGACGCAGGGACTTTGGAATGTGGAACTAAATTCAACAAATGACCAAGACATTAGACTAATTGTTGAGAATCAATCCATTTCTAATTCTGGAATTTCTCCAGGGCAGGAATTATCAATTCAATTAACTATAAACAGATTTGTAGAGGTTGGAGGAAGAGTATTCTGGGATTTAAATGATGATTCTAGTCCTAGTTCAGGAGAAGGTCTGAACAACGCATCTGTTAATCTAACATTAGATTCGGGTGAAAATTTTGATCTAAAAACTAACGAATTTGGACAGTGGTCAATTTTCTTACCTTCCAACTCCATAGTTAACTATTCAGTAGAAAAGGAAGGTTTTGAATCTTCAAATGACACTCTAACAATTGAAAATTTAGCTATAACTAGGAATACAGAGATTAGCGCCGGTAATGTAATTGTAACGGGAATTTTATCCTACATTTCTGAAGAATGGATTTTCGAAGATGACTGGTCTATAGAACTAATTCCTGCCCAAGGGATTGAAAGAAATCGCATTATTCCTAATAAAATCCAAAATCAACAAGGAGAATGGACTGGCGAATGGTCAGCATTAGTAGAACCAGGAACATGGATTGTTTATGCTAAGATTAATTCTCCTGAGCAAGAAACCTACTTAGTATCCGTAGAAAAATTTGAGGTTGATGTAAATGGTGGAAATATAGTTTCAGAACTATCATCAGGTGGAATGTTGCACCTAGAATCTTCATGGATTGATTATGATGGAAATGTTAAAACATTACTAGATGTAGTTAATAATAGCGGAGAATATGAATTGTTCCTCGATATTGGCATGGGAGTTTCATGGTCAGAAACTCTAGATGAAGAAGGATTCTTAGAAATTTTACTTCCTTCTGGCAGAGTTGATGCCTCAGGTAATTTCGAAGTTGAGCAGAAAAACATGGTCATGACCTACTCTGGTGGTCAAGGAGTGAACATTCGTTCGGGTCAAGATAGTCCAATAACAACTCTGAAAATAGAGAAAATTTCTGAACAAGATATTCAGGTCTCATACAGCGAGAGTCACACGGTCGACTCTTCCCTAGAAAATATATGCGATGAAGTTTGTAATTATTCAAGTTCTATATTTTCATTAGAAATAACATATCAAGGAAATAATCCATTTGATAGTTATGATGTAGAAGGATCAGTTTCTGGAACTGATAGCGAAAACTGGATAGTAGAGTTCTGGAATTCTTCAGCAAATAATGGAACAGGAGAGTGGAATTCATCTGTCTCCATAGATATGGGACTAGATAACTCTGCAACAATTTCAGACTTCCAAGTCAGAGTAACTCCCGGCAATCAGAACAACACTCACCATTTACAATTCGGCCATAACATCGAAGTTATATTTAATTCAAAACAAGGCGGCTATTCTACCAAGCATAGTTTATCGGTCAAGATACCGGAATTCTCTAATTTTGCATTCGACGAGAATTCATTAACTGCATATTTCAGCCCGGATGACAGAACAATAAATGTTCCAGTGAGTTTCTCAAATCTAGGAAATAGCGATGAGACATTTTTATTCGAATATTCAGAAAACTCCGATTGGACCGTTTCCGGTCCACAAACACAATTAACTGCTCCATTCTCTGATGGATTAAATTCTCTCAATTTTTACTATATCGGAGATAACTCAGCAGAATTAGAGTCAGAATATTACTTCGATATAATAGTTACAGATGAAGATAATAATACATATTCATCACAAATCATTCTAATCAGAGATACTCCAACCCTATCAATAAACGGAGACAGTATACAGCTTCAAGGCGGAGGAAGGCCAGTAGTTGGCGCTATTTCCACTTATGTAGTCGAAGTCATTAATTCTGCTAACGTTGATGCAATTGATATTACTATCAATGCAACACTATACAATGATATCACTGGAACCGAAGCAGCAGGAATTCAAGTTTCAAGAGCTGGCTCTATATCAGCAAAGGGAACACAAACATTCTATTTGCCAATGAATTTCGAAAACTATACTACACCAGGAAAATATTCAATAATTTTTGATATTAATCCGCCCGGTTATGATTCAGGAATTGATAAGCCCCAGCCTTGTAGTGGAACTGAAGATTTACTATTTTGTGTTAAAGAGGCACAATTATGGTCAAGCTCAGTAGACGAGGATCAGAATTGGTTGATGTGGATATTTATTCTGATGTTACTAATTGCTTTGATAACACTAACAAGACGAACTGGGAGAAGGCCTGGTGCACCTTTCTAGCACAATATAATATGTGATAGACGATTCAGCAAACTATACGATGAGGCAATTTGACAATATTGAGTTGATGCCAGAGCCCGAAGATTCTAGAATCCTCACGGCAGTAGATGTAGATGCTCCAGGGTATTCTGGAAAAGAATATGGTTTAGATGACTCGCAGGCGAAGCAATTACGCTTTATTCCTAGCCCAATTATTAGATTATTATGGCCCTATGGGGCAATATTTTTTTCTGTGGGGGTGATTATAATTTTATTGACTTGGAATATTATTTCACCTCTAATTTCCGAGGTACTTCCAGAGACAGAATGGGCCTATGATGACTCGGGAATTAGAGATTTACAGGAATTAGGATACTTTGGAAGTGGGGTGAATGTATGTATAGTAGATACTGGTTTCGACCAATCACATAAAGATTTTAGTAAAGTTACACTAAACGGGTTTCGCGATTTTTTTTATAATAATAATGATGAAATTCGGGATATAGGTAAAGATAGCCACGGGACTCTAATGGCAGGGCTTCTAGTTGCGAATGGAAGTTACATTGGTGCTGCACCAGATGTATCACTATCTATTGCAATAGCTCTAGGGCCGGGAGGAAAGTCTACAGATGAGAGTTTAGTTTCTCAGGCCATCAGATGGTGCATGATTTCACAAGATGCAGATATTATTTCTCTAAGTCTCGGTAGCAATCCAAATTCAGAATTTGCTATAGAATCAGAAACTGTAATTGCTGTAAATGAAGCATTGGATTCTGGTATTTTCATTATTGCCGCAGCGGGGAATACTGAAGATCCAGGAGAAAATACAGATGTTTCAACACCCGCTAGCATTGAAGGAGTAATTGCAGTTGGGGCCCATAATAAAGAGGGAATAGTCTGGTCAGAGAGTGCACCCGGTTCCGAAATTGACCCATTTACAGGCGACAATAGGACATTTCCAAATCAAAAACCAGAAATCTCCGCCCCAGGAGTATACATATTTTCTACATTATCAAACACTAATAATATCCCATATGCATATTCTACAGGGACAAGCGATTCAACTGTACTTGTTACAGGTGCGCTAGCATTAATTCTACAAATCCATGGAGAGTCAATTAGCGGTGAAGACGACACCATAGATCGTTCTGAAATTTCTCTGGTAAAAGTGGCATTAGCTAACTCAGCTAAAAACAGCGCAGCCAATGGCATTTCACATAATCCAAAATCAGGATACGGATTACTGAATGCATTTGAATGGGCAAATCAAGTTGACTTAGAATTCAATTAAATTGAACTGATAAATTAAAATTGGCTACAGTGTGAACAATGCAACTGATATTGTTAAATCAACTTGATACTGCCCGACATCATGGCCAGCATAGAGAAGACTCGTTCTCTTTCATTAGTTTCCCTGTTCATAATTAGTTTCGTTTCCGTATTATTGATTCCCGCAAATACTGTTATGGCATCTAATGAGACTACTATTGGAGCAATTACCGGCACGGAAACTTGGTCAGGAAATCACGATTTAACAGGAGATGTCACTGTGGCCTCAGGTTCCAAATTAATTATTGAACCAGGTACGACAGTAACCTTCCCCAACGGAACTCACTTAGATGTTAGAGGAAGTATTTGCGTCGGGCAAATAGCTTGTGGGAGTTCTAGTAATGCAAATTCGGCACAACGCATTACATTCCAATGGTCAGATCCTTTGAATGGCAGTGCAAGAGGAAAATGTTACGGAATCAGCCAGGGAAATCAGGACATTTATGTCGATGATCCTTCATGTTATGAGGGAGTAATAATTGGTAATTCCATAGATCTCTCTGAAACAGGATTCCAATACTTAACTTTTCAAAGTCCTTGGGGGATTCCATACTTTATTTCAGCAATCGGTGAATTTAGATTTGCAGCTCTAGTGGTTGATGGTGCCAGTCCAGTTTTTAATGAACTAGAATTTATTGATGTTAATACTAGCAGCGTTTTAACTACTAATTTAGCACAACCTAAATTCCTAGGAGGGGATTTTGTTGTTGGATCGGATACGGAAGGGAATGTAATAGGGAGTGCCCTACAAATTTATTCTTCAGGATCATCCATTAATCCTTTCGAACTCAAAGACATTACTCTATCCGGAACTAATAATGGTTGTCAACCTCAGGCAAACGGTAGACCTACAATTTGGATCGAACAATCATTTGTAGAAATAGAGAATGCAGATATAGAGTCAGGAGATTTTGGAATAACTCTTAGGAATTCCGCAGGAACTGTATCAGATAGCTCAATTAATGTTAACTGCAACGGAATAGATATAACCAGTAAAATATCTGTCGGCTCTGTAGATTTTGATTTAGAAATCAATAACAACGAAATTTCTTCATTAGGAGGTAGTGGAATAACAATTTATGGCGGTGGTAAAGCTATTCTCGATGGAAATGAAATAGAGTCCCAGTCTGGAGGTTCTGGAATTTTAGTCTCCTCTAGCGAAGTAAACATCATCAATAACGAAATAGGCCCTATAGGGGAATGGAATGGAATTTGGCTAATTGGTTCTTATGATGTTATTGCAGAGAATAATACCATTTCCGATACTGCTAGAGAGCCCATAATTGCAGGTAGATATTCTCGATCAGAGTATGCCGCATCTAGATTATTTCTAGCAAACAATTCTATTTCTTATTCAGGAACAGGGCCCTGTTATAGTTTGACATATTGGGGTGGCGAGTTCACATGCCCTGCAATACACATTTTTAGAACAGGAGTAACTATGTATGACAATCAGATTGATATTGGAATAGGCGGAACTGCAGATGCAATCATGGCCATAGGATCAATTTTGGACATTCAGAGAAATACATTCAATGTTCCAAATAATGGAGCAACAATCAAGCATTATGATTCTGGTTATGCAGCAGATCAACAATATGGATCAATTGCATTCTTTTCCCAGAATTCTTGGAATGGCGTAAATGAAACCTATAACATTGCAAATAGTTTTGTTACGGTTCAATCTGAATATATCTCCACCCCTTCCAATGCAGATTTTCCAATCAAACTGTCTTGGCTTGGTCAAGAATCTAGGCCACAAAATAACTTCCAGAATTCAATAATTCCAACTGAAATTAAGAATTGCATGACTTGTGTAAATTTAACTCCCCGTAATTTCCCCTTAGCCGTTTCAATGGATCACAATTCTACAATATTTAATTTCGCAAATTTATCAAATTCATTTTCTCTTTCTAACGTGAAAATTGCGACATTACCTACAAAATATGCAGTCCAAGTTAGTAGGGCTGAATTAGTCAGATTTCAGACATTAATAAACGGTGAAAGAGTTACAGATTCATTAGTTCTTGTAGAAGATGCATTAGGTAACGACTTGTATAATTTAAAGACTCAAAGTACTGGATTCACTCCTTGGGTGGCCCTATCTTCTAATTTTCATTTGGATTTCCGCGGACTAGATGGAGGGGATAATCCCGATGGTTTTGCCGATGATGAATTTGAAGACTCATGTTCAGATGGAAGGGATAATGATGGGGATTTAGTTATTGATTCACAAGATAGTGATTGCAATTCAGCTCTAGGTACTCGGGAAATGTCAATGTATAGATTTACAGCGTATAAATTTGGATTCGGTTTTTATCGAGGAGAATTTATTCTAGAAGAAAACTCACGGGAAGAAATAGTAAACTTGGAAAATCTACCTCCTACTGTGGAAATTGATCAAAATTCCGGGCAATCCTTTAAGAAATTTGTAAATATCAGCGGAAGTGCATATGATGGAAATTTAGATTTCACTTATGATTCCGATAGCGCAGCTCAGTGGGGACAAAGAGGTTATGTGCATTCAGTTCAAATTAAATATCCAGGAACGAATACGTGGGAACAAGCAGGATTAGCTATTGATTCTAGCGGAATGGAAGAAGGGCAAGTGACTCGATTTAACAGGCCATTCAGTAGTTGGTATTTCTCAATAGACCTAAGCCATTTACCAGATGGCAACTATCCCTTCCAATTCAGGGCTTTTGATGGAATTGAGTATAGTCCAGTAATAAATAAATCATTCAAATTAAATTCTCAACCACCAACTGTATTAGTAACTTCTCCAGCTCCATTTTCTCCACATGATGGAGGTAAAGTACTTTTCACTGGAAATTATCAGGATTATTATGGGTGCCCTGAAGAATGTAACAAGGATGTCGGAGAAATATGGTTTGAAATACTGAAACCCAATGGAGGGAATACTACTTCAGCAGTACAAACCAACGGAGATGGCACTTGGCAATGGGAGTGGGATTTCACGGGAGAGCCGAGAGATTCTGCACCATACACCTTCAATATTTGGGCCTCAGATTCAGATTTCTGCACACAAGGAAATTATGATGAATGTTCTATTACATCTTTAACACTGTCAATAGATAATAGCAATTCCCAGCCAAACATATACATTGGCAATCCTACAGAAGGAGAAATAATCTCTGTATCAAATGGAATGAATATCTCAGGAATTGCTAGAGATTTTGATGGTTCAATAACCAAGGTAGAAGTATACATCTACGATGTAAATAATAATAATAATGAGGTTCACTATTCAACCGTTACAGATTTCACTATTACATCCAATGGAGACCAAGAATGGATAAAATCTATTTCCCCCGAAGCTATAAATTGGAGACACAATGCAGCCTATATCATCCAAGCCCGATCATTTGATGGCAGTAACTACAGCGCTTGGTCTGAAGTTATGTTTATTGCATATGATCCAGAAGATGAAGGACAAAGTAAACCAGAATTCAACCAGGAACTCTGGGAGTCCGAAATAGTACTTTTCTGTGATGTTGAGTCTAGCTCAACCAATAAGTGCACAACTGCAAATATAGATTTAAATAAATATTTTTCAGACAAAGACAATGATATTGAATATTTCACTATTGTAAATGATCCAACAACAAATTCTGATGATATTTATCCAATTGTTTTCGAGATAGGGTCAGATGGAATAGCCAAATATGATCCAATACACATGGATTATTATGATGAAGATATTAGCACTTGGAGTCTAGAAAATGTAGTATTTCAGGCTCATGATTCAAAGCAGGGAATGGCACTATCGACTCCAATTGATATAATTGTAGAGCCAATAATTTTCAATATTTCAACCCCCGAACAAAATTGGGTAGAAACTGATGAAATTGCAATTTTCTCTGGAGTTGGATTGCCAGGTAAACAAGTAACCGTTTTCATAGCAGGAGTGGAAGTTAATTATACGATAGTGAACGAAGAAGGAATTTGGGAGCTAGGAATTCCCGCTTCAAGGATTGAGGGAGAGTCTTCTTTGCCACAGTTTCGATATACTGGCCAGGAATATGTGGGTTCCAAGGTTTACTTGGGGGAACCAGTCGAAAAATCAATTGATTGGGGTATGTATGCATTTGTCGGTGTTTTCATAATTGGTATTTTAGGTGCATTTGCATATTTCTTTATAGAAATCGAAGAAGAAGATGAAATCCAGAAAAAATCAATTCCCTTGGAAGGCGAGGAAGAGCCGGAAGATCCTTATGCATGGGCAAAAACATCTGAAGATACTCCTGAATGGGCAAAGCTTCCAGAAGAAGAAAATAATCAATCAGAAGAAATTACTGAGGGACTTACGAGCTATGATGAACACCCAGGATGGCTATGGGATGAAACTAATGAAGAATGGATAGAAGATCCAAATTATAGTGAAGAAAACACTTGACAGAACTTACAAACATTCTAGAGTGATTGTGTAAGCCTGTGTCCATGACTAATCCTTCGGGAGCTCGCCCTGGAGTCCAAGAAAGAATTTTCCTTCATTTGAGAGATTATGTCGATCATTCCGAGAAAGTCGAAGTTCCATTCGCCCTTTCTCAGATGGGAATAGCTAATTCGGTAGCAATTGCACGCTCAAATGTACCTAGAGCAATTTCGGGAATGAGGGATTCGGGACATCTTTTAGAAAGACAGGCCCATGTTACTGGGGTTTCTAGGAAAAGAAAGGCATATTTCCTTACTGATGAAGGGGCCAAAGTCGCCGATCAAATATGGGCCAAGGTTTCTGAACAAGAAATAAAAATTATTCAACCTAACGGCAAATCTGAGATTATTACTCTAGCCGAAGCAATCGAGAAGACTGAATTGCCATTGAGGCATGTTGATATGCTAAGATATATGGATGACTCAGGAACTATAGACCTGTCAGGACTTTCTCCTGAATTAATTGAACGAGATTTATCAAAACATATCGAAAAACAACTAATATCATATCTTAATGATTTACCTAGAACAAGGAGATTCTTTGGTAGAGATGATGAATTGAATATTATTGTAGAATTATTAGATGCAAACTCCAGCTCAATTCTATTGCCAGGCATAGCAGGTATTGGAAAGACCTCTCTAGCGGCACAAATACTAAGTAAATTTACACATAGAAGGAATCTAATATATCACAGATGCCAAGATTGGGAAGGCTCTCGGGCATTTCTAGAGGCGTGCGCAGAATGGTTATCTGCAATAGGATCAAATGATTTGAATGACTATTTGTCTTCTACTGCAGTCCCTCAACCAAATATTGCAGTTAACCTAATCGAATCCGGCCTCTCTTCTTCTCCTTCACTAATTGTTATTGATGATCTACATAAAGTTGGAGATGAAACATTATATTCAATTCTAAAACAATTGACACTAAAAATTCCGAAATTAGATGAGGTAGGACTAGTAATGTTCTCCCGTTCATTCCGAATGGTAGTACCAGAATCAGACAGTTCAGGTAATATCGTTACATTAGTGATGCCCCTACAAGGACTGGATGCTGATTCCAGTAAACAAATTCTAACTGCTCTCCCTGATATCGATAACGATAGATTCTCCCACATTTACACACTATCTAGAGGTCACCCTTTGATTTTAGAATTAATAAATAGGGGTAGTATCGCTGATACCTTCCACGCAACACTCGAAGCTTATGTCGAAAAAGAAATTTTTAGCAGACTTTCCGGAGCTGAAAAAAGACTACTGGGTGCCATAGCAGTTTTTAGGGAGCCTATACCATTAGATGCATTCTCAAGCGTAGAAGGAAGTACAGATTTATTGGATGAACTCGTCGAAAAGGGTTTAGCACGTCAATCAGACAAAGAAAATTTTGACGTTCACGACTTGGTTCGCGAATTCCTAATGCGATCAATGGATGAACTCCTAAAAATAGATCTACATTCAACATCAGTGGATTGGTATAGGGAAAAAAAAGAATCGCAGGATCGTATTGAATTTATTTATCATCTTTGCAATTCCGGTAAAGCCGAAGAACTGGCTGAAATATTATTATCTGAAGGTCACAGCCTAGTTAGAGCAGGCCATACAGAGCTTTTATCCATACTCAACTCTCTTGAAAGAGACGAATTCGAATCTAATATTTGGGGGTTAATTAGAGAACTACGTGGTAATATTTTGTCAATTCAAGGTAGATGGGATGATGCCGAAGAAGAATACAACGCCGCAACTAAAATAATTGGTAAGAGTAAGATGAGCAGAGAACTATCGAGAATACTTTCAGCAAGGGCAGATATTTCTGTTAAGCGAGGGGCCCTAGATGACGCATTAGATTTACACAGAAGAGCATTAGAGATTCAGATTTCAATTAGGGATGCAGTCGGAGCAGCGAGAACATACAATAACATGGGACATATTTTCCGAAGAAGGAAAGATACTAGACATGCTCTAGAGGTCTATGGGAATGTAGAAGACTTACTAAGTACAGAAAAAAATTCCAAACTAAGTGTTGCAAGGATTAGCCTAGCATCTGCATTCTTAGAGATGGGAGAACTTGACAGAGCCAGAGAACATGCTCTAGGATCATATGATGAGACAAAAGATGGTAGTAACCAATTCCTCCATGCTCGTTCTCGTGCAGTACTGGGTAGATATTATGCTAAAATATCAGACAAAGATCTAGCGCTTCATCATTATTCCGGGGCACTAGAAGTTCTAGCAGATCTCAATGATCCTAGAAGTGCAGTAGAGGTAGAGATGCTATTGGGACAAGTACTAGTAGATACTGGAGAAATCGAAGAAGCCATTGAGCATTATTTGAATGGATTGACAATTTCCGAATCTAATGATTTCAGGATGCTTCAAGGAGAATTATTAGCTCGTTTGGGTGAAATAGAATCAGATCGTTCACAAAGAATGAATTATCTGCAACGTTCACTTTCACTATTTCGTGAGCTAGGTGCTGTAGAAAGAATGAGGGAAGTTCAAAACTCGGTCCATAAAGCCGTGATGGGCAGATAATCAAATTGCAATAATCTCTTTCTGCTCACCTATCCAATGTGTGAATTCCGGTCCATTCTGAGATGAAATAGCTATTTCACCATTAAATTTTTCATCAATTCCCAACAATACTTCACTTTCTGCAATATGTGGTGCGTTATTTTTCTCAGATAGATGACAGAGTACAATACTTTCCAACTTAGGGTGACATACTTGTCCTAATATCTCAGAAGTCTGCTCATTCGATAGATGCCCTCCTCTTCCACTTATTCTTCTCTTCAATAAGTCAGGATATGGGCCACCCATTAATCTTGAATTATCATAATTCGCTTCAATTGAGATGTGTTCACAACCCCTTAGATGCTTAATTAACTCATCCGTAGCTTCACCCAAATCTGTTATTATCGCAGCTCTATGTTTTTTCTTATCACTAGCTATTATTCCAATATTATCAGAATCGTCATGCGGAACAGGAATAGGCATAATACTCAATTTCGATGAAAAATCAATCCGTTCTAGATTCTCGAAAATATTACATTCATTATATTCCCAATTCATTTTTGTAGCAGTAAATTGATTACAATATACAGAAGTTCCCCATTTTTTTGAAGCTGCCATGGCAGATTTAGAATGATCCTGATGGTGATGAGTTACTATTATTGCATCAATATCCCTCGGTTTTAAATCTAATATACTCATCCTTTTTTCAGTTTGTTTAATGCTAAATCCACAATCAATCATTACTCTAGTATCATCAGAATTTATAATCGCACAATTACCTCTGCTCCCTGAACCTAAATGTGTGATTTCTAAGGTCATGTTAGTACTACCGAAAATTGCTACTCTATCAACAAATCCATTTTTTTCATAAAATTTGTACAATTTCAATACTTTTTCTGATATATTCGAGATTTCTAGGCATTAGTTGTACGAACTTCGCTCCATCACCATGATAAATCAAGTAGTTGAGGATTTTATCAGGGGATGTGATTATGCGTAGAAAACAGACTGCATTACTTATTTCCATATTGATTATATCCAGCCTAGTTTTCATTTCTCAAACAAGGCCCCAATCTCCAGTTTCTTCTACCAATCCAATCTTGGCAGATGGTAATGAAGCCCCAGTTACAGATCAAGATGGAGATTCTATTCCCGATTTATATGAGGTTATATTTGGAGATAATCTAGTTCAAGAAATTAATTCACAGAAAATAAGTGTTGAAGGATTAAATCCTTCAGACTCGACAGATAATAATTCCGACTATGACAGAGATGGACTTACATCATTACAGGAATACTGCTGGCCCTATACAATTGATATTTGCTTTGATGAAAGAAATACACTAACGGGAAAATCTCCAGAGGAATCTACATCGGGACTAAGGGAATACTTAGATCCAAGAAAATCTGATACAGATGGAGATGGATTACCAGATGGATATGAAGTTTATATGTGCACTACTGGTGGTATGTATAGAAATAATCCACTAGATCCAATTAGTCAAAAGGCATTCTGGGAATGTCAATATTTTGATCCGCTGGATCCCCGCGATAAAATGGAAGATTTTGATAGATGCGCTTTAGATTTCAGTTGGGGTTGCGGCGACGGATTTGATTTCAATAGTGATGGGATTATAGATTTAGGAGAACGTTTCACAAATACAGAAGAGTACCTCTTTGGCTCTCCAGAAGATTGGATTACAGAGAGGGACGGACTTTGGTGCTCAGGCCAGATATACGGATTGACAAATGATTCCTGTCAAACTGAATATTCATTGGAAATTGGAGAATCTGGATGGTTAGGCAGCGATCCAAGATTTTCAGATTCCGATTATTATTACTGGGATGAAATAATTCCTGTTAGTCTAGATATACTTGGAGATGGAATTATAGATGGTTGGGAAGCACATCATGGCCTAGATCCTCGAAATTCCAGCGATGCAATTATTGATTCCGATAATGATGGTTGGGACAGCAATAGGGATGGCCTTATTACTCCAGATATTACAATTTCAACTGCAATTTGGGGGGAGTCTCTAAGTAACTATGAGGAATTTCTAATCGACTATGACGATTCAATCGGAGTTATACCAGGCCTGACAGGATTTTTACTATCTGATGATTCTAACGATTTTTTAACTTATGATCATTCTACTCCAATTGATTTGATAGACACGTCAATAAATTCCGTGATTACTGATCAATCTAGAAATAGATTACACATATCATCTATGCATGGAATTACTACAATAGATCCATTCTCCAGTACAAATTCAAAATTTTTATTCGAGTCAGGAATATATGGAAAAACAATGATTAAATCATCTATTGATGATTTCGAATATTTGTTTATGGGCTCTAATTTGGGTTTTCACATTATTAGTTTAGTAAATGGATTGCCATCCGAAGAATCAATTTTGAATTTTGAAATCGGTGAGATTTCTGAAATCCTAGAATTGAAGAATTCAGCAGATATTATTAGTTTATTGCTATTTGGCGATTCAGGAGCTTGGACTTTTTCAATAGATGGGAATTTTTCACATGATAATACAACCAAACCTCAGCCCGTCCAAGTAATTTCAGATAAATTAACTGAATTGAATGCTACTGTAACTAGCGCCATTCATGCAGGATTTGATGAAAGAATTCCATTATTACTTATAGGCACAGATAAAGGATTATTAGGATGGAATTCAACTGATGGGATACAGTCTTCTACTGATCCTTGGTGGATTTTCAATACATCTACGTCAGAATTTTTCGTGAATACTGACATTTTCAATCCTTCAAATTCTGCTAACATAAATACCATGATAGACATCAGTCGAGATTCAGGAAATAGTGAAGTATGGATTGGAACTTCTGGTGGATTGCACACAATCAACTTGGGTATTCTGTTTTCTCAGCCCACTAAAGCATTCGATAGCGAGAGGATGCTAAGTTATGACGGACTAATAAGCGGTGCAAACAATGTCCATTCCATACTCCCTCTCGATGACATCGTTATGATTGGATCCAAGGATGGAACATGGTCATTAGAAGGAGGTTTTGGTGGAATTTTGGGAGAAAATGATGATCAGATAAAAATACCCGGACTAGTTACATCACTTGTTAGCCTAGATTATCAAGAAGAGAAATGGATTTTTGCTGCTATCTCACCAGGGCGATATCTGAATATAGCACCCATGAATCCCTTTTCATCCGATTCAGACTTAGATGGCATATCAGATGGTTGGGAATTCCATCATGGATTAGATCCAACAAATCCCTTTGATGCCGAGATGGATTTAGATTCCGATGGAGTAATTATAGAATGGAATGATAATCTAGAATTCTTAAGAGATTGGAATAATTTGGATGAATACAGATATGTTTCACTAGAGGGTGGATATAATGGAACCGATCCAAGAAATTCTGATTCTGACGGAGATGGTTTAACCGATGGTGAAGAATATTGGGGATGGTTCCTAGAATCAACCAACTTCACCTGTTTTTACATGAATAAAAAATATACTTGCGATACCGAAAAAGGAGAAAATGCCAGAGATATACATCAAAGTGGATTATTATTGAATACTGGAGGGGGTACAGATTTCCCTACTAATCCTACTAATTCAGATTCAGATGGAGATGGCATGCCAGATGGCTGGGAGATTTCTAATCGGAGGTGGATTGGAGATACTTACACTGGCGGGAATAATTGGACCCTAAATCCGATGGATCCAACAGATGCCAATAAAGACTCGGATGGAGATGGTTTGACAAATCTTTGTGAATATGAATGGAGTCTAATACATCAAAGGGCATTGAGAGAGGGCCTTCCATCCCACGGAGAGTCAGCAGAATATGCTAAGAATTGGCATAGTACTGATCCGAATTCAGTTGATTCAGATTTCGACTCATTACCAGATGGATGGGAAGCTAGGTATTCATGTAACTGGCCATCACTAGAATCTGGAATTAATCCTATGAATGGTTCAGATTATTTGAACAATCCAGACGGAGACGGTTTTGACGTAAATTTAGATGGAATAATTTCTGCAAATGAATCTTTAGTTAATTGGATGGAGTATCATCTAAAATCAGAAATTTTACTAGAAACAGGTACATCAAGTGGACTTACTTATCCCAATAATTATACTACATCATTAACACATGAATCTTGGAATGATATTTCAATGGGTTCATTCGGAGATTTTGTAGGAAATGTATATCTTTCTAATTCAGTAAATCTTCCTTCAAATGATATTGGATCAAGTAATCCACTAAGTTCCGATTCAGATAATGACGGGATGCCAGATGGCTGGGAATTTTTTCATGCTAGGTGGAGCTTATTCGATCAAAAATGGACACTGAACCCAGTTAATTTAGAAGATAGACTCGGAGATCCGGATGGAGATGGGATGAATAATTGGGAAGAATATAATTCAATAAACAGCTCAATCAGTGAATCCAATCCATCAATTTCTGTGCCTCAATTCTATATTTCCCAGAGTACTGGTGCATTTGAAACAAATGCTTGGCTAGGTGCAGAATCTGAGTTGTCATTTGGAAGCTTCTTAACCAAAGAACAAACAAATTTTTCAGGAACTACTGCAGATCCAAATAATCCAGACACAGATGGAGATGGAATATTAGATGGTATTGAATTGATTTTCACTAGTTGGAATTCTTCAAATCAGGTTTGGTCACTAAATCCCTTAATTCCAGGCGATGGAATTTTTGACTCCGATAGGGATGGGATAAGTGATATTATCGAACTTAACTTATCAGAAAATAGACCAATTAATGGAGCACTATCGCCTACAGATGCTCCTCTATTTTGGGAAGAGGCTAATCTCATTGATAATTCTGAAACTATTGACAGAATCTATAGAATTTTATATCTTAAAGAAGGAAGAGCTGAGATAGCTATGAATCAATATAATCATTGGAAAAATGGAAATCCACCAGGAGCTCTAATTGATGCAATAATTGGTATTACTGATCCCCAACAAAAAGATACCGATCGAGATGGGATGAGTGATGGATATGAATACTGGTTTACTGAATGGAATTTAGAGAGTAATAAGTGGACCATTAATCCACTAACGAATTCAGATGCTACATTTGATTCTGATGGGGATTCATATGATTGTAATGGAGATGGAGAAATATCAGATTCTGAATTATTTCACAATCTCGCAGAATTTGATTCACGAGAATATGGAAAGAGACTTGCTGTGGGAAGTTTCAATAATGCTTCATCTATAATATCATATGGAGAAGATACAGTCCAAGCATTGATTGATGAAAACTCATTCAGTAAATCTGCTGCCCAAGCAGAATTGTATAATATCTTTAATCAGAAATCATCATCATCAACAGAAAAAATGGGACTAATTAATTTATACAATAGTAATAATTTCAATGAAACACTTTCTGGAATTAGCGACCCCACTCACTCTGATTCAGATGGAGATGGAATGCCGGATGGATGGGAATACTGCTATTCTGATTATATGGAAGTTTTGCCAGTAAATGATTTCCGATGGAGTTTAAATCCCGTAAATCCATTAGATGTCAATTATGACCCAGATAGAGACGGTTGGTATGATAGATTACTTTCAGACATACCAGCAATTCAGGGTAAATGGGAAGATAGGGAATTTTTCCCATACCCTCCTGATCAGCAATTTCAACAAGGAATAAACGCACTTTATTTCACCAATATAATGGAATTTTTAAATCAAACAAATCCTCTTAATCCCGATTCTGACTCTGATTCAGTAGTGAAAACGCCAATTTTCGCAAATGGAGAAATTATTTCATACCAATCAGAATTATCATTATCAGATGGTTTGGAAATTTTTAAATTCGGAACAAACCCAATGGACAATGATACAGATGGAGATATGTTGCCAGATTTCTATGAACATTATCATGGTTGGAATGAATCTAATGACAACTGGTC